>Ga0126337_10000802_pt1 | contig 17371 bp, 8 predicted proteins | sample DipCmetagenome_FD_92527 | JGI IMG/M metagenome (GOLD analysis project Ga0126337, IMG submission 92527) | Coral microbial communities from La Bocana,Puerto Morelos, Mexico - Diploria C A metagenome | ecosystem: Host-associated > Invertebrates > Cnidaria > Coral | place: La Bocana,Puerto Morelos... | reverse complement strand
TGGGAATCAAATCCCTTGGGAATTAAAAATTTTGGCAAACGGCTGATTTTTAAAAAAATTAATTCCCATGGGAATCAAATCCCTTGGGAATCAAATCCCATGGGAATCAAATCCCTTGGGAATTAAAAATTTTGGTAAACAGCTGATTTTTAAAAAAATTAATTCCCATGGGAATCAAATCCCCTGGGAATCAAATCCCTTGGGAATCAAATCCCTTGGGAATTAAACATTTTGGTAAACGGCTTATTTTTAAAAAAAATTAATTCCCATGGGAATCAAATCCCCTGGGAATCAAATCCCTTGGGAATCAAATCCCTTGGGAATTAAATATTTTGACAAACAGCTCATTTTTTAAAAAATTAATTCCCATGGGAATCAAATCCCATGGGAATCAAATCCCCTGGGAATTAATTTGTCTCTAAGAGCTGTTTTATCCCCATAATCAATTCAGTTATATGGAAATTAGTGTAACTATAATGTAATAAATGAACATACCAAATAGTCAGTACCAAACTTTAGTGTAAACAAAGTTTTTAATAAAGTATTATTTGAAAATGGTGTTCAGTTGAGGATTTACTACTGAGAAGTTAAGTACTTAGATGTTAGTAACAGTTTCCACAGTTACACTTTGACAGGTCAATACTGATTATCAAGCGATGTTATTATGTTGTCAACAAGTAGTGGTCATCGCCATGCTATGTTACCATAGCAATGAAACAACCTTCACAAAATTATTATCTTTAAGTGCTTTTAATTCAAAAATGGCACAGTGAAACCTGTTTATTTACCATGCAATTGTAAAGCATTTTGAGATGTGTTTAATTCTATAAGTCCTTTTAATACTATTAACCTGTCAAAGCATAACTGCTGGAAAGTGCTTCAAACTGTAACCAGCCACCTTAAACGAAGGACCCATTCATCTGACTATATGGACCAGACAAAAGAGCGAAGTGAAGCTGCCAGGGCCTAAAGTTCCTCACTTGCATCATTGCATTGATTAGATTCAAACTGCAAAATTGTTTTCTTGAGGTCAACTGGAAGTATTCAAAGCCCTGTAAATTCACCTAGTTATCACAGCAGTTTCTACAATTTTCTTTGCAAGTAAACATAGTGTTGTAGCAATAATTATTTTAATTCTCACCAGATTTGCAAATGATATTATGGCCAGTCATCACAAAAAGGATTCCAAAAAGGGTTCAAGATCAACCACGTTTACATTGTAGGTATCTGACTTAGTGCAAAGAGACAAAAATAATGTTCTATTCAAACCTACAGAAAAAGGCTAGAAGGCAGCAGCACAGCTAAGAACCTCTCACATTGCTCAATTTAATCAGTCCAGTCAGACTTGGATCCTAAGTTATCTCCTTACATTCTCAGCACTCACCTAACCTTGACCATTAAACTTTTCCATCAGTAAGAGAGTTCCAGACTATACTGTTTGAAACAAGCATGCAAGCAGCCTTACATAAGTATATCAAACCATTAACACAAAAGTACAAACCTAATAAAGTTAGGAAACAGAGAAAACTATTTTTCCAGTCAGTATCATGTCAAGCGTTCTATTTGGAACAAAAGGAAGCCATGTGTATGTGGCATTACTAAAGTCAATCACCAGTGTCCTTTACATCTAAATGAATTGAAGTACTACTAAAATTAATGAAGACTACTGTTATTTTCACTCATCGTCTCCCTTCGCCTTGACAAAAACTGTGACATGAAAGAAAATAGAGCTTAAAATATTGGAATTTCTGCTTCTAGATGTCATCACTGTAGAAGAGGAACTAGACATGCAAATTTCCAGTAGGAAATTATAATAAATTAACTGTGCAAACAAGTGTTGATAAGATTATTATCACTATAGAAACAACACTCTGGACATTTAGAGAACCAATTTTTTTGTATCTAAATACTTAAAGATCCACAGAAAAATTATCAAGGTTCTACTTCATAAAGGCAAAAAATTTGTGCCATAATTTTAAATGTTCAAGGCCATGCTCTGGCCAAGCATAATTGATTTTTAAGATACCTATCAGATGAAGTGCCAATAATGTATATATTATTTTACTTGTATCAAATTAAATTTTAAGTCTGCTGATCTAGGTTGCTTCACCAGAATATAAATATTCCCAATACATTAAACACCAACAACTCTCGTTTGCACCATGGTATCACATACTTGCCAACAAGATCATTAATTACCGGTATAATTATACCAGGACAACATTTTATCCATGCACAACTAACTCTGAGCTCACTTGCAAACCATGTTAAATTCAGTATAATTAACAGCTATTTGTCAAAGTGGTGGAAAATATCCACCACTTTCACCAACACTGAGGTGAATTGTATATACCACATACATGTAAGCTGAATAATCACCCGATACACAATTTGGTTCATTTCTAACAATACTGAAGTAAATGCACACAATAAAAAGTGGAAATTTCACTGCACGATGCTCTTTTATACGCATAAAGTCACATCATAAGTCAGGTGATCAAAAAAACTTTGTGTTTTATGGAAAAGCTACCCCATTTATTGATAAAAATTGCTCCTCAGTAACCAAATCAAAACAGGAATTAAGCCATTGTCTTTTTCTCTGTTTGCTCAGAGGTGAATAGTACTTAATATTCACCTCCGAGCTAGCCAATCAGAATGCACGGAAGGCACTACTCAGTTGTGTGGTATATACTAATTGATGTATACTTTGATAATTCGCTGTTTCTTTTTACCAGAAAATCCTTCAAAAAAAAATTGACAATTAAGCTTTTAGGACAGCATTGTTACTATTTTAACCTATTTGGCTGCTTGAATTCCTGTGTGCGACTAAGAAAAGGTTAAGAAGCAAGGAAAATTATCCCATACGATGTCACTAACAAGAATGCCATAATTTTTGTCTTGTCTTTTGATGGTACTGATGACTATCTTGCTGATAGCAAGACAACAATGCTGATCTAGGATGATTGGCAAGGAAAGAAATCACTCATAGGCCACTTTCGATATATATGTGTTACAATTCAGCTTCATAGCGTGGCCTAGACGACACAAACAAAAGAAATGAATAAGCTGAATTTTAATACATGAAAATCAGTCTATTAATACTTGCAAAAAAATGCACGAAATGGTATGGATATCTTGAAGGTGGCCAATAACTACCACGAAACCCAAGTAGGTGTAAACAAAATAATGTCTACTACTGAAAATCACACAATTGGTCTTTCACTGTTTCAGCAGCTACATGTAACATTCCATTGTCAAAGAGCTGAGAATAAAGAAAATTAGAGAAATAATCAGCTGCATGAGCAATAAACTCATTGGTTTATATTATGCTTTCACTATAATCACCATATAATTCCTTATTCCATGTATTAGGCCCTGAGCTGTACATTCTGTCCTGCATTCTTTCATTCTATATATTAACAGTATGCCTCAAGACTATTTTAGAATATTTTAGTGGAAGACTGTGAAGCTTATTTTCTTTGTCTCTTGTAACTCAGTCTGTCAAGTGTCATCTGAATAAAGGTAAGCCGACGATCTTGTGTTCAAGTGTCAGTGGTCTATTGGTTCAGCGTTGATACAGCTGTAGCAGTGTTTCAAGCAGAAAATTATATTTTGGGGCCAAAGTGGCTCGTGAAGATCTTTTTAGGGGTCATTTTTTTAGGAAAGGGGCCAATTTATAATAATAATTACATTAGTAAAAAGATGCCAAATGCAAAATTTTTGGTTTCCACAAACTAGTATGAAGGATCCACGCATTACAAGACAATGATCTGTAGGCATACATGATATAGACAATGATCAAGTGTTTGTAATGCATTATAGAGCAATTTCATACACGGTCAGCCATTTGGAAGTAATTGTTTTCCAATGTAGAACAAAGCAAACAAATGGATTGACTTCTTTTCTTAATTGAACGTTCTAAAAACAAAGACTTTTTAATGTTGTTTCCTGGAAGGCCATAATGTGTGAGAAAACAACTGTTATTGATCATCAACACAGAGAAATGCCATTATGGCGACTAAACCAGAATTTTGGGTTGCCAAGAATAATTTGGTATTTGCAGTGGCCATGGTACATGTATAAAAATCTAGTGTCTTCGAATATCTATGAAGTGTCAGTGGTATATCCACCAAGAGTTGATGCTCTATCAGTCTATTAGTCTAGTGTTGCTAGAATATCAGTCAAGTGTCAGCTAAATAACATACATGTAGATTCAGCCAACCCTAAAAGCAGAGCTCCTGATTGCAATGACTAACCATAAAGATAAAAAGAGGATTTGTTTTTCTTGGTTCAGCAATTTGAAAAACAGTCAATTATGGGTACATGTAATTATTTGGTGTGTGGTTTTACTATTTTTTCTAGTTAAATTTCAACCTGATAAGACGATTGTGCAAGAAATATGTTGGAAGAAAAGAAAAGTCAACAGTGCACCAGGGGCTAGTTTGCACCAAAGTTTTGCCTTCACACATTCTCCCTCCTTCTCACCCAGAGTAATAAGATGATCTTTCATATATATATATTCACTTGTGTATTCTTCACCTTCTGCGGGTATATTATAAACTAACAAAGCTCTGAGTTGGCTTGATAACTTACTTGGTAGAGCACTGCACAAGCATTGCAGAGGTCATGGTTTGAATCATGTTCAGGCTTGCATTTTTTTCACATTAACAATGTACACAATACCAAAGTACATGTGATCCAGGCATTGTACATTTAACAACAATATCCAATGCTAGTGTTATTACTGACCTGTCTGTGTTATTAAATCATTCAGTTCATCTATGTTCTTGATGTTCTGTGCCTCATCCTCTTAGCTATTCTATCTGTGAAAAGAATTATTTTATGCATTTTCAGTTGAAACATAGAAGATATTCACATTTGCAATCTGAAATACTGCAAGTACTCAAATTAGTGCCTCCCCTTAAATAAGCAGCCCCCTTCATATAAGCACCCCCCTTGTTGGCTAAAATTTAAAAAAAGTGTCTTCCCTTGAATAAGCACCCTCCCCTCCCCTTGTTTCATGGAAGAGTACTGAGACAACAAAGGATTTATGATAAGTGAATAAGATGGTGACTTTTAAGCCCAGTAAAAAAGGTGAATAGATAAATGTGACACAAAAATCTGAGTCCCAGACAGGAATCTAACCCATGACCTCCCTAATACCTGAAGGATGCTCTATCTACATGTACCTAATTACAAGAACTCATGGAGAGCAAGGTCATTTAACTGAGTTCATATGTGACAGGAATCATGCATCCTGCTAGGACCAACACTGCCGAAATCATTGTGAGTAGTGATAAGTGAATAAAGTTGGTGATTTTTAAGCTCCATAACAATGTGAAAAGTGTATCAATTGATCAACATTGACTTAAAAACTAACCAACTCCCTAGTTGGCCTGATAGCTCAGTTGGTAGAGCACTACACCAGTGTCACAGAAGTCGTGGGTTTGAATTCTGTTCAGGCCTGAATTTATTCACAATGAACAACATACATGTGCACACTATATCCATAGTACAAGTGATCCAGGCATTGTACAATTAACATATAATTATCCTAAGCTAGTGCTTTTACTCACCAGTCTGTCTTTCAAATCACTAAAGTTTCTCTTTGCTGTGTCTCATCCTTTCACCTATTCTATCTGTGAAAAGAATTTATACATCTTTAGTTAAAACAGAGAAGATATTTACATTTGAAATCTGAAATACTGCAAGTTGTCCAATTAGTGCCTCCCCTTAAAGTGCCTATAACCCCAAAAACTTTTATTAGCTTAGCGACACACCGCAGGAATTTCTGTGTTTGCTTGAAACCTTGAATTTTTATACGCCCTGAAAGAGATGGAAAATGCAATATTTTCCCACGTTACTGAGTCAGAGGAGCCTGGGTTGAAGGTCAGTTGTGACGTCAAAAAGGGAGATTCATTTCGTTCTTTGTTGATGTTTTCAGTGATGTAGTTTGCACGAGGTGTAGTAAAATGCCGAGTACTTGTGTTGCCTTTGGTTGCAACAATGGTTCTAACTTTGAAAAAGGTATAGCTCTCCACATAATTCAGTTCTTCGGTGATGATCGCGCTGAGGCCCGTAAAAGACGTAAAAAATGGATCAGTATTATCAAGGCGAAACAAGTGCATTGGAAGATGACAAAGCACTCGGCGATGTGCTCAGAACACTTCAACCCGGTAGATTTTCAAAGATAATTTTTCTGGACTTTCAGGAGCAAACTTCAAACCCAGGCTTGGAGTGAGTGTCTTTCCTATGGTACATGCTTCATCTATAGTACCACAAAAGACTGAGAGTACTTGAAGTAAGAGAAAGCGGAGAAAGGTGACCTTTCGTTTGCCATAATCTGTCAATTTTTCTTTGAATGCTAAAAGACTTTTAGTTTAACGATGTCTTGCACATATCTTAATCCAAATTTATTGTCCAGGTTTTCTAAACTTCCAGACTATAGATGAAGTACTACAAAGTGTAGTAATGCTCTTGATGCCGAACAATGGCATATACAACACGCAAAACAGTCAACAGACTTGCACGTAAACAGCTACATTTGAATCATATGGTGTCAGAACAACCAAAGGAGGAATAAGCCTATACATCGAGCTCGAGAAACATAAGCTCAGTCATATCTCTACAAAACATATAGCTATCTCAGAGTAAAGCTATGGCATCTCCTAAGAAAAATGTATGATATTCGTGATAAGAATCTACTACTGTACTTGCAAACAGTTCTAATCACAGCCAGGCCCGGCCTCACAAAGTAGAATGCAAGTAAACAACATCTTCACTTTTAATTTCATATTTTGTCCCTTGAAAGCAAATACCTGGAGACTTAAAAGCATAGCTTGCAATAGAAACGAGCCAAAACAATGCATAAACACATGGCAAATTACAGAGGTGTTAAACTCCACGAAGGTACATGCAGATAACAGCGGAAATCATGTAGACCTATGACCTATAAAACTTTGCCACAACACGAAGTGCCCTTGATAAACATGAAGCAACAAAAAAGGTCAAATGGCCGAACAGAGAATGGCAAATGTACAAATGTCACGAACGGTAGAAGTCATGTAGGCTAGTCAACCCCATTTTACACAATGCATCCACCCAACTTGAGGCAGCAATAACACTCGCTAATATTTTGTAACCATCCATGATCACAGTTTTTACAATTACACCTAGGAAAAGTCGTGTAGAAACTCACATTTAGCCAGCGATCACAGACACAAATTAATGTTGGTTGAAACTGACACGTGTTTGTTCATAGCAACAGCGACTAGCCATTTGCTGACTTCCTCTGTTCCATTTAATCAATATTGCAGTTGTTTCTCAAGTTCTTCATCAGTTTTTCTTTCTTCTTCTTACACACATGTATTGCCAACCATTCATCATCTACTAGCGGCTTGTCAGAATCCTCTCCATCTTGGTCGCTCGAATTCGGCGAGCCTTCCACCTCCAACACGTAATCAGCAATAAAATTGACTTTCGAGTATTCTCAATCAGAACTGGAGGTAAAAATTCAAACTTCGGAGGCCATTCTTCTTTTGACTATAGGTTTTGACATCAAAAAGGCAAAAGAAACGTTTTCCTTTGCTTTTAAATACTGAATGTTCATAACCAAAACAAAGAATGACTGAAGGACATCACAGAGAATCTCCTTCTTTGACAGGCCCTGAGTACTTGGTCATGTGGTTGCAATGAACTTTGATGGTCCATAAAAAATCAAGGTTTCACCCAAACAGGGAAATTCTTGCAGTATTTTACTCAGAACAATAGAGAGATTTTTTTTAGCTAATAAAATCTTTTGGGGTTATAGGCACTTTAAATAAGCAGCCCCCTTCATATAAGCACCCCCCTTGTCGGCTAAAATTTAAAAAAAGCGTCTTCCCTTGAATAAGCACCCCTCCCCTCCCCTTGTTTCATGGAAGCGTACTGAGACAACAAAGGATTTATGATAAGTGAATATTTAAGCTCAGTAAAAAAATGTGAAAGGTGAATAGACAGATATGATGCAAAAATCCTAAGCTAGCACTTTTACTCACCTGTCTGTCTTTTATATCACTCAGTTCCTCTTTGCCCTTATTCATGCTCTGTGTCTCATCCTCTCACCTACAGTTGTACTCTATCTGTGAAAAGAATTTATGCATTTTCAGTTAAATCAAATCCTTGAATTAGTGCCTCTCTTCAAATAAGCAGCCACTTTTAATAACTGCCCTTCCTGCTGGTCAAAATTTAAAATAGGCCTCTTCCATTGAATAAGTGGTACATTGTAAATGTACATGTATGTCCGTCAAGCATCAGTCAACCCTTGATCAAGTGTTGGCTGAAGATTTGTCAAGTGTCAGTGCCATTTTGTAAGTGTCATCTGAATACGAGTCAAGTTTCAGTGTTTGTCAACTGAGGGTATATAATTATCACCAAGTATGAGCAAAGTTTCAGCAAGGTATTAAATAACTGTATCAGTCTTTATAATCCATCACATATTTTCGCTAGCGCACAATTGGTCTAAATGCCTCACAAGATGCCCCCACTAACACTGAGGAATTTATGAGTGACATTTCCAAATTTTCAAGACCGCACATGTTACGAAAAATATGTCAAGGATAATACACGCAAAAGCCTTTATTTGGAGCAAAAATATGCTCAAATATTTGTCCTTGGACATTATCTGTTCCCTAAAACTACCGGTAACTGATTTGCTCAAGCTCCTGGATAGCTGTTTACCGTAAACACTTGTGTATAAGCCGCACCCCCAACTTTCAGGCATGATTTTGGAAACACTTCCGAAAAAGCTGGTCATATTTGCAGCAGCATTAATAAGTTAATTAACTCTCAAAATACGCTGTACCTTTTAAAAGCGTTTTTTAAAATCGATTTCCCTATTTCCTCTGACTGACAACAGCTGTCTTCATTGCTTAAGCCCACAGTTGAAATGAAAATGATGAAATCTGTCCATTGTTATTGCGTTTATCAAGACATACATGTAGATGTGTGGAAGCCATCGATCGGAAAAAAAACTTGTTGCTAAACGAGAGTTTTTAGACAACTCTATGGACAAGCATGCCGTGAAAGTAGTGCTGGGCAATTAAGCGGTGGGCCATTTGCTTCCGATCGAGAGTTTTCCCGAATAGCGTGGTATTTTCTAGCACGTACTGGCAAAATCAGTGTTCAAGTTATCGGTCGCAAACGACAGTTGTAAGCAGCTGTGCGGAGGAATTCCATGTCAGTTAGAGTTTACCTGCTCTAACATACTGCAAATGAAACGCTTGAAAGAACTACTGGTGAACAAGATTCAGGTTTAGAACCTCAAGATCCAAACAAACAGCTCGTTAACAAGCCATCACTTCTACCGAAAGCAATGATTTATAAAAGGTTTAAGATTAAAATCTTTATTCACTGAAAGTTTTCAGTTCAGTTTATGACCCCTACAAGCTCTTTTACTTCCTCTGAAAGCAATTGTCTCATGTATAAGCCGTACCCGCGATTTTTGGCCCAAAAATTAAAAAAAAAACAGTGTAGCTTATACATAATTGTTTACGATACTTCTCAGAACGGATAATGTCACCAGACAAATATCCGAGCATACTTTCACACCAAATGGAGGCTATTGTTTACTTAGAAAATAACCCAAAGCAAATACGCATGCTGGCGGGGTTTAAGACCGTGTTTCTATAACTCGATAGAAACACAGAACTAGCGCAAGCTGTTGACATAATGATGGCGCAAGCAAAGAGAATTAATTTTACATTTTGATGGTTGCGGTGTTTTCTAAAAGAAATAGAAAACATGTTCTTTGTGCTTCTATCAAGTTACAGAAACACTTGTGAAAGTTTGGGAGAACTCTAAAAAGCTGTGGAAACATTCACCTGTGGCTTGTGTTCCCACAACATTTCTCGTTCTCCCAAACTTTCACTCGTCTTTCTAGCTCGAAAGAAACACAGTTCATGTTTTCTGTTTCTTAAATTTCAGCCACCTTCTGAGAGATACTCAACCAACTAACAAATGACCATTGACTGATATATGGACTGACTATCAAGTAACACAAAAAGTGCTACCCATGACAAACATGATCCAGGTATTCTACAAATATCCAACGGTGGTACTCTTATACAAAGTCATGTACGTGTACTCACCAGCTGCTCTTTAAACCATGCAGTTCATCTTTTCTCTTGTTCACATCCTGTGCCTCGTCCAGTCTGCTCTTCCACCTGAGAAAATGTTTACGACATTTTCAGTACAAAATAATAGAGAAGAGGTTTACATTTAAAACTTGAAACAGTTGTGTCTTGAAGAAGAGGTCTAATGTCCTTGGGATATCTGTCAGGTCCCTCAAGTCTTTTGATGTTTATGGGAGGATAGATCCCCAGGGTAACATTGCATTCTTTGCCTTCCATACATTCTTAGTGGAAGTCCACCCGAATGAAGAAAAAATTGAGTCAGGGGCAAACTATATAACTGCCGTGCATATATTTAAAAACACCATGTTGAGATTACTTTTGCAGGTTCCTCTGGGTCGCCCACAATCAATCTTTATCAACTGCCTTTTGAGAGACGTTCCATCAGTGACCAGCCGACTGTTAACTGATATACCAACACTACCACTACCAAGCAATACAACCAACGGAAGTGACTATATGAAAGATCATATAATTTATTTGAACTTCAGAAAGTGACCAGCTTCCAGTTTGTTTGATAGCTTAGTTGGTAGAGCACTGCACAGGCATTGCAGAGGTCATGGTTTAAATCTTGTTCAGACCTAAATTTTTTTCACACAAACAACGTACACAATAATCAGGTACATGTGATCTAACCAATAATTACCGGTATCCTAAGCTAGTGCTTTTACTTACCTGCCTGTCTTTTAAATCACTGAGTTCCTCTTTGCCCTTGTTCATGCTCTGTGCCTCATCCTCTCATCTATTCTATCTGTGAAAAGAATTTACCAACCTCTTTTATCTCTTTACAAATAATTTTAAAACTCTCTTGTAAACACAAAATGAATAGACATGTTTGGAATTTGTTCACTTCATCCATTTACAATTTTTCATCAGCCATTCACTTTATCCCTTTAAAATTTTTCAACAGTTGTCCAGTCACTTAAACCGTTTCACATGGCTACTAGTAATCATCCATTCACTAGCTGTGCGTTTTGCTGATTGAACAGATAGCCATTAAGTTATGTTTTCACACGAGAGATCAGATTTTATTATTTTTGGTATAAATATATACCAAAAAACTCTGAACCGGCCAGTTCCACTATAATAGGCCATTTGCAGCTGGGGTCAAATTGCTAATTGATTGTTCCTATAAAAAAGTCTTTATTACATGTACATGTATGGACTACATTGTATAACTTAATGAATGCCAGAAATGGAAAATACTTATAATATAATACTTATAATAATTATAATACCAAGTTCAAGGCCCTGACATTACAATGTAAACAAATCAGATGGCAGAACTGAAACACTAGATTCAAACATTTTCAAAATCCAGCCAATCAAATGTCCCATACAAAACAATAGAATCTCAACTTGTTCATTGTGATGCAGACATGACTATTTTGTCTGGTAATAAACTGTGAATTCAACATCTCTCTGGCCATGAGCATGGTTTTGCACCAAGACCTTCAATTACTATGATTTATTTGTCATGGACATTACATGTGTGTAAAAAAGATGAACAAAATTAATGATATTGAAAACATAATAAATTATTACTCGTATATTCCCTGTTCCCTCTTCTTTTCCCTCATGTAGCATCCTCGGAGACCCAGGGGCAGTTAGTGGGGGCGGGAGAAAGTCTAAACGGGCGAGAAAAAAATTCGGGCGAAGAAAAGTCAAGAACGAGTGATTGACTTTTCTTCACCCAAATTTTTTTCTCGCCCGTTTAGACTTTCTCCCGCCCCCACTAACTGCCCCTGGGTCTCTGAGGATGCTCATGTAGTAGAAAGCTGGCCAAACAGCTTGAAGAAAAGGTTCTCCTAAATATACTGCCCTGTTCCAAGCTAGTTTAAACATGTTTGATAAGACTGGATAAGTCACTAGGTCTATTGTTGAGGATAGTATCTTTGCATTGTTTGGTACTGACAACCTTTGCTCAGTTCTGCATTCTCAAACTTAAGAGACAAAGCAGAAATATTATGTTAAATTTAATCACAGTGCCCTATTGATCATTTTTGCTACATTCACTTAAAAGATGAAAAAACTTACACTTTTACATTTTGTTGACTACAGTTATATTGTGGATATTTATGATGATTCAACATTGTTTCCAATTCCAAGTTCTCAATTCTTGTCAAATAACAAAATTTAAATATTAGAACTAGACTTTTTGGGCAATTACTGTTACAGTAGCAACAATCCATGAGAGCGAGAAAAGTAAAAAGACTAATTTTCGCCAATGTTACATAACATCCATCACAATTAATTTTTTTTTGACATTTACACATTTCTGTCAATAAAAGTAAAATGAAAATACACTGTACTTTGGTTTTTAAAGGAGATTACTTTGGTTAAACTAAATGTTTAATGTCACTCTTAATCTTTACTAAACTCAGTTGTTTGAAAATAATGTTTGGACTTTCCAACTCATGTAGTCTTGTTCAGTTGAGTCAATCAGCACAAAATGTCTGAAACGATCATCAAATGTCCTAGTTTCACTCCGAATGCCTTAGAAAGATTAACAGCAATTGGACACACTCTTTTCCCACTCATTCAAGAATGACTATTAAAGGTATTTTAAAAGGTATTGTAATGATTACGATTAATTGGTAACAGGACATCATGTTGTCTAGTTTGTATACTAGATAAATTATGTACATATGTAATTATCAGTGCAATTTGGAATAAATAATCACAAGTAAATTTTTCCAAGACAATAAATTATTGCATGTCTTTGAAAAACTTACGAGTGCTTTTTTATTGCAAATTGCATGAGAAAAAACATTTGATTACTGGTCAATAATATACAAGTGACAATTTATGTCATGCTTCAGTATTTTTATGTGAAAATTACAGTAGAGTAAAATTTGACTGAATAGTTTCTTTTATACTTAGTATTTTGCTTTGTTATAAAGTCTTTCGATTAAAATTTAGGTAAAGAGTTTCAAACTTAGCCTAACTTTTGTCTGCAACCTTGCAAAATTGCACTAATTTGGATTAACTGACATGTTCTTAACCAATCAGAAAGCAGAAATCGTTGCTTGAATATTACTAATAATGGGACCTGGTGGAGTTCAATTCAGTCTGTAATCATAAGAGTCATTAACAAAATCAGACGGTCATGAAACAGGAGTCCGATTTGTTAACCACAAGTATGATTACTAACATTATTACACATTGAACACACTACCTCTTTTCTGATTGGCGAAAAGCGTACAGTGAATTTTTCGAAATCAGTGCCTGTGATGACATAACTCTAGATTATACAATAATCAAGTCAAGGACACTCAAGGTCACGGGTTATGATGTCATGTATGACTGGGGTGTATGATTTCTAAGGGTAATCATGTTAAGTTGGCGCGCTTTGTGGTGCTTGCCGTCAGTGAAGAAGCAAAAACATGACTTTCAATTTATTGTTTTGTTCAATGTATAATAAAATAGATTTGTTAGAGTTTTGATTAAGTCTGTAATCATACTCGTCATTCACATTGCCATCCTCCAATTTTGTTGATCGCTTGTATGATTACAGACCGAATTGTACTCCACTCAGTCCTATTACCATTATACATGTATACAAATCATGTAGACTGAAATGTACGTGTAGCCGTATCTGCACCACATCATGTGCATGCGTTATTGTGTGTTTCATGGTTTACTTACAAGTAATGGGCACACCTTGGTAAGCCATTTACTTTTTCAAGTAGCATGTAAAATCTTTTCATTACATAAGTTTATGTACATACCTGCCCAAGATGGCCGTCAAAGACGATCCTTGAATTGAGGCCGCTTCGATCTCTTGCTGTTTCTCGCATGAATAGGTGAGCGAAGGTACCACCACCAAAAGTGTGTGTCCGGAACACGTTTGGGTGCATTTCCTGTGACTAAAACACGGCTTTGAGCAAAATTTCCAAGAACTTCGTTCGAACTCGTGAAGTTGAGTCCCAGGGCCGCCTGTCATTCTTAACCGTCGGGGCCTTGGCGCGAGGAGGAAGAGATTCAGCGCTTTGTCATTTCTTGTACCTTAACAGTTTCTTGAGAGCTTCTGCAGACCTTAACGTATATCGCAGGCTAAGAGAAGCGTAAATGGCTATGAGAACGAAAATGGGACAAGTAACTCATGAAACCATAACTATTGATGAAAGATTTTAAGCAGGTGAAGCATGGTGTAGTGGATAAGGGGATTCCCTTTAAAGAAAGAAACACACGGAGTGCCAGGGGGTAGAGGGGTACAACAGGGGGAAGTTAGGAATAGTCAGAGGAATTAGGAGAAGGAAACAAACACACTGTGTTGTAGGGGGGGGCTAGAAAGGTTATAACGGGGGGAAGATAGAAGGGAGGAAAGAGGGGGTGACGGGTTGAGAAGGATTATGGGTGGAAAAGACAGAAGAGTCAGTAGGGGAGGGGATTAACGGGAGATATTATGCGCAAGAGGAAAAGAAAAGAAAAGAGTTTTGCAGTAGGAAGTATTCATTTACTCTTCAATTTTTGAATACAAATAAAAATAAACACTACCGGCCAACATACGATATCAGGATCTACTTTTTTTACCACCCAATTGTATTCCATATTTTAATACGCACAACGCGGGAATCTCACGGACATTTAGCGAGAGGATCTTGCTGGGGTTCACCGTAAGCCGTAAAACAAGACGAAAACTTAAGCCGTTAGGCCTAGAAATTAGAAACGTTTAAGCATTAGTCGAAAAATTGCCGGTTAGCCACGAAACTGAAAGTCTCACGATCTCTTGTCAAGACATTTAAAATACAGCCTTACAAGAGTCCAATGGCTTTGATTTTAAATGTGATGGATGGCAATAGAAAAACGACGCGCAGATAGACAGTGGTGACGGAGTTACCAAATCCTTTCATCACTGCTGTGATGTTAAAAATTGTAGACTACGAGACGTTTTTATCTTCTGTTTAATATCTAGTTGAGGTCACCAGCGTGCGTTACTATAGAAAGCCACTATAAAAAGCTATAACGAAAACATGTAACTGCAGAAACTAAGTTTTGTGCTTTAAGATTCAATCAATTAATCAGTCAATAAATGAAACAGTGTATACTTTGGGCGATATCAATATTCATCGACACAGCTTCATATGTAGTGCACAATGGGTTTCGGTTGTTTTGGCCAGCGGGCTGCGGTGGTTCTTTTCTTAGCCTCGGTCTTTTTTGGTGGATTCAGGATGACGTCACAGCCCTCTTTTGCCTTGTCCTTGACGCAGGCCACGTACTTTGAAATGTGATCGGATAAGTAAGCAAGTGGCGAGGATCCCTGGGCCAGCACCTTAAGAAATGTGAACAACGAGTTTAGCTTACAAACGAAAAATGATAATACCACTGCATCGTTCGCTAATATTTTTCTCCTTGCAAACACCCTAGTAGGTCTTGAATTTCGTTTACCGCACAAGGCTTGATACATTTCCTAAAGGAGTGGGTGCGCCTTTATTCGGGCTATATAGGTATGTGCAGCTCTAAAGGGTACGTATAGCTTTTTGGCCATTTGGTCTGAAACAGATTATTGATTTAAGGGTCATGTCTTGAAATAGAGTATTGAGGTCAGATCGTAAATAGGGTAGGGAAAATCGCAGATTTTGGTCACAAATAGGATAAGGGATTTGGGAAGTGGGCCGCACACTCCTACCCATTTTTTCTTTGAGGTGACCTCCACAGATCCTCGCACTACGTTGGAATTACCTCCTGCTTCCTCGGTCCGTACCCTCTTTCCCTATCTTGCCATCTTGGATTCCGATAGTAGCTAACCAACGATGACATGCACTTAGTTAACAAACAAGCTTTCTGATCTGACACTCTCTTCTCCCCCGCCCCCACCCCTTCTCTTCCTTTGAATAGTCGCTGAAAGAGAATGAAAGTAAAGGCAAACACACCTGATAATGGAAGTCTCGCAAACTGAAGTTATCGCCCAGAGCTTTCTTAGAAAAACTTCTAGCTTTCTTAATCTGTAACTGACCAATCATGTAAGCGGTCGCTTGTCCGGGGTCGCTCTGGTACCGTGTCACCTGATGAGATAAGAAATTGGATATGTTCATCGGGTATGTTCAACAGACGTGAAGAGGACGACATATAAACCAGCTTTAACTTAACGAATGGATTTTAGTAAAATATGAGATGATTTCACTTGGTATTTTTCGCATTCTGGCAGATTTATTTGTGGTCCAGCGGTGATTTGTTCATTGTCAAGTTCGCTGTCGCATGGTTGCATGGGCCGATACGTTCTGAATCTTTCAACGTATATCTAAATTCAGCATACTCAGTTAAGTCGAGAGGTACTGGTACTGCTATTATTAGCACAGCCGTAGTTCAACTTCTCAGTGGTCCATTGATTGTTTAATGTTGTTCTGTAGAAACTGTTTAGTCTGTAGAAACTATTTGCACCTTAGATATATGCACATATGTATCAAGCCCTTAACGACTGTTGCTGTAGTTACGATTGAAGCTATTTTATTACCTCCTTCTTAGCAAGGTCTGTATCGTCCCACGCGTATTTACTAAAGTATTCCAGAGCCTTGTCTCTTGTGAAACCAAAATAGTGTAACCCAGTGTCCACGATTAAGCGAAGAGCTCTCCATACCTACAGGGATTAAAAAGGGCTACGTTAAGGTTTACGCATTTTTAGCATCTACGTTTTTCAAGTTCTTTGTTTATCAAGTTCTCTGTTAATCTTCTCAATCCTCAACCGTCCTCGTTCCTTGATGGTTTGTTATTATCTCTTTGGTGTTTTTCGATCTTAGTAAACTAATATTTTCAGGTTTCCTTCAATTTTAAAGCAATTTTGTACCTGGCCAAAATTAACTCAAAAAGTTGTGGCAGAAAAGATTACGACATAACTAAATGCAAGGAAAACTTTCTTTTTCAGAGCAAAATAAGAAATTACGGCGACCACAATTATCAAAAGTGATGGTGTTGCCATCACACAATTGGCATATTTAGGGAATAACAAATCAATCAATTTGTCATTTGATTTGTATAGGTAATCAAATGGTGACGAGTGAAATTAGGAAATAATTTCACGCGCGTTTTGTCAAAATTCTAATAATTTCCCGAGCCTTTAATATCATGGGTGACATTTATGCTCACAATCCTGGGTTACGGAAGCGTTGCCATAGCAATTTTATAATTTCACATGTGAAATTATAAATTACGGCTGAAATTTCGCTCCAAAATTAAGGAGTAATTTGTCACCCATGATATTA
>Ga0126337_10000800_pt1 | contig 17378 bp, 14 predicted proteins | sample DipCmetagenome_FD_92527 | JGI IMG/M metagenome (GOLD analysis project Ga0126337, IMG submission 92527) | Coral microbial communities from La Bocana,Puerto Morelos, Mexico - Diploria C A metagenome | ecosystem: Host-associated > Invertebrates > Cnidaria > Coral | place: La Bocana,Puerto Morelos... | reverse complement strand
TTAAAAATAACCCCCCTGACTTTCCAATTTATATAGGTACCATTTATAGTCATAGGGGCCCCATGTCAGTCACTCCCATTTAATTACAAGGATCGCCTCTGGGGGGACCCCATGTCACACCCATTCATTGAGGGTCGTCCTTATCGGACTCATGGAAATCACGATTGGCAGCAGAATGCAAGACATGATGTCGATCATTCCAATCTGCTTCCTGCCGGCCGGGAGTGTTTCACGGTTTGGTTTCACGGAAGCCACCGCGCTGCACAAAAACACACACACACAAAAAAAAACAGGACAGGCTTTTGGGTAGGGAAGAACATCAATGTTTTTTTTTAATTGCATAAATCACTAAAAACGAAAGGCATGCTGAAAAACTGTGATATATATATCCCTGAGGCTCCAGCGTCAGCTCTATATGCATACATTTGGGTTCGTAGGCTCTCAGAACGACCGATCAAGAATAGCATCATCCGACCCCAAATTTACGATACATTAATAGAAGGTTATTTTTCAGGAGGTTCCGATAACTTGGGGGTAATCAATCCATATCACAACCTTGACCTTCCCAGTGTTCACCGACGATGTTTTCTCATCATCATCAAGCACGAAGAGTTGATCTTGCACGATTCTCAGCTGCGTGACATGGAGGGGAAGGTGTGAAGCTTTAACATCCGGTTATTTTTTACAAAAAAGTGGATACATAACTTATCAAGACTATTCCCCTCCAGGGAGCCACGAGCCTAATCTAAGAAGCCATCGACACACCACACGCAGCTCCATCAAATCACCACGATGCACCTTTTGCGCCAACCTCTTGACAAGTCCTATATTGTCCTCATCGAGGTATGTGTGACAGAACCTATAGTTATAGCCATAGGTCAAATGATCTTCTGCTATGTGCAGGAAGGGATGTAGCTTAGGTTGTAGTCTCCAACGGGAAGTCTGATTCAAAAGGGCAAGTACTGCCAGTCTCTCTAGAAACCGGATGAACTTGACTGCCAACCCGTGGAGCCCTACTCTTTGATCCTGGGTTAAATATCTGGGTGAACGCTCTAAAAGATCAAACCAAGCGGACAATGACCGTGCTGCTACTGAAGCAACTGCTATCTCGGGGTCTGAAGATGATGATGGGCGATCAGCTAGGTCATGTATGCAGCGATCAAGAAAGATAAGCATCAACCGCCCATTGTAAGCTTTACAGCAGAGGGTTGGATATCCATCAGCAGCATTGAGTAGCCCCGAATTGATGTAGCCTTGCGAATGCCTAAGTTGATATCTTGTTGGCCAAAGTCAAAACATGTGTAGGTGATATTGCGTGGGGCCAACTGCATTATCATCTAGATCTCAACAACATGTAAATCGCAAGAAAGTTTCCCATATCGATTGATTTTTGCCCACCGCCGGAATCGCGCTGACATCTCTCGGAACATCTCATCCGCATTGCCATTGCCAAAGAAACCTGGGCTCAGATATAGGCATATTACATATAGATTTTTTGGTGGCACATGTACATTGACCAGTACACCTAATATATATCAGGGTGTATCCACTTTTTTGAAAAACAAAAAATATGATACATTCTAATGGGAGACTATGCTGCATCAGTAGGGCGACGAGGCTGCCATTGAAGTTTTGTAGTATACCCAAAGTCACACAGTGCATGGTACACCATCGAATCATGTAGGGTGCAAAGGCTGGTGCACCCAAAAGAGGATGATTGTACCTGCATTTCCAGTTCAACATGATATTTTCACGTTGGCAAGGGTCTGGTTTCGGGACACCATCGTTTGTCTTTTTGAAAAAGCCCCAGAACTTATAGGTATGATAGCTGGGATTCCGTTTGGGATTCAAACAAGTGATATATTTACCTGGCCTGAAACATTGCGCAATTGCATTGTCAACTGTCCTTCTTGGAAATGTTCTCCCAAAGCGAGTCCACCTGAGCGTTAATTATGATTGTCATGAGAAGTTTAAAAAAAAAACAACTTGTTTGATCGTACGGTATTGGCCAAAAAAATGCTCGCTACCACTATATACGACGAATAAAAATGAAAACCAATTTCCAAGACACTTGGATAAATGATCACCCTTGCCCTTAGCAGTACAAACATGGCAGAAGTTTGCAGCCCCCCAGTGACTAGATAATCCGAAGCGTTCCCGCTGCCACTTCCAGTCACCACGGTACTCAATGCAGAAAGCTATTCCACCTGAGGCAAGCCGAATGGTTGCAATGGCCACTCTAGAGTGAAGGCCGGTTTGGCTGGAGTTTGCAAAAGAAAAAAGTTCCTAATCGATACTTTATACCACACCTGCAATCGGTTTGCCAGATAGCTGGGCATGTGAGCCAGTAAGAGGGTGTCCTTCAAAATCTGTAGTTGGATGAACTCCAGACGCTAGAACCTTAGATTTGGTGGGGTTATGTACGTTAAAGAATCAAAACCTCAAGAGCCTTGCATCCCCTCAAATTGGAAACATCATGTCAACTTTATTGTCTCTCTTGTTGGGGGGTGAAAACAAAAGGTGAGAAACACGAAGGCTCCAAGCGATCACTTCATATAGCCGCACCAGGGTATGGTCTGGAACAGACAAAGAATATCTTAATACCATGATGGGGAATCGCGCTAAGTCAAGTCCTTGGTGATGGGTTTAATGTTCTCTGTGGTCAACGGGAAAAAATACAAGTACATATACGAAGAAAACACGCCCACAAATATATCTAAGGTTTTATTGAGTATGAAGTTGTTCTTAAACATCTGGTGATATACACAGCTAACAATCACATAGACAAGGTTACATCCAGAACTGAGGGGATGTTCTGATATCTCAAAAACAAACATGAACCAACAAGTCCAAAAGTTACGAATTACATCCAATCATCGTTTTGACTCCTGGAGGACGCAGTTCCATGCTACTGAAATGAATTTCTCTCCACTCTTGGTGTACTTAGCATCGTCACCGTAGAGACCGATGACATTGGCGCCCCATTTGCCAGGATGATTAGGGTCAAAAAACCCAGAAGCAGTTGTGTGCTCCCAGAACTCCTTAATCTTCTTATGGTCCAACTTGAGCTTGTTCGTCTCCTTGGGGTATAGCCCAGTTAAACAGAGAAAAAAACGCTTGGTAGAGTGCTTGTTTATGCGATGATGTTTTATGGGGCCCAGCTTTTAAAAAAAATATGTATAAAACCCAAACTGTGTTTCCAACCCATGTGGTGATCTTGAACCAAAAAAAGAACTATATATAACCAAGCCTCGAACATGTAATGGTACACTTGATGGGGAAGAAGGACGGGCACACGGGTGAGTACCACATCTTTCCGATTGCTTTGGCGTTTTGTAGGAAGTAATACATAAAATGGTGCCACTGGAAGATCCAACACCCTGAATAAATCGCGTTCCACATCGTTTGGATGTTTCCCGCTGGCTCCCAATCTAGCGAGCTTCTGTGTCAATGTTGACATTGTCCCTCCATATGCCTCCACATGTTTTGGGTTTTGAAAAAAATATGATATACTATGGCCAAATGAGATCTTTTAAAATATATCACCTAGCCGTACCCATATGTTCACAAGAGTCGTGGTGGCCACCGGCCAGCCTGGGCTTCTTGGACTGCAGCTGCTGCACTCTTCTGGAGATCAAAGCATGATGTTGCCTGGTTGCGAATGCTGGGATCAGGGGTGTGTTTCAAGATCCGAGGGTTTGTGGCTAGAAGATTTTGGTGTTTAAATTTCTATGCAGGGGGATGGGGTCAAGTTACCATCGAGTATATACAGTTTTTTCATTATGACGCCAAGTTGCTCCACGTCCCAAAGAGCATAGGAGATGGTCTGCTAATGAATGATCACCTGCGAGGGGAAAAATCAGACTAAATGTTTTGCCAGTGCAATGGCACTGCCAAACGAGGTGGGAGGGTCGCTATAGTCACACGTTTTGTTCACCGCACGTTCCAGCGAAGATCACTCCATCAATCCCGCACTATCCTGTTCGATGTGATTACGATCGAACTGATCAGCACTCAAGCAACTTCAACGTACGGACTATGTAGGAAAAAAACTATCATCAGTAATTCTCAACCGTTGATTCCAAATGAGGCTGGATCTGTATTATACTAGTTGTTGTTGCTGCTTGAGTGGCTCCCCTGGCCAAACAGGAGTTGTACAGGTTCTAAGAAGGGGATCAAGAACGCTACAGACCCGATGTTTCAAATCAAAACGGTTTGGCAACCCACCTAAACGTTTCTGGATTTTCAAGATAGAGTTTTGAAACTTTCATGAAGTAAGTACTCAAGCGATGTGGTGAAGTAAAAAAAATATTGAAGGGGTTGAGGCTGGTGTGTGCCAACATTCGCCAAAACACGCTACACAATTCATGCAGCTGGTGCCACAGCACCATCTTCAATAGCCTTTGCCTTTGGCTTTGGCTTCGGCTTCGGAGCCGTATGTTTGCGAATGGCCAAAGAGGCATTGCGATAGGCCGTATTGGCCGCATCCAATCCTTCACGGCTGGACTTTAGATCCCTACCCGCTGCAAGATCAGCCTCTAATGCCTCTTTTGCTTTTCGCATGGCTTCCTGTTCAGTAGCCATTTGGGAAACAAAGGCATCGGCAACCACTCGTGCCCTGAGCGATCGAAACGGTTAATTTTCAACTAGTTGGTGATTCCTGAAGAATTCGAAGTACACTACAGTAAGTTGAGTGCAATTCAGTGGCACAAATTTTGAAGGTGAAATATTCTTACTTGGATTTTTTAGTTTGGGTTAGTTTGGGGTGATGCCACATTAAAGCAGCTTCCACAAAATAAATGTCATGTACTGTTTGAAGTTGTGGTGCTATCAACTGAGACCTTGACACACCTGCTTGGCTCAGCTTGAACGGCCATGATGATAGCTCCAAAAGATTTGCATTCACCTTTACGATGGCCTTGGATAGGAATATGTATGCTCTTTGATATACAGCCGTTTTACTCGGGATAACTGCTTATAATCGATATCCAGAAACATTGTTATTCGGTAAACCCATAAAGGTCAGAAAGGGCAAAGAAAAATGATACTAATTCTTAATCAAACTACAGCCCTTGCAAGTTGATCCTCCGTTTTCTCCTTCTTGGTGGTAGTGTTGGTAGTGGTAGTCTTCGTCTTCGTCTTCGTTTTGGTTTTGCCTTTGCCACCCCCCTTACCACCGCCACCACGTGGAGTATCAAGGCCATTTGCATGATCCAAGACATGTGTTCCATCGTATGTTCCTTCACCTTCACGAACATGAGAAACACTTGTTGCATGAACTTGTTCTTGGACTTCATAGTCTTCCACCCAACAGCGATACAGGCGCATAGCCTAAGATGTTGTGTATGAAAGCGGTATCTTAAATATAGTGATTCAGAACCCCATACTTGAGGGAAAAAATGCCAACACCTCACATATTAAAGAAATACATTTCAATTTCAAACCCAGATTCAGTATTCCCCACAAATTCAGGGTGATCCTTAAAAGAATTGGAGATGACCTTGCCATTGATCAGCTCCTGCACCAACGCTCCATTCTGGTGATATTTTGCCATCAAATCCTTGGCATACTGTAACTTCAAGGAATGTCAGAAATGAGGGAAGGAACCACCTAGAATTTGTATCTAAAACTTTATGCTATGAATGTAGAATAATATTTATATATACATATATATATATATATACATATCAGCGTGAAGAAAAACTTGAAAGCTATGTGGATATCAAGATTCATCCCGTGTCAACCAATTGTACCGTCCACCTGTCCGGTCTTTGTTGGTTGAACTTTCAGTCATTACCAAACTTGAGCTCAGCCAGTCTTCATGGCACTCCAAGTAATCACTGAAGAGGGCCCGCATGGCCTGACCTGTTCTATCCGAGCTGGCTTCAACAAATTTCCTTAGTTTCGTTGGGGGGGTGGCAATGATACCCATACTGGTTGACCACAGCTGCATTATATACCCAAACTGGTTGACCACAGCTACATGAAATATATAATAAAAAGGCCCAGGGTCCTTAGCAGAGATTTCTATATAGTAAGTGCCCCAAAAAGTAGTTTTTGGTGGTGAAAAGCAGGCTCATACCTTATGTATAGCTATATATTCTGGAATGACCCAAAGGATTAATAGCCCTTTGGATATCTATCTGCTAAGTACCTTGGGCCGTCAAAATATAAACTAACCTGTCAGTGAGGGTCTTTGTGATTGCAGCTGGTGCCTTTGCTGATCGTAAAGAACGATAAAATCTCATGTAGGTGGCTCTGGCCTCCTTGACATCATCAGCACTAGGTTCACTCGGCGTGGCTGCAGTAGAAGGGGCACCTTCTGGTGAAGGTGATGTTGCTGCAGGTGTTGCAGGAGTTGCTGCAGACGGTGTTGGCGCTGCTGCTGCAGGTGCTACAGGCACTGCTTTTGCAGGTGTTGCTGCAGGAGGCGCTGCAGGCATTGCTTCTGCAGGAGGCGCTGCAGGCATTGCTTGTGCAGGTGTTGCTGCAGGAGGCGCTGCAGGCATTGCTTGCGCAGGTGCTGCTGCAGGAGTTGGTGGTACCGCTACTGCTGCTTTCGCTGTTGTGTTCGCTGCATCTACATGAGAAGGGCTTGCTTTTGCAGAGGGAACAGGTGAGGCAGACACTCCGGAAACACCAGGTGAAGTTGCAACCTGCGAGGCAGTGCTGGGGGGTGGAGGTCAGCCAATCATGCTATCAGTGCTTTTGCGTTTCATAATGGCCCAGAATGCTCTCATCCCCTCACTGGTGACTGGCTGGAACTTGATTGCGCCTGCTTCTGGTGTGGGTGGAGCTGACTTGGGAGGAGAAGTAGCAAGCAACGACTTGGGAGCTGGAGGGAAGATACTAGAATCACCCAACTGATTATCAGGCAACAAAGGACTAGGAGTATCCAACATAGTGTTTGCTGCTGTGGTCGGAGCTGATGTTTTTGCTGCTGCAATGGGTCCGGTTGGAGGCAATGCTGGCTGCTGCTGGGAGACTTGGAGCAATGCACTGGCCTGTTCAGCCTCTTGGGTTTCCAACCACATTTTGAAGGAACAAATGTTTTCAACCATGTTGTCAGCATCGTCGGTGTTGAAAAAATCAACCAGGAATTGGGTGTCATCATGTTCAGGCTGGATTTCTTCAATCATCCATGTTTGAAACAAAGGGTGTGCCTTTACTGCTGATGCTTCCCTCTCTAGTTCAACAGCATCCATTTTGTAGAGGCGTGTGAGGCATGCATCCTCCCGACGGTTGAAGGCAGTTGCTTTGTTGATCTCAGAAGGTAGGATTTGGGGAACTGGCGGTGCTGCAAGAACAATACCATTTGGAGGAAGTAAGGCGTCGATGGTTGCTGCGCTTGCTTTGCTAATGCCCCCAAAACCATTCCCAACCCCATCAGCTAGGACAGGTTCCACTGCCGGCTCACCCGGGGTCTGCGTCAAAGAGTCTTTTGTTTTAATGGCATGCGGGGGGGTGGCTTGGGCTCTCAACACTGCAGGGGTGCTGCGAGATGGATCCTCATTCACCACCTCACATGTTTTGTTCAAGGAAAAGGTTCGAAATACAGGAGTATATGTATCAAAAAACTACTGTGTGTTATTCGATATGTTAATCTTGGGTAAAGCAAAAACAATTTCCATATATATATGGAAAAATCCTGCACTACTTAGAAGGTACAACAAGGTTATTTCACCCCAGTAATAACAAAGTTTAATACCCCTGGGTGGTGCAGGTTTTTTCCACATCGAGATCAGGCTAAAAAAATATAGTGCAAACACATGCTATGTGTCCAATGCTTTCCAGGGTAATCTTATATATACACAAGTCTTTACTTGGGTTTATTATGATCATACTTAATCAAAAAGTAAAGATTTGAACAAGTCAACCGGAGACCATCTAGGCTGCACGGTGCCCACCCAAGCCGGTTGACAAGACACCTTTCCAAGTGTCAGCGAGCCATTACCATCTCCTTGCAGGGCACGTTTTTTTTTTCGGAAGCTAGATGGTACCCAGGAGGAATGGTTGGGGAGAACACAGGGTCTATGAAGCCCTAGTCCTTATCCTAACTACTAAATCCTGATTTTTTTTACCATCACAAAATCATTGGTTAAAGCTAGATAAAGAAAAATCTCTCCTGACCCATCAGCTTCTGAAAAACTCAACGCTCGTGGTTCCAGTTCTGCTGGTACTTCGGGGTGTGCATGACATGGTTTCTTGCCTTCTGGGGTGACCTTTGTAGAGGCACTAGTAGCTGGTTGACGCTCACGTTTATCGTCAACTGCACCATGAATCCTAGAAGCCACTTTGCGGCGACGTTCAGCACCTTCCAACGCAAGCTGAGCTGCCTCACCCAATAGTACAAGAACAACCCACAAAATAGATGTTTTAGTTTTGGGCATATAAAATATATATACGCTGTAATGGATACTATTATTTCCTGATTGCTGCCCTTCAAGTTTGAGATGTAAGCTAAGTAGAAAAGAAATCAACCAAACGATTGATATTTTGCCACACACCCCCACCTTTACCATTGCAGCATCATCTAAGGCTGACATGAAGCCGAACGGAGCACCCAATGCCAAAGGCACGTGCAAGAAGCAAGGTGCTGAGAAAGACCAAAAACGTCTGAGGCAAACGATATATGTGGGATGAACTGACCGGTTCCTACTAGAATCCGAGTGATTTAGCCTTGTCACGGTCCGTCACGGTGTGTCACGCAGTTTTCCGACAATGTCAAAAAAATACATTTTGAATTGTCCTTTTGTCACGGTCTGTCACGGTTTGTCACGCACCCTTGGGTATATATATATTTCTCCGAAACTTGGGACCCGACTATTTGGGTGGATTTTTCATCATGAGTATCCCAGGTAAAGTAACGAAAGTCAGCTATGTAAATACATTTTCAAAAACAACATTGACACTCAAGGCTAGTAAGCCCACATGCTCATTGTATTTGTTGACCAAGTTAGCAAAATTACGTTGATGGGAAATATAAACAACACCCCAAAAGTCAACAAATACAATGAGTTTGTGGATACCTAATGCGCGAGTCTATTTTCACACCTATGTCAATGCATGTGTCCTCATCATCTAAGCTAATACCCACACACAGGCACATGTACAGGCACGTGTAGCCCCTGTGTGTGCACCTTGCATGAATTCCTTGCGTCGACTAGTGGTTGCAAGTTGGTAGTTCCAACTCGTGTATCCAAAGCTAGATAAAAAGAAAAGAAAAAGGCCACTGTGGGCGCGTTTCCATTATGAATTGGATGGTTAACAAATTCTGGAAATAGCTGTGAATTTAGCTATAGTAATAGTCTTAACAGGATCACTAACACACTCCAGTTCGGGCAGGAACAAAACTAAAATGGCAGCCCGGGTTGTGGCTTGAACTTACCCCTCAGCTGCTCCTCTTTGAGGAACCGCCCAAGGTCCTCCAAGTTGGCGTGCTTCCACATCAGCGGCATGTCCTATGGCGTGCAGGCACGACAACGGGTTTTGGGAAGACATGTGTCAACCGAGGACTGGGTCGAACAGTAATATATACACCAGCTTCAAACCCAATGAGAACTCCTTACATATATTTGTGAGTTCATAATAAATGAGCAACCAACTTCATAATGGATTTTTCCCAAGACCTGAACTCCTGCAGTTGTTCCATTAGCTTCGATTCAGCAAATCTGTATTACACTATCTTGAAACCATACACATCGCGATTTTGTAAAGGGAACTACTTTAAGAGCTCACCCTTGCATCATATGGAAATGTCACATGTGATATCATATGTCATTGCTAGATATTGAAATCTTGAACCACATCTAATGAATCCTCATTCTGATTCCCTTTTGCACACCAAGCATCAAAGCCGTGTTTTTGGTTGGCCATCGCCACGTGGTTCTTCATATACCACTTGTGAGCATTGGCCTCGGAAGGCCAAACGTTGAAGGGGCCCACTTAGACTAGACGTTGGGATGTTATGGGTCATTGTTAGAATCGATCATCATGAATGGATCCTTATGTAATTTATGGTTTTATCGGGAACATTATGGAGCAACCACTCATGACTGGGTATCTTAATGGTTGAACATTATTTAAATTCCAAACATTCCAAATTTAAAAAAAACTAATCCAAAATGAACTGAAACACCGTGTCAAGATACTTTAATCTTTTGCTTGATCAGAAGTTTGGCGACATGTTGGCCAAACTTCCGTGGATAGGCCCCACTAGATTTAAGCCGTTTTCCACCAGTGACCTGAATACGTCCGTTGGGTAAGACCTTCTTGGTGTACATACCTTTTGACGATTCCAGGAGTTTTTGCTGGATGATTCGTGGCAGCTTCTCAATGAAAGATTCCACTTCAGGCCTCAGAAATGATGACTATAATGTAAAAATAATTTCAAGTTTTCAAAATCAAAAACAGTAGTTGCGGACAGAAAAATGAAACCAGACAAAGCCCTGCTGTGTCTGGTTTCAATTGGCGCTACGGTTTGCCATTCGGGGGGTAGTCTTTCCCATAGGATCCATGTATGGCATATTTAAACATTTACCATAAACTATATCTAAGATAAATATACCATATAAATGGATCCTATGGGATTTCAAAACAAAAATTCGGAAGAGTAAACCAGCACCTAGTGTCCAAGACCCCCAAAGTTGACTGGGCTTTGCCGCCCAGTGCCCAAAAGACCCCATCCACATCCGTCGCATGAAATTTGGTCCCATTGCAGTCAGTACATGGCTTATGTATGGGCAATCCTTGAGGCATGAGCTTCCTGGCTGTTCAGCCTCCAGTGTGACGGTAAAGTAAAACCACCCAAGGGTAAACATTTTTCAGTTCGGCACCAATCCCGTTTTTCTCACACCCAACACCTTAAGGAATCCTGTGCATGTGTATTTTAATATCGAACACCAAACTTGTCACCAAACTTGTTTGGGGTTACAACGTCAGAGAATATATTTGGGAAGTGTAGTTGCAAAAAAACAGTGTTTATAAGCAAGATATAATATACACATGCACATATGATATAAAATTAAAGCCAAAAGTCACACCAGTAAACCCCACGCATGATGGCAATCATGATGAGAAGAGCCGCCCGTGCTGCTATGATATTGCCATTGAACACTGATGGATTCTGTTCATCACCCATGACACCAAAGCTCAGGCAACTCCGTTTGGTAGTTGATCTGCTGATCCATATCCAACTTAGTTGAACATAAATAACCTTTTATAAGAAACCAAACAACATCATGGATCAACAAGTTTTTTTTGCCAAGTCGTTGTGGGCATTGTCTTATTAAGAATGTGTTCCTCTCCACTACACCAAAACAAAAAAACCATTCATGTTGAGGATCCTGTTGCACGGAACACCCAGCCAAAGTAGTGCGTTTTGTTTAAGCCGCAATACCCCCTTTATCGCCAACAGGAACCCTTCGGAGCTGGTGATGTCGTGCATGGGACCCTTGGCAATGTCATACATCCGTGTCTCCAAGCCAGCTTCACCTGGGAGGCTGTTAAGGTTAAACCCTGGTTCCTTAAAATCAAAATGATTGGGATATATAGAAATTGAATTGAAGACTCTGGATGAATTGAATCGTTTGGTCCTAAACCCGATCCCAAGAAAATAACACAAAAAGAAGCCAGAAGCCTTTCGGGCACACAGTTTTGTTCCCAACATGATGTTTAGGAGGCATGGGGAAATGTGGTGCTTGGAGAGATGAGTTCCTACATATACATCAGATAACAGACGTTTGACTACAAAATTTAAAGAATATGGCTGGTAGTTGGTTCTTCAGGAATACTATACCCAAAACATATCTGTTCTCCCTTCATCTCCGAGTTGCGACATTGACGTCCTAGCTCTCCATGACCAGAGAACAGTTCAAAGACATCCAGGTCCTGACAGCATTTTTAATAAGTGTCGAAGTTACCTGAAGTTTGCACTTCCCCATGACAATCCAAAAAAAGGAGGTATACTATTTACATGCAACCTATGGGCATGAATCTCAAGTTAGAATAGTAAGACTAAAGATTGGTGAGCCGATTCCAAAACGTCACAACACAACAAAACCCAGTCCCGCTGCCAACCATCATCAGCTGCAGACATTTGTTGATTGACATAATCCCATGCGTGTATCCTCGGTTCGGATCATGTGTTTTCGATGTGACATTATTTTTAAGCTCATATTATATATATGTATCGTTTTGTGTGTGGAAAAATCCTGCACCACTACTCACCAATCATCGATACTATAATAAAAAACATTTTGGTCACCCTAAGTGGAGCAGTATTTTTTCCGTAGAAAACAAAAGACAATAAGGCCTAAGGAAAATGCATTTTATTTTCGATGAGCTTCAGCAGAATTGGAGCTCCATAGAAAAGTAGCAATGCAGCTTTTCGTCGGGTCAAAGGAAACGCCATGGTTCGACGACCAATACGGTTTCGGGGGCTTCCCCAAAGACTTTTGATCTAAAAAAACAGGAATACGCATGTTTTCCCGATCGTTCCCCAGTGGAAGTTTCCAAATGCATGTAGTACTGGCAATGACACAATCTACGGCTAGATAAATATAATTACATATCGAAGCACAATTGTCTATTTCACAGATTTTCAAAGGGCTTGCTACACCACTGCTTATTTTTCGATCAAGCCGAATCTGGCATCTCTAATGGCTTCACTTAAAGCCCCTACCCTGGGTTTGCAAAAACACTGCATTGGGAAAACGCAAAACATCAGCTAAGAATCTATTTATTAATCAAATGGGGTCACATCCCAAGGGCACCAAGACTAGGCATTATGAAGTTATTTAATCACCTCCACTCCCATTGCAGCGTTGAAATTGCTCTCTTGGAGACCCTATGCAATCCAGCCAGCAAGTCGCTGGCTGAGTTTCCAAGACTCCTGCCACCCCCCACGCTTCTTCCCCGATATGGTGATCCCTCCTTTCGACTTGACTTCCATGCCGTCAGGAACTGCCGAGAGGTTCTTGACCTTGTTGACATAGATTTGTTCCACATGCCACCTCAATGGAGCAGGCCAATGTGTGTTGATATCAATTTGGACTTGAAGACTTCATGTGACATCTACATGTGACATGTATGGGTGTAGTCAGGCATGTTGGGAAAGGAATCCACCAAATTCTAAATTGGGTTGAGTCCAATCTAGCATGAACAAAATCCAAATGAAATTGTTGAGTAATGTTGGCCATTTACCATCATCGTTTTCCTATCTCACAACTACCTCGGTTCAGGATGCCCACCTCACCCAGATATCTAAATATTAAAGTATCTACATACCAAAAAGATAATATATATATATATATTATAAAAGGTATTGTAACCCTAAACTATTCATTTTGTAATTTGTGTGGACCACCACCCAAAGTGCAGTCTAAAGACAAAATCCCAAGTGAAGAAGCGTCTTCCATATGGCAGGGGTTGGGTGGTTTCAAGGAATAGCTCCGCTTCGACCCTGCTCAGCGTGGGAAAGTGGAATGTCAACTTGGGAAATATCATTAAGTAAGTGTTTATTTTGCTAGATATTTTTACAGTCGTGATGCGATTAGGAAAAAGCCTGCACCACTCATGAATATTGAAATAAATTATTACTGCAATAAAGCTACCTTTTCGCTACCTTTTCATACCCCCGTGAGTGGTGCAGGATTTCTATCGCCAGTACTTGTTCGCCATTACTAAAAACAAATAAGGTGGAAACTGTTACTGTTTAGACATGTCTCCTTCTCTGGCCATTTGGGGTGAGCATCCGCTGAACCAGACGCATCAGGAGGTGAAGTGTTGGTGTCATTGCCACCATCATCATGATTGTCTCCGTTGTTTGCATGATCATTCGGAACCCCTGTATCAGGTTGATTTGCTACATCTGGTTGTTGTTTTGCCCCACGTCCACGTTTTGCTTTGGGCTTTGCAGCCGCTTTTTTTTCGGCTTTCTCAATCTTCTTCTTAGCCTTTTCAAGTACTTTTTCTGCAGATTGAACCCTGGAAGCCTTGCTCTTAGCTAATTGAGCTGCATATGGGTCACCTGGTGCCTCCACCATTTCAAGTTTCCCACCATACAGCTTGTCAGCTGCTGCTTCCAAATCCTCCCGCACCTGTGGCCTTTCAGCTTCAAGTGGCTTGCGATCCTGGAGAGATCGATATCAATTTGGGGAATATATTGGTAGAGGGAATGAAGACAAGATCCACAATATCAGTCTACATGTCAAGCAACACTAGTATGTATTTGTTGACATACACATATAAAATTACTTTTGCAGGTGCATGTGCATTTACAAGTATTCATGTATATACATGCACTATAATGAAGAAGTAGTTTTGTAATATATATTTTTTGTTTTTGTATTTGTCATTTACATAGTGCATTACCCATATATGCCTACTAATATCGTTTCGAATTCAAAAACTGGCGAAGAAATAGTCAAGCAGAGCCAAACTCAAACCCACACACCCAGCTCACACACGTCCTTCTCAGCTTGACGACGTTTGCCATCTTCATGTATGATCTCTTCGGCAGGTTGTTCCACTTCCATGGACTCTACGCTTTCGACCAGTTCCATGAGTTGGGTCTCAAAGTCATCTGGGCTCACCTGGGCTGAGCGGTTGGAGTAAACCTCCATGAATTTACAGTAGTGGTTGTACCTCAATATTTTTTTGGGTGGATGGATGCAAACAACAAATTTGTATACAAAATATTGTTGACACATTTTGCTATTATATGGTTTGTCCTAGTCACAGGCTTCTTCGGGATATCACTGCGTTCCATCGGAGGTGAAGATATGGAAGATGGAGTGCTCACAGTCTCACCATCCTCACACATCAGCGTGCATATGTGTACGATAACAGCGTGGCGTATGAAATGTTTTTCTTGAAGTCAGTATGGGAAGCCATCACAACATATTCAGCATAATGTGTGTGTGTTTTTACCCCCACGGTCCTCAACATATGCAGCCGCTTGCAATGCAGCCTCCACCCCAGCATCAGGATCATCACCACCTTGACAGGGTTGAGGGCGTTATTTAGATAATATGATAAGTAATCATTTTGAACATGCCATATTCAGAAGAACATTATATGATAATGTCAAGGTGTCAATTTTTAATTCGAATTATGTTTGGAGCCATCCAAAATATTACTTTGCTATCTAACTACCCCACCTCGGAGCTTCAAATCAGCAATGAATTGCTTCAGAAATGAAACCTTTGGGGACCTTGACGATGTAGCACGCTTGCACAAACCCAATGCGTGAATCAACATGCATCGCAAAGTTGCTGCTTCGCCACATGCCCAATCCTACACTAAAAGTGTTGTGATGTTTTGGGGGTTGTGAATAGCAAAAACCATATCCAAACTCGATCAAGATGGATAAGTTTAAATAGGTGTTTGATTTTTTCAACGATCCCTCAGTCCTTCAACTCACGTGCTTTTGGCTTTGCCCCCAAGATGGCGTAGCGCTTCGCTAAGGTGATGAGAACCTCCTGAAGGGCAGCAGGAAATGATATGTGGGATCACAAGGAGCAGGAACTAAGACAAAGATTCTACCGTTGGGGAACTTGATTTTTGAAAAACAAAGTTATTGACAACAAAAACCTTTTGATTTTTGCAAACCATGCGCCTGGTGAACCTTCAAGCAAGGAACTGCCAGGTCTGTGGAAGCAAAGTATTGCATTGCCAGTTCGTAGTGAAGTTCTACCTTAAGGGCTCGTGAAAATGGACTGTTGCATTACCACAGGATTAGAACGTTACTGGTGAATCTATATTTACATTCATCAACTTCATCAACACACAAACAAACATAACATACGACTTGAGTCTTGACATGGAACCATCTCCATCGAAGCTGGACCCATCTCGGGCTTGTGAAAAAGGATTTTGGGACCGGGTCCGGGTTGCTTCCGGATTGCATCAAGTTTGGAGAGCACATAATCATTGAGAAGATCCTCCAGGGTGTCAAAACATGCTGGACCAAATACCCAGGATATATTTCATGTTTTGGGGACTTGGGGAAGGAGAGACTATTTCAAAACGCATGCGATCATATTTGATTAATTAAGAACATGGAGAAGGTTGAGGGATGGTTCCCTGAGGATCTATGTCATGATATAGGTTGGAAAAACGGATATATAGCAAATAAGCCTATTGTTCAAAAATGGGTATCACTAGCCAACTTACTAAAATAAAAGTGTACTACAACACAGTCCTCTATGATGGTCTTTTGAAATTGGACCAGCTTAGACCCTGCCATGGCTACAAACCTAAGTAACCAGTCAGGCCCGCTGGTGCCTAAAGTTCGACCCACAAAATTCTTGCAGGCATATGCATTGCACCATGCTCCAATTGCAATATTGACTGTACTTGTCCAAAGTGCAGCTATGTAATTTCAGAAATTCTGTAACTTGAAAATCTTGAAATTTAGATGCATAATGAGGCATGCTATCTCTTGTCGGACAGGGGGGGGGGCAAATGGACCTCCCCAATGCTGAGCCAGCGAAGCAGTAGCCGGCACTGGCTTCGAAGAAGTAGAAGATGCACATGGCTCACGGGCTTTCTCTGCCCGCTTTTGCCGGTGCAGGGCAATTGCCCGCTTCATCTACGATATCAGCAAGCTTGTACACTATTATGCGCTATGATTTTCTGAACTAGTGTTTTGTTTTGGTTGTTTTGGTAAGGAATTTTGCATTCCGAAGCTTTCATGATTCAGAATATCACATTTTAATGTAGCTATTTCCATACCTATGCATCTACACACCAAAACCATAAGCCCAAATACTGCCAAATTCCACCAAAACCTGCTCCCCGACAGTGTCCGACAGTACACATCCGACAATGTGATACCCATTTTTGAACAATAGAAATGTTGGCTTATTTGCTATACATCCGTTTTTCCAACCTATATCATGACATAGATCCTCAGGGTATATATACTGTATACATAATTATATACAGTGCTTTGTAGTTCGTGAAATAAAAGTATTGATACATTCTACTGTACTATCTTGGAGTTCCTCATTTACTATGCAATTGTATGATAATCATACCCAAAGCTCCAACATTGCCTGTTTTGAAACGGGATCCAAAATCACAAGATGCAATGCTTGGAATCTCTAATCTTGACGGGTGAATTAAGGCCCACTCAAATTGTAGAACCCACAGCATCCATGGGAGGAACGGTATATTTACCTACATTTTGTTGATATTTATGGTTAATATGGGTATCTACAATTTACATACATGGATCCTATGGTAAATATCAACTAAATCTAGGTAAATATACTATATATATATATATATATGGATGGTATGGGGAATTTAGGTTGCAAGATGTACCTCCAATGTCGTTGAAAAACACCACCCTGGGCCCTCCATGTCAACGG
>Ga0126337_10000796_pt1 | contig 17397 bp, 12 predicted proteins | sample DipCmetagenome_FD_92527 | JGI IMG/M metagenome (GOLD analysis project Ga0126337, IMG submission 92527) | Coral microbial communities from La Bocana,Puerto Morelos, Mexico - Diploria C A metagenome | ecosystem: Host-associated > Invertebrates > Cnidaria > Coral | place: La Bocana,Puerto Morelos... | reverse complement strand
CCTGCTTTCCGAGGGGCCCCACTATTTGAGGGGCTTTCTCTCCAAGGGGCCCTACTCTCCATGGGGCCATACAAGTTGCTGATACGAGTTCTATTGCTAAAATGAACTTTATCGATCAACACGTCATTATTTTCAAAGGTTTTTTGCAATGTTGTTATAACGCAAAACTAAAATTTGAAAAAGAATCCAGTTAAGAGTACGTTTTGTCTTTGAATCACCCGGCCTTACACTTCCATGTACTTCTTACACAGAAGAAACAAACGCTAAAGAAGGGTTAAAGGAAATATGCCGCTGGCTGCCGGAAGCCCACCATTGTCTATTCGAATGGAATATCGTCCAGGTAGACAGGTAGGAAGAAACACTTTTTCTACAGACGTCATTTTCTTTATTAATTCAAAAGAGCTTTCACACAGCAGATAATAAGAAGCAAAAAACTAAATACAATGGTACCACAGGGACTTCAAGTCCCACTCAAATGCGTTATTGTTTTTCTAACTAAATAATAACTTTTCCATTCTCTTTTATCCAAAGCATTTGTAGGTGCGGGTGATATTGGCAACCGCATATGGGACTTTAAATAAAGTCTACCGGAAACGGTAGCGTACATACGGGACTTCGACATCTTCGCCATCTGTATCATTGCAGCATAGCTCGAGGACCAGGGCTTTGACGTAAGGTTTAATTTTTTTCTTGGAAACCTTTTCCACAGCTAGTGAAACTCTGTTGAGGGGAAAGGAGTGAAGAGAGAGAGAGAAAAAAACTTGTTAGAAAGCGTCTTAACTGAATAATCAAAGCAAGCTCGATCTTCTACGGACGTGAAATAGACCATGTATGCAGGTGATAAAAAAAACAGAATTGATGGAGAGTAAAGAAGGCCAAAAGGGACCATGCATTAATACACACAAAAGATATGTTCTACATAAACAACCCGCGAGTAAGAACCAACACTTTCTGAAGTGTGGCAAAATAGGTTCCTTTATTTTAGGGTAGTTATTGGAAATTTAGACAAGGTAAGTTCTTATTAGGTTCTTAATTTCTATGAAGGAGATATAGTTGTTGATAACCAGAAAAATAAATTACGTTGGATTTGATCCTTAAATATTCAATATTTGTTCACACATATATTATTGTATTTTCTTTCCTTCTCGAAGCCACACTCCTTGGTTGAAATGATTATCACAATTTAACTGTAGTACACACATAAACCCTGATTGATCTTGCTTGGTTCTTATAATTTGGTTATTAAAATTGCAAATTTCAGCTAGCAAGTTTTTAAAACACTGGGTTCTTACGTGCGGATTTTTCTGTATTTTAAAGCTACTTAAAGGGCACACATCTTCGAGCAGGGAGAACAAATTCAGTGATTGAAAATAACAATACCAGTGAGATTTTTTTCTTTAACTCGCGCAGTAAATTGTTTAGCGTGCTTAATGTATAGTAGTCAAGAGGGAATGGAGGAACAAGAGAAAGTCTTGTACAACGAAGGTCACATACGGTGTAGCTAGTCTTTCCTTCATCTTAGCGGCAGGCATGAAGAATGAGTACAACATGCAAACTCCCTGGGAAAGCATAGTTACTTCAAGCTTGTGCTCATTCTGGACAAAGAAATGAAAAAACAAATTTATTGCACTGATACTTAACGTATTTTTACAGTAATAATTTTCCGTACAAGGTCTGAAATGCAAAGCAAACGAAGCTTTCCACCGTATCTCACAGTCTTCTTGAGCATTTTCATTTCAGGGTTGTGTCATATATTATGACACAATTTCTCCTTGGAAGCAGAGAGCCTTGGCGGTCCCTGTTAAAACAACTCGAGCCTAAAATTTAGCACCACCTTTCACAAGGCGTTGCAACCCCTAATCAATAACATTTTCTGTGTTACCTGGAAGTAATCAAAAAGTTCCTGCATAGTCATCTCGCTGCCATCTTCTTTCAGACCGTTGACTTCAAAACGATCCCAAAGTGTAAATTCTTTGTCGTAATACTAAAACGACGAAATGGAGATAGTTATAGCGTGACAACTCAAAACAAACGTCAATAACTCAATTAAAATAACGTTTTGTCCGCTTCTACTCAGTAAGTTACCTTGTTTTTCGGTGCAGTGATTGGCTCAGAAAATCCAAAGAACGGCAAGGCAAGATTGATAAACCCGTTCTTGTAGGTCTCCAGTTTCTTATTTCCCTGAATGATCTGAAAATTTCACAAATCAAATCTGCATAAACACTGCTGTGGAAATCTGCCTGAGGGGGGGTACACACCAAAAGAAAAATCAAAAGCTTACCTTGTACAACTCAAGTGCCACCAGACCGCTTACCAGGGCGGTTGTGGTGGCGATGGCAGGGATAATCTTTCCAGCAATTAATTTACTCTATCAAGCCAAAAAGAAATAATCATAGGTAAAGTCTCTTTCTGAATTATTTGATCTGAACTGTTTCCAAACATCTGTTCTTTTATCCTCCAAATTTTGTGCGTTAATGATAAATTAATAGTTTGTGAGGATTTTGCGAAGAATTTGCGAACAGGAAAGCAATTACATCGTAAACTGGTGAGGGCATGCTCTATTGCAAACGGCAGATAAACTGGTGAAGGCTTATTAAAAGTTGATTATTTGTCAGTTTAGCTGATGCCGAGCCTGGTACAAGTTTAGCTTGCTGTCAAGTGCAGTGCCCTGACCTAAACGATAGAGCAAGTAAGATGGATTACCTTGTGTCTATCAGCCGGCGGGATGGCATAGTTAGCCGCTCTTAAGTTGGAGGCTGCTACTATGAAGTCCATGTGGAAATTCGTGTCATCGTCCTACAAACAAATGCGCAGTAGAGCGGACAGTATATAAAAACTAGCAATTTACTAAACCTCTCTAGAAATAACGCTTAAGACAAGCAGTTGTTGTTCAAGATCAGGCACCAATCAGCACAGATTGGCAGCGGGGAGGGGGTGGGGAAAGTACTGACTGGTAGTTTGTGACAAGCTGACATAAAGAGGACTATGGAAAGTTTACGACAAAGGCATTTTAAAGTCCACACTTTAGTTCTAAGACTGTAGAATGTGAGAAACATTGCACGGTCGCAGATTTATAAATGAATACATGAACTGAAGCCGGGCTAAGTTGTGAAGTTATGAGCAGATGTTGAAGTAACATCTCCTCTGTCGATGGAAGACTCGAATGCTGACTGTAGTTCTGGCTAGATTATCAGCGTTTATGCAAACCACTAACACAGTTCCTAAGACTTCAGTGAGTATAGAACGTATTAGAAGATACTAAAGTATTAATAAATGTATCAAACCTTTTCAAATTCAACGGGTAGCATCTTGAAGCTTGCCATATGACTTTTCGCTGCCAGAACAGAGGCTTTCGTCTTTTCAAGGTCTTCATCATCTGCAATAGGTAATATGTGAGGCGATAACCTCTAAAACTTTGAAAACGCCTCGCCTTGCTTTAAAAACGCTCCACCTTGCTCGCCTTTTATTTCACTAGCGTTGAGCAATAGAAAGGTAGTGAACAGTGTACTTCCAATGCAAAACAAGTTAAAAGAAGTCTTCATAACAGTAATAAATAATAAACTTTCAAAATGACTAACCAATATTTCCAGAGTTTTCTTGGGCTGCTTCTTCGTCGGTGACAGAAATTTTCACGCCTTCGAAAAAAAAATGTAAGGTAAACAAAGAGTGTAAAAACACCCACCTGAACTACAATCACTTCTGTATATTCAGCATTGAATTTGAACTTATATGAACTTATATGATAAATACATGAAACGTTCTGTTATGTGAGCGTGGATCTCTGAACAGCTGACTAGCAAACAAAATCAGATCTAAGCTTAGACAGCATTCAGCATGTATCTCCTTGCTTATCGCTAAGATCTCTCTCGCTTTTCTTGTGTTCCCTTCAATGCAAAGTAATTCGAGAACCAATTTCAGTTAAGGCATATGTCTCGTGTAGCCAAGTGTCTGTTGAATTAATATCTTCAAAGTTTATTACGTTGTGTACGCTAAAAATATGGAGATGTAGCACATCCCAGCGCCGGGCGGACGAACAAAAAACCACAACAATAGACGGGAATAGTTCAAACTGACTGATACATGTACTACTTGAAAATGAACCCGATTCAAACTGATTAAGCGGGACACTAACAACTTACCTGATTTGGGTTTAAACGTCGCCACTTTAACAGTTTTCAAACTATCAAGAATGAGCTTTTGGTCTCTTGAACCTATGACAGATTAAAAGCACACACTTAAAAAAATTGTTGGTCACTGACAAGTGAAGGAAAAACGGATTGTTTTTTTGCAGCTTGCGATCAAAGACTAACGCTGTCACAGGGCTCAACAAAGGCTCTGATTGGTTGCTACGAATGGAAATACCTACGACAATCAAATAAAAATATTACCTTTTATTCCAAACATGTATGCTCTCAAGTTGGCAGCAGCAACAATATAGTCCATATGTGTTTGCTAAAAAATGAAAGAAGTTCATTGTAAAATTCACACGGAAATTACTGAGATTAACGTTCTAGATTTTTTTGTAAAAAAAAGAAAAATTTTTTTTTTATATAACAGAGACGATCAGCTTATACTTCTTAGAGAAGTAAGAGTCTGTTTCTATATTTTCAGCAACGCCTGCCGCTATAACCTCCTTTTGCCCACAAGTTAAGAGCTTGGAACAGGCCTAACACGAGTCACTGCTTGACACACGTACCCTTAGGTGACAATCCCACTTGTTTAGCGGGTAGGAGTATAAAAAGAGAAGAAGAGATGGGAGAGGTGAAGGATCCAAACTAACAAATCTTTCAACAACTAACCTCACAAGGATCAAACTCCAGAGGATGAGGGCAACGCTTAGGACCGGACCAAAATGGCTGCCCTGAACTGGTTAACTGCAAGGAAACCCAAATGAAACATACTATTATGCCGGGTCTGTAAAATGGTTACAACATTTCAATACTCATGAAACGAAACTTGTTTCAGTCTTCTCAAATATTAGAGACCTATAGATCGGACTACATGTACGAGACTGAGTAGGAGCACCAGCTTTGAATTTCAAACCTTTTCTAGAATCCCCGCAATTCATGCTGGTTATCGGAAGAGAGTGTAGCTCATGGGTTGAGATGTTTTGTGACGTGACAATGTGAAGCCTGCACACTAGAACTGAAAAGTCTCTCTCTTACTCGATCTCGTACTCAGAGTCCAATCAAAAGTCCCCTGTTTCACTTTTAGTTTATTATTGGTGGCAAGAGTTTGTTCTTAACTTTATATCACGCAGCTGTTTAAAGCAGTTCAAGTAAAGTTCAAGTGAAGACGATTAAAACCACACCTGGTCGGGAGGAAAATTGTATAGCAGTTGTTTGATTGTGTTGTGGTAGTTTTCTTGGAATTGTATTCTGGCCCAGCTCACACATTCAGCAAACTCACGAGGCCTCTCATCAACAAGACATTTCTTTATGCTCTCGTAGATTTCAGCCTAGACAACAATAAATGGGAATAAATAAGAATTCAAATCCTACGCCAACATACTAGAACAAGACTTACCATTTGTATGAGAGCTTTCTTCATCTTTTCATTCGCATTTGTGTACGACCGAGAATTCAAATAATTAAAGTCTGCCTTGTATATTCCTTCAAGATTAATCGATCTAGCTCGGTAAGTTCGCGTGTGTTCACAATCAAAAGTTTTCTTGAATATCAGCAAAACCTATGGAAGCGTCTATTGTTCGGCTGGCGAGTACGCGCCCTTTACCCATGAACTTTATATGTGACTTTTTCATGATTTCTGAAAGCCTTTCACTCGGTTCCTATTGTTTTATCAGAACTCATTTCCAATTGGCAGCGTTCACATTCACGTTCTCTTTCAATTGAAGGAGGTAATGGGGGTGGGGGTGGGGGTGGGGGTGGTAAGACTCAGACCTCAGTACTCGAGTCTGTGAAGACTTTGTTATCTTGCTTCGCCTTGCTCCATTTAGAGCCTGTTTTTAACCCTTTGTCTTCTATATGACAACTGACGAGGAAAACTCACCGCTTGCATCCCAGGAAGCTTGTCTGTCCTTTCACCAAACTTTGGATCACTATATAATGTACAAAACAATAATTATCACTTTGATGATATAATTAAAGCCCACTGTGCCAGCGTGCAACAGTCACTTTGACCTACAACACGCGTTAGCCGTCGTTTAAAACAACAAAACAATTTCACGTAAAGTTGGCGAGCACAGTGCCCCTTTAATCACAAAACGGCACAACTATTATGTTGCCCACGAAGGTCTCTGGGTCGTGTTAATTCTTATTATTTGCAGGATGAAAACGAGAGGTAAAATGATCTACTCTTGTAGCTGTTGCTTGTAGCTCTTACCTAACCGTACAAATGTACGTTTACTTCGCCAAAATTGAACATTGATTAATTTGTTAAAATGCAGTCATGCGGCAAACCCAATATGTAGCTCATAGGCAGAGTCTTAAAGTATCATGAAATCACCAATCTGCTGACAAGTTAAACCACTACACTGACCTGAGAAACTGGTTAACATTCTCCACAGGAATAGTGAAGAGACCTTCAAATGCGTCTCTTGCCCACTGTACACGATAAACGAAAAGAAATGATTACTGCATTACAATACCACAAATTGCTATGAAATGTTGAATAATACGTCAAAAACAATTGAGGAATTCTAACTTTGTGTACAGTTGTAGCACAAGTTCTGAAAACTTTCAAAGAATTGTGAACTAAGCTTGAAGTAATATATGAAACACAAGAGACTGTGTTTGACCACAGTTCTAAACACTGAGAAGAGAGTGGTCAAGAGTATTTTTGGCAAACTTCAAGGTGTTTGGGAATGTGCTCAAAACTGTCTTGAATTGAAACTAAAGAGTAAACAGAAAAGCAAAATCGTAAAAATCTATGCTAATTAGTATCAGATGTCTAAATACAATGACGATTACGCTTTCCTTTGTTTAAACTTGATAAATTACCACTCATTATTCTCCACGAGTGCCTTGTTGAATAAATTCGAGGTAATACTTCTTTTCTACCTGTAAAGTGTGTTCAATGGCATTGGGGAAATTCTTCAGAGTACAAATAGGAATGGATTTTTCTGGTGGATCCTGTGACGAGCTGTAAGATTCTGTCACAAAAGGCAGCACAACCTGAAGTAACACACACCATTGATTAGCTTTCACTTGCATATACTACAATATATGCTACACATAATATCATTTTCCAGTCCCCAGAGACCGCACTCCTTTTGGTCACCAAGAATCGTGACCTATATGCTGGTCCAACACCGGAAGTCAGTGATTCATGGACTTTCTGCCAAATCTGATTGATGGAGAATATGAAATGAAAACTCTGTGCATGTTCAGAAAATCAGGTCGACCAGAGTTCACAATTCTCAACACATTATCTGATACTGTATGAGCTAAAATAACACGAAGCAAAGGAAGCAAGACTTTTGTCTCAGTCGAGTAACAAGTCACAGTATGCTAATTCAAGTTTAAACATATACCTGGACGTTTCCCTTTGTTCCCAAAGTTCCTGATTCCAAGAGTGGTTTATGATAATACACGCATCTTCTATCCATGTACATTCCTGAACAGGAATAAAACGTTATTGAAACCTGACCAAGCAGTCTTGGTATAAAATGGAACATTGCAATATTTCCCGCCCCAGACAAACGAGAACTAGAACACTTACTGGCATCAATGTTATCCAAGGCATTTGCCACACCATGAAGAGCTTCAAAGAAATCATCATTATATATTTCTTACCCAGTTAAAGAATAATTATTACTCTCCTTGTGTGTAAGGGGTTGGCTTGAAAAGGTTACACTAATAACAATGAACAAATTCTTAATAATGACAATAATCAAACGGGCTGATCAAAGTCACAATTAGTAACCAAGCACACAACTGTATTGTCTAGTATCAAACTCTTGTTGGGCAGGCAAACAACAAACCTAACATGCTAAAAACAAATAAAATAACAATTCCGGCAAATTTATTTTGGTAGTGTTGTAAAGGATACTTTCTGTTTCTGGTCCAACTCTGTTCTGATGAGCTGTAACATTGATCTCAGGATTCATCACCTTCACTGCTCTTGCTGCAACCTCTGACTTCATTTGCTACAAGGACAAAACAAGTAAGTCACATAACAATGAAAACTCTAGAACCTATATGCCAGCAAAACATAGAATCAGTAAAAAGACTTTTGAATGTACAGAAATATTCTACATGTTTGATTACCTATCACTGTCCTCCAGTACATTGGATGAAACAAAATACTATGCAAGCTTAGAAATGAATAAAACGACTATAACCTGCACATCTCCTGGTCTGAACAGAAACTGTCTGTTAAGGTTTGATTTCTCAATAGTGTCCATATCAGTAACAAACACTTGGCCTGTAACACTGCAACCTATTCCCATCATAGCAAAGTTTTTGAGATGTTCACATCCAATGGCACCAGCACCAACCTTGCCAAAATAAAAGAGTAAATTAATACAAAAGTCACTAGGTTTTACAAACATACAAGTTTGTGCAACAAAAAAAAAACAGTAACAGTTCATCAACCTATCCATTTCAGAGAAGGGGAGTATGTAGTGAGCTGTCTTTCGCCTAAAACATCAGGAGATGCATGGTAATCTCATGACTTCTTTGAACAATACCTCATTTTAACCACCACCTGGCAAATTTGAACCCAGACATGGTGTTCCCATTGGATAAACTTTGTGTAAAATGGAAGACCTGCAGTGATGCTTTGAGTCCACTTACAATAAAGTACTTCTGTTCTGACAGTTTCTTTTGGAATTCACTTCCAAATACTGCCACTTGTGCATCATATCTTGATCCAGTCTGAAAAACAAAACAAAATACTGGTAGTACCATAAAATAACAATAGTACAATCCATAGAAAATTAGTTATAGAAATTTTAATGACGAGGCGATTATCATACAGGTTGGCATGATGCTTCAGATATGTCTCCTTCTTCTGGCAAGCATTCCAGGCTGTCAAAGTACAGAAGCTGAAAGATGGGGTTGAACTTTCCACTGCAAGCCTACAAGCAGTAAAAGCCAACAAAATTAAATGAACGAAGTAGTTCAGCTTACAACAATGCAAAGTGTGGTCTTGGACTACATGTATGTCACAGATCATAATGCACCTTACTGAACAAAGAACAGAACACCATACATTTTAGACAATTCCTTTGGGTTAAAGGAAATGACAATAACAGGCTGTGCCATGAACTTAGTCATCACAGACCTTTCAGTACTCTAAACCAAGATGGTGGTTGCTGTACATGTAACACTGTGCCATGGTAAACCTACACAATGGAACATTCCTTCAAGACTATGCAAGGCCATACCTTCATGACTTCCTGGGCAGTAACTCCTCCAATAACACCCTGCATGGGACAAATATCACCTCTAGCATTATAGGCCAGCTGTGTCAACAGGTTCTCATCAACTTCATCTACCTGGAAAAAAAGAATGCATTTATTACAAGAATACACATATATATACTTTCACATCAAGTGTGAACAAGGCAGAAAGCCACTAGGGTCAAACCTCCATCAATGAACACCTCCCATTAGCCAAAGATGTAAATGGTAATGTAAACGGTAATTGTAAAGTGTTTTTTGGCCATGGAAGAAAATACAAACATGAAACATACACACTGCTAAGATTATGTCTTATCAAGTGTTTGTCCAGGAAAAGGCCAAGTTGACTACCAAGGGAAAAATCGGCAGGGATGAGGACCTAGTGACCACTGTATCAGAGCCGTAAATTGCTTTCTGCACTATCTGAGATTGTCTCACTAGTTTATGGTAACACTTGACAGTAACTTACTACATGTCCTGCTAAACTTGTGGTTACATAAAATAAAACAGCAAGATTTGAAAACAGTGAATAACCATCAAACTAATTGGTATCTATTTCTTTGGTGGAAAGTATATATATAGTATGATTGTTACAAATATTTTACCCTTGCATGTCAGTAACAAAGTAACAAAGCAAAAACTGGAAAGATTATTGCTGATATTGAACAAGCAGCTTAAAAACAAACCACATGACCTTCTCACACAGCATTTAAAGTACTGTATTTGGACATATTCAGTTTTGCTTACCTCCAAGCATATCTTTTCTGAATTAATCTTTTTGGCTAGTGTTACAAACTTCTTGGCATCTTCCTTTGAAAATGGAAAAAATGCATCCTTGTAAATTCTTGTCTTTCAATGAAAGATAACCTGAAATCATTATTAATAATGGCCTTTCAAAATAGAAAAGCACTTTAGAGAGTTTGAAAGACACTGAAGAAGAGCAGGTTCTGGTGAGGGTGTAGTTACAGGCAGGGTTCTCTTTATAAAATCGCAATTGTCAAGGAAGTTGAGGATGGTTTGCAAATGTGTTCATTGTGAGGAGCAGAGTTGCCTAATGGGTTAGTGAGCTGCATTCTGTATCAAGCAGTTAAGGCTCCTTGCTTCAAAGGCAGACTACTGTTTACTAGTAATGATTTCTGTTACATTCTTAAAAGGTTAACTTAATAAAAAGTTGACAGGAAGTTTGTTAGCCTAAGACCCAACGCTAACAGCAAGGTCACCAATCTTTGCTGAAACATTAATCAAACATAATGTAGTTCATGTACAAGTGTTGGATGTTTGCACCAAATATTTTACCATAGAAACATACCTCATTTCTTGGTCTTGGGAGAGCTCCATGTTCTTTCTCATATTTATGCAGTGCCTAATTGAATAAACAAAGTCAACAAAAATGTTAGAGACAGTTATTTAAAAAGTGTTGGAATTACAGCCCTTGACAACATTAGGCATTAGGATTACGTTAACATTTGACAGTAATTACATGCAACTTACTATATATCCCAGGTGAAGCTGTCCAGGTCGTTCCATTTTTGCAAAGTCTGTCAAGACAAACTCTGGTGCCTTGAGAGACTCACTGAATGATTTCTAATAGAGAAAAGGAAATGCCCCTAAAATTAATCCATAGCAATTGTTACCTGTGAAGTTTTAAAGCATCCAATAAAAGAAAAAAAAAGATCACCAGTACGTAGCTGTCAGCAAAAATTTGAAAGAGAGTCAGTACTTGTAAGGGAGATAAAAAAACCATGTGCAAAATACAATACCCATAGGTATTGCTGTGATTTTCAATTGAGCATCAAAAGTAATCAGGCAATTACTTTGGTTTTGAGATTGGCTGATTAGCTAAATACTAACAAGTAATTGGTAAACCACTCTATAGAGCAATTTACAATTGAGTGTCGTAAAACCAAAACCAAACCATTTACTTACCAATTAGATTACTCAGCCAATCTCAAACTGTAATAAAACCAAAACCAAAGTAATTACCTGATTACTTTCCTCGCTCAACTGAACCCTGCACTATGCAACAATGAAACCTATTAATTAAAATCTTTACTTATCTTTGGAAAAATTTATAAATGACCAGTAAGTTATAACAATGATAGTGTTTTTAAGTTTGCCAGTGAGGGTGGTTCTGGCATGGAATAAAGATGGTCCCATTGCCAGGCCATAGTTCAATTTTCCTTGAGTTAATCCTGGAACAGGAATAAAGTGAACAGGAAAAGAAACAAAATTAATTACCACAGAATACATGTATTTATGTTCATGTACTTACAAATTTGACTATTTTAGGCATTTTCACTTGAGTGGCAATACCACCACGCAGATAATCTGAAAACCCACTGGTATCACCAATACTAAAGGTATAAGGACCTGCCATAGAGGAATACATGTAGTTATTATCCAACTGCAGTGAATACTGAATCCAAATAACAGTACTGTTATTTGTACAGTAGAAAATCTGTTTGACAAGCCAGTTATACCACTGCTTGTGTCAATGTGTCATGCAGTGCCTTTTTCAGCTCGCACTCTGAAAAAAACATTTTCTTTGATGTTGATATTGTGTTAAAAAACAAACCGAAATATGGTTTAACATGGTCTGTACTCTTATTGAGAAAGAGTACGCACCATCACTCTTTTCCCAAACATTTTTTGTATTGTGTCTGCATGTTGAGAATTTGTTGAAAACGAAAATCTGACACATACAAAGAGCTCATTTGCATAATGCATTGCATGTACTTTCAAGTGCGAGTTTCATTTGTAAAACAATCTTGACAAGAAGTAGGCATCAAAATTTGTTGATGCAAAACAGCCACACTCTTCTGGCACTTAATTTGTTGACCTACGGGTTCATCAAAATATGGCACAACTCATAAAAACATACAGTGATACTACACAAGATTTATATAATTATACATCAATTTACTTGACTATGTGTCATATTGCAAATAAAATATTCATAAGCCAATACCAGAATGCATTGTTACATAATGCCTACAAAAACTCATATTAGTATTCGATGGTCGAAATGTAATTTACCTAAAACTTTTATTTTTCGTGGTTCACATTGATTTAATTCTGTCATTCCCTAAAAGTATAGAAAAACAAGTATTGTGAGACATGACATTATGACATAGTTAACTCAATATATGCTAATCAAAATCTTTTAATGAATAACCAAGGATTTTCTGCAAGAGTCTTTCAGGATCTTCACTTTGAGAATCCAAAAAGACTTACAAGGCTTCGATTACTCAGGATCTTGCAGTGTGTGCGGTCTTGTAATGAACCTCACAGATTCCAAGGATCTTGTAAAATTCTTGTAAAGTAAGAGTGAGAAAGACCCGAAGGAGAGATGAAAAGAAGCAAGGAATGATGAACGGAAGAAAGGAAGGGAGGGATGGAAGGAGGATGGAAGAAAGAAGAAAGCACTTGTTTTATTAGTACCTGTACTTCGGAGAATGTGACAAAGTCACCAGATTCATATCCATGCCTTTGTTCATCTAGACAAGTCACAACAGCATCTAAATCCTGAAAATATTGTTAGAAGTATACAGAAGAAGCCAATTATTGTATCACAGGATACTAAACCTGTACTCAACACTAAAATGTGACAGTATGTGTCATGTTACGTACCTTAGTGACAGAGGAAATCATGTTGCTGATGGGCTGTTCTCCATTTGTATCCACAACTGTGAAGCTCTCACCAAAATCACAAAATATTTGACTGAAAGCCAAAAAATTAAAAAAAACACTTTCTTGTATTACATCATGAAAAAGATTGCTGTGTTTGTTCATCATGGTAATAGTGATAATAATGAAATATTATTGTGTGTTTCACAATGTAGTCACATAGGATGTATGTTGCAACGTTTCATCACCTGATGAAGACTAGCAGTATGCAGTCGAAATGTTGCGACATACATCCTAAGTGACTACATCGTGAGACAAACGATAATATTTTATTACTATCATTTTCTTGTATGAAGCTAAAAATCTACACTACTCTATACACTCTTGAGCAATAGCCACTGGATGGCTCACTGTGTTGCACAAAGTGAATGGCAAGTGACTTGTCATATTAATAATACTTCCTGGATTGCACAATAACTCTAAATTTACAAATTCAATTGGGACTTAACACTGATAACAGATCAAGCCATGCATAGATTTAAGACCATGTACCTATCTGTAACTTTATATGAAGCTCTGAATGTAGCTTTCAAAACAGACTTAATTGTATTATATTTATTACACAAAGTACAAATATACTAAGGAATATGACATAACTGTTACAAAATACCATGAGTTGTCCATGAGTAATGGAGGAAATTAAACAAAAACGATTTCGGTGTTATCAAAGATGTCCTGAATCACTCAATAATCATAATGTATTGAGTGAAAACCTCTCTCTGTCATAATACTCTGACGATGAATGCAGAAATCATTGTGCAAAATCAAACTAACCCAAACAGTCCTCTGGTGTCAGCAATAATAAACTTAATTCCTCTTGCATGGCAGAAGTCACCTGCCCATATTTGTTCCTCTAGACTGGACTGTGTGAGTACCACAACCTAAAAATAAAAAACCAGACCCTTAAGATACTTGTGAACTACAACATCAAATTCAACCTTGGGCAGATCATAAATGAGAAAAGGTCACAGGTGGAGACATCACAGTTTGTGAAGTGCAAGTGCAGCCTAATGCCATAGGTGGCAGGTGCTCTTATGTAACAATACAGTACACTGAATGAATTGTGCCACCCTCATTAAAACACAAGTAATATAATGACAAAGTCCACACTTTGTGTAACAATACCTTGCAGAAAAGGAATTACAATTTCAGAGGTTAGAATAGTTCTGACTTGCAGGGACCTGAAGTTTGGAATACATGTAAACCAATCCAAAGGAAATAATTATTACTGTTTGCCTCAAACCAACCTGAAATTGTCCTAAAAATTCTTCTGTAAGCTGCTTGGTGTGAACAGACATATTGACATAACTGTTGAGTTCTGATATTCTGCTCAAGGAAACCTCTGCTCTGTTCTTCCCAATGTCCTCATCTTGTAGAAAGAACTGCAATAACCAGATTAACAGCACTTCTCAACCTTTGAAACTTATGAACACTTGAATTGTCTGTCTGGCATTGTAGAGTACACTCAGATTAGAGTGTAAAATTCCAATACTGATTCTTTAACTGTTTCTAGGGCAAAATGCTACAAAATTAATGAGTGATTGGACACTTTAAATGCCCAGTTGAGGCCTTGCACTAGTTTATTGGACCACATTGTCCTTGAGGTATCCCCTCGTCATTCTTTAGCAAGAAGGGTCACTGGGATGAAATGTTGAAATGTGAATGTTTGTGGAATAGATACATTCCTAGGTTCCCATCTAGACACTTGAATCCTTCAGAACAAGTATATTGTATGTTTTACGTGGGAACATTTTAGGAAACACTGGCATGACGTATTTATAAAAAACTGTGTCAGTACAGTCATTTATGAGACCCTCCAAGATAAGAATTTTCATTTGTATATTAATTACCGTAACAGTGCTGCAGATACAGCTACTGCAAGTTCAATATTTACCTGAGATGATAAGTCTGACATTTCCACATTTCCTGAATCATGGAGGGTTACTGACTTTACACCACCCAGTACGACATTTTTAGCTACAGATGAATGATATTTCCTTTTCTTAGTTTTATGATAACCATACATTTAAATCTTAAATCTCAGATTCTAACCATAAAAATGAAACTTAATAGTTTCATAATTTTTGATACCTGCAAGAGACTAATGGCCTTGATTACTACAGAAAACTCAAACAGGAATTCTGAGAGATTTCTTAATTGATAGTACTGTATGTAGTAGCCTCTGGTATCACATTCAAGTATTGACTTTCTTCATTGTGCTATTTCAGCAACTCACACTCCCATACCTTTGCTCTAAGGGCTTACAAAATTTTCCTTTTTAATATTAAGCTTGTCTATTTTAAACACATTTTCAAGTTTTTTCTTAGAGTACTCACTACAAATATTTAGTATACACTCTAAAAAATTTTCAAAGTAAAACAAAGAAACAAAAAGCATGTTTCACCAATTTCTACTCCAAGTCCTTTCAACCCTGATATGAGCACATTGGAGAGAGCCATTTTTTTCATGGCTTCATGACCAAGAACATATCTGAAAATGAAATGCTCAATATCAGTAGTTAACAGAAATAGTCATATATTATTAGTTAGTATTACTTCATCGGTTTATTCAAGGCAAAATTATTAATTGCAGACCACGGCACATTCGAGCATCACCCTAGACTAGAAGTATGTGCACAGCGTGAGTATTTCACATTATCATTATTATTATTACCATTATTATTACTATTATTGTTATTATTATTAAAATTATTATTAATATTATATATGATTATTATTGTTAAGAGACTGATAGTTGAGTGACCATGCCACGTTGTGTTACTCACGTTAACTATTGACATGTTATACAAGACTTTGTAATTTTAGCCTTTTGTTGTTAATCTGTGATATTATTGAGATCATGTTGCTATTTCAAGCAAAACATTACTCACCACGCTTTCATTGTCCCTTTCCCATCCCTCCCACCCATTTGCCTTCGTTTATCTGGGCAAGAACTCTCCAGGTTTAAAAAAAATTGAAGTTAATTTTCACAAAAGAAAGTTCAGGGTTCTCCCTTGAAGTCTTCAAGCTTCTCTATTGTGACATCAAGATTTTCTTATTATGGTAATAAGATATAGTGGTGCTTCCTACTTTACAAATAAATTACTATGTGATCTAATATATAAAACAAATTGTTCATTTAAGTCTACTTTAAACTTCTGGCTGCAGGTCTAGAAAATGGACTAGAAATGTTTGGCACAGGTAAGGATAATGCACATTCAAAATGGTCAGATTATTGTATAATTATGGACAAAACACAAAATCAGTCTGGCATTTTTAAATGAAAGTGCTGAGTAATTAAATCAATTTATCTAACAAGCATGTTTGATGGTTTTCAGTACAAAAGTACCACAGAAAGTGAAAATAACTTGCGATACTGCAATGATCTCCACGCCTTATTCACCAGATATGAATTTTTAAAACACACCACTGTTCACGTAAAATCAAAACTTACAGTTGCCGAGAATAAAGTCCTTCGTCTATCTGCATTTGATTGTCCATATTTCCGTACGACATAGAGGCCTGCACAGAGAACAAGCGGGCGATTTTAAAAAAAACTTTCACCAACAGAAAACTGCAAATGCCGAAGAATAAAACTTTCAAAGTCAAATGCACTTCTTTTTTACCTTATCTGCTGAATGATTTTCTTGGGACAAAGAATTCGTAACACCGTCCGAGTTAGAAGTTTTCCGTCTTTTCGCGGGAGGCGCTGCGACCGTCTCCTGATCAGGATATGATGACATCTACTACACTCATCAAACTATAAGGCGGTGTTTGCTTTATTCTATTTTTTCCTGGTATTATGCAGCTGTTTCTGTAAAACCCCCACAGAAAGGTTTAGCTGAGAGAAACCGGAAGACTTCGTCTAGAAACTGGCGTTTTCCAACGTGACTCGCCTAGTGAGGTCGAAATAGAAAGGCTAATGAGTGGCCTGGCCTTATAATACTGGGTAACCATACTCCGCTCTCCACTCTTACTTATGACGTCACAAATTCGTCAACCTCGTTCCCAGGGTCCTCTCTCTTCCTACTATGAGGTAGGAAGAGAGAGGACCCTGGGAACGAGGTTGAAACTTCGTATCAAGGTTCTGTTTGTTTTCTTTTTGGTTATTATTTTTCTTCTTTGTTTTCGCAATTTCTCTCTCTTATCTTGTTGTTTTTAACCCTGTGCTTCGCACACTAACGTCTGGAAACCAAAAGTTCTCAACTATTAAATTTCAGTATATTTTGAGACTGCGATTTTCAAAGCCAGCTGTTTCTATGGAAACAACAATCTCAGTACGAGACAAAAAAAGAATGTGACCATTTTGAAGCTGTACGGATAAAACTTATCAGGAATCAAGCAAAT
>Ga0126337_10000794_pt1 | contig 17413 bp, 10 predicted proteins | sample DipCmetagenome_FD_92527 | JGI IMG/M metagenome (GOLD analysis project Ga0126337, IMG submission 92527) | Coral microbial communities from La Bocana,Puerto Morelos, Mexico - Diploria C A metagenome | ecosystem: Host-associated > Invertebrates > Cnidaria > Coral | place: La Bocana,Puerto Morelos... | reverse complement strand
CTGCACTGAACACAAGCCGCGTTTCAGCGTGTTGGCTTGCGTGAAAAATCTTCTGTTATAAACACCTGAAGAAATGACGAAACAAACGCCTCAGATTATGAAAGAAAGAACACAAACCAGGCGTACAAACGCAATCGCCTTTCGTGAGAGCTTAATTTCGGGTCCCACAACAAAATCGAAAAGCTAAAGCACGCAAAGAAACCGTGAAAATGGAGAATAACTTATCCTTACCTTGGAAACAAAAAGTCCCGGGGAACAAATATGAAATTCCCCCACAACTGAGAAGAGAAATGGCCGCCGTACAATCCACTGTGCAAAAACACTAGTTGGAATCCAGTCTTCTCGGCTCACTGAACGCCAAATAGAAAGCACGTGACAAGCAAATCTTTCTCGTGGACAAATAAATAAATAAATAAATAAATAAATTTCGCAGGCCTTGACAAAGTGTGGGAAATCCCACACAAAAATGTCATCCTCCTCAAAAGTGGGGGGACTAAAGCCCCCCCAGCCCCCCCGGCTCCGCCATCCCTGCCGTAAATGCAACGTAATAAAGAGTTACAGTAGATAGGAACACTCAAGTCAAGTTATTTCTAATTAGTATATACACCACACAGGTGAATAGTTCTTTTCGCGCACGCTGATTGGCTATCTCGGAGGTGATTAGCCAAGTACTATTCACCTCCGAGCAGCCGAAAAAAAAAAACAAAATAGCTTCCCGTTTCAAATAAAGTTACTCTTAAACAAGAAAAGTTACTCTTTGGTCCGCTAGTTATTCAGCTTGTGTAGTATATACTAAAATATACTAAAACAATTATTCACCTCAGTGTCGGTGAAAGTGGTGGATATTTACCTCCACTTCGGTAAATGATTGTTAATTATAACATAGCCTTAGAGAAGGGCGCGTACTGATTGGCGAAAACGCTAGATCCATTTGCCCGCGGGTTGCACACTCACGCCAGTATTTGTACCTTCGTTCGGTTGAAAAAGAAACTCGGAGACGCAAGAAGAGTCGCACTCGACTATCGCCTCGTGCGACTCTTACGCTTCTTTCGTGCTTAGCAACCGCCCGCGTGCATCCAAAACTCGATAGCTGCACGCTGCACGCTCACCATTTCTTAAATGGCACTATAGCGTTCATAAAGGGTGATCATTCTTCGTGAAAGACAACAAGTATTGATGCTGTGTTTGAAAGCTCTGGAAAGAGTTTTATGCGCTCGTCTCAAAAGAAGACGGGGTTTTCGGAACGGGTCGGTCCACGAATTCCATAGCTTGAAAACGCTGGAAACTCAAGAATGTTAATTAGCAGAACTTTGAAGTGGAGGCCTTTCGGGCCGCCGGAGCTCCGCTAATAAGAACATAGAAAATTTAATCTGTTATTTAACAAATAAAGAAGCCTAAGCCGTGTCTACGTGTGCTTGGAACTCTACTATCTAAATCTCGTACCATACAGCTCAAAAAATGCCAGAAGAGGTTATGTTATCAATTTTATTAATGCCGATAGAGACTACAATCAAAGGGCTGGAATGGCCAAATAGTTTTATATGTTATACTAGTATCATAAATATAGATACTTCATAGAAAGTGCGCCGTACGGTTTCTATAAGCTTTAGGAATCAGGAAAAAGACAGATGGTGAAAATTCTTAGAGAAAAGAAGAGTCCTGTATAGTAAGCGTCTGATCTTGATATTTTTCGTAACCCGATTTTGAAATGTTTTCTTATCATTGAATGTTCCAGATTGATAATCAATGAAAAAGTTGCATGAGTAAGCTATATTCATGCCCAATCCAAAAATGTAATTAAACGCTGCTTCAATAAGATTTATAGTACATAGCACATGCGCTCTATATCTCCTGACCAGTAAATAACAGAGTCGACATTTTTTCACTTATCTACCGAGTGTTGGGAGTGTATGTTTTATACACACGAGTTCTGTAAGTGGCTATGTAATAGCACTTCGGTCTTTCGAATTACTCTGCCAGACGATCCTTCAAATAAACCTGGCCAGATTACAAGATAAATGCATCCCGAGCTGTGCTCGGTAGATGGGTATTCTCTGCTGACTTGGTGAATAGCTTTAGTGAAGACGTCCTTTTTTAAGCTATGTTGTCCCTCTATCTCATACGGTGGCGTCTGACAAACCAGCTTCCATGCATATCTGCAGCATTTCTCCACGTACGTTGTTATTGCAGGCTTAGTGAGCAGGTCTGTTGTGTAGTTCTGGAGTCTTCCTTTTCCTTGACGCTTAGAAAGAACGTCTATGGTTCTCTGTTTTAATGATTAAAGAAAAACGGGTAGGCGTATGCCTATAAGCAGCTGTCTCGATAAAAGACATAAAGCGCACGTGATAATTCCAAAAGGTATAGTGGGTAATGGTTGTTCAACCTTGCACGCGTTGTATTGTCCTATTTACTTCGATACGTAGTTTGAGCTTTTCTAAAAATTTAACTTATCTGTTAAAATTTGTGGTGAAGAATGGGAAGGATTTTGTTGATAAAATTCTTTTGCAGGCGTCATGAAATACTTAGAGACAGAAACTGATCAGATGTATGAGAAAATAAAAACAAAACTGGTCTTATATATTTCTTATATATTTCAACGCCTAATTTTATCAACTTTGCTAATAAGTATCTTAATTGTTGCAGAAATTGATAGTATTTTACGGTGATCCTTGGTTGTAAGATTATGATGGCAAAGAATTTTCCTACCGTCAATCAATATGCAATATCCTCCCAGTGGTACCATGCAAGAAAGGGTACGACTATTTCGAAATAATATACGACTAATTTCATCGTGCACCTGTATTATTTTAAGGTAAAATTCCTCCGTAGGTCTAACTTTTAATTATTAACTGTCAGTCTACACTGGACTGTCTCAACTATACCCTAGTGTTTATAAAGTATGAAGTTAAATGCATAGGATTATCTCGGCATTGAATACAAGAGAATCTTCTAACAGGTATCAGACAATCAGAAAAAGCACTAGTCCTGTCTCTAAACACTTCCTTCCCCGCTCTATATAGGAGCTGAACACAGAAGGGAGAAGAGAGACTCCAAGATGCACGCTTAAAACGCAGCCATTTTCCCAAAAAACGGGGGAAGACCATATATGCTAGAACGCGCGTGAGCAGCCGAGTAAATATAGTGTATTAGTATTATTACAAAAAGTAACACCAAAACAGCCCAAACAAAACTTAGTCTTAACTTTTATACTGCTAAAAACTAACAGCTAAAGCAGTTATCAGTAACCGCCACCTTCAGATCGCGGAATTAGTGATCAATTCATTTACTTACTTACTTACTTATTTGGTAAGAGTTCAAATCACGCGCTAAAGAGTTTCTGACTTTTCAGGCTTTCCTGGTTTTAGTACATGTTCATTATCAAAAGTACAAGTTGTGACATTGTATCTTGTCAGTCTTGTCTTTGGTTTCGTAAACATGTCGGATTCGTCAAGCGAAGGAGAAATTTAATGACTAGGTCGCGCGTCAACACTATAAATGGGTCGCTGTGCTTATGCGCATGCAAGTATTGAGGACTGTCTCTTCTCCAGACTGCCAATGTAGGGAAAGAGAAGCTCAGGGACTGGACTACAACAACAGTAGGGCCGGTAGTAGCTCTTGATCAAGTATCTCACAAAAAACAAGAAGTTTCAGTGAAGGAGAGCCTTAAAGAGGGTAGGGATGCAAGTCGAAGCTCTACCTTGTTTTTTGTGTTTCTTTGACGGCATATTTTCGAGTTTTCTAAACACTCGGAGGCTAATCTGTGGTGTGGATCTATTTTGATATGAACGCAAATTGTTCTTTTTGCAAACTCCCTTTTAATATGGGGTTGATGTTATAACAGAGGGCGCATTTTTTTGCTTTCTCCTCGTTGACTTTGGTTGAGTGCTCGCATAACTCGTACGAAGTAGAGCGGAGGCCGTCTACTGAAATCATATCATATCACGACTCCTATTACTCGTATCGTTTGCGGTTGAAAACGGCTTTCTTCAGGTCATGCTTAAGAATATGTGATTTTAGATATTTTTCGAACATTTTACGACGAGTTTTCGGCAGTGATCCGAAAATATTCTGACTAATGTTGAAGTCATTTTTTACTGTTGTTCAAGTTGTCGTCACCCTAGGGAGTTTGTGAGTTCTATTCGCCCTAGGAAGTTAGTGAGTTTTGATCCATGACAGGTGATACGTTCTCCACCAATCGGAAAACGTATTTGAGTTGGAACAAGAGACCATTTTCTCTTGGTTGGAAGGAATAACAAATGCATTTGTCGCAGTTTTGAGGTGCACGGCCCAATCAAGTGCGAGTCAAAAGTTCAAGTTGTTGTTTCCCTAGGGAGTAAGTGAATTTTGACCCATTACACGAACGTTTCTCTACAATCGGAAAACGTATTTGAGTCGGAAGGTACAATAATAGGGCTAAGCGCTAACATTGTTTTTGTATTGGACGAGGTCAATTGCTCGACTTACCTGAACAAGGACGGCCACATCACAACTTTCTGCGGTCTCTTTCATGATCACGTTCAAACTGTTGAGGCTACTTTGGTCGAGCGACTTGCATTGACGACCACCTTGAGTATTGACAAAAAAGTGCTGAAAGCCGCCGCTCTATGAAGAAACAGTAATAAATGAATTCTTAGAAATTTTGCTTGAGAAATTTGAGATCAGTTTATAAAATATGTGTATTTCCAATAGCTAATTATAAGTTCCCATTAATTTATCTCAGAGTTCCAAAGTTATCTATAAAGCTGGTTGCTGAGTCTGTGATGGATTTTACGTTGGCAAAACGAAACGAAGACTTCATCTCAGAAAAACAGAACATTTCAAGGTCCTCGCTAAAAGTGGTCATTCATCAGCCGTTGTTGATCATGTAAAAACCACTGGCCACAACATAAAATGGGATCGTTTTGACGTTTTAGCGTCTGGCGAAGCTATTGTCTTCCCTAATGTCAATGTCAGCAGTGAGAAGTTGTTGCGTTATAAGCTGTTTCCCCTCATGGTGTCTACACAGGTTACGTACTAATGCAGATCATCGGGCTCCTGAGATCAGTTTCCTCAGTCTATCTTCCAGACCTCTAACGATATATAATAACGGTCACTGAAAATGTATATAGATTTGCATCCTAAACTTCAAGACTTCATAATGCATTAGAATACAATGCTTATGACCGCTGTTTGTGTTATTTTCTCTGTACAATTACTTGTTTTGCTCGAGTGTCAGCGTATTGAGCTCCTATGGACGGCGCTGAAGACAAAATCCAAGAAGCTCCCTGAATGAAGCTTTCTTTCAAAGAAAGGGCTTCTGCAAAAGATTCCTAATAAAAAGTGAATGACATATGTTAGAAAACCTACTATCTTTTATGACGTTTTCACTTTTTCATCCGAATGAATGAATGAATGAATGGAAAAAAGAAAGTCAAATGTCAAATGTCAAAGTGTATTTAGCTTAAAAAAAAACTAATTGGGGACACTCAGTTTAAACATTAAAAAATATGTTAGCTACATAAAATCAAAATTATTTACAATCAGATTCAGGAAAACAGAAATAAAAAACATGTAAATAAGATGTGCGAACTTAGTATGATATCGAAACTTACATATATCAAGTACATATAAAGTGTAAAATTCATAGTGGACCAGCAGCATATGTCACAGTTGTTACAATTATCTATTAAAAGTGTTTCGTGTTTTGCTCTTGATAATACTCTTAAAACTTTTAACGTAAGGTTTCTAGCTTATTGTACAATTTGTCCCAAAGATGGGGTCCAAAATATCGTAAGGAATGTGTTCAACTCGGTCCACATCCACTTTTGGCTTTTTGATGACGTCATCAATATGGCGTCCGTAAACATTCCCCGCTTTCCTATCGCAAAGTTTGACAGCCTGGCACTTGAGGCTTGTTGATATATTCCGTATATCCCGTGAACCTCTGTTACATGTGTTGATGCACGCTCTGGGAACGCATCAAACAAAACTGAAAGATGGCTTCCACTTCGGGAACGCCGATTAAATGGACTCTTCATGCCATGTCATGCCATGCTATCTTATATACACAATAGCCTCCATTTGGCTAATATGACTGTTCCAACTCAGCTTTGACGAGAGGGGTAATCTCTTTTGTCTCCTTTTCACCTTTCATTTCAATTCATTTCACTTGAATTTGAATTGTAAATAAACATCTATTTTATGTTAATGTTATCAATATGACTGTTCCAACTCAGCTAAAACGAAATAGGCCAATTCGAGGGTTTGGTCATGAAGGCTATAGTCGTGCGGGATGAGCTAACGTTTCCGCCCACTATCTTGGGGACGTCACACTTATCCGGGTGTAAATTATGTCCCACATTTTCTCCCATTGAGCTAGCTTCCATTGAGCTGTCGAGGCCGTTTTGACGAATGTGCGACGCCAGCTCAGAATTAATGGTAGGAGCTATATATGCAATGGTGCCATCTGCAAATAAACTAGCATTAGACGTTATAGTGACTCAGGAAGGTCATTTATATAGAGAAGGTGTGGGCCTAAGACTGAGCCCTGTGGGACGCCAGAGAGCATGACGCCAGAGAAGTTTACCTACGGAAAGGTTAGTATCTTTTGATCGTATGGACCTCTTTTTATGTCTTTGACAGCTTACCTCGAAAATCATACACGCGATACGCTGATCATCTATTTCAGTCCTTTTATTATGTTGGTTTTGAGTTCGCAAGCTTTCAATACAGTCGATGGCATCCATCCGTTCATGATCATAAAACTGCGAGTAATTCCTCTCCAGTGCGGAAGGACGATTAGAACTTGAAATGTTCTCAGAACCGCTTTCGTTTACCCGGGCATGGTCCTCAGTAAGTCGTCTTATCCTTCACAGATGAAAAACAAAATAGCACTGATATCAATGGCCAAGAGCATGAACAGCAACAGCGAACAACAACAATCATTGGTAAACATGTTGTGGCCATCGATTTTAACGAGGGATAGGGTAGTTAGAATGAATTAAAACAGTTAGTGGGGAAAAATAAATAAATTCACTCTTTCGGTCAGTCAGTCATTACGTCGGCGAGGGCCGACTATTGTGAACGGAAATAATAAATTGATGATGATCTTTTGCGTTTGGAGTCGAACCGAGCGCTCCAAGATTAAGGACTATCTGGTGAGCAGCCAAGGTGTTGTTTTAATACGATACATCGATAGCTGAGACGTTGCCAAAAGAAGGTGCGAGGGTCTTGCGAGAAGTGCTTTTCTTCCGTAAATGATTTTTAATTTTCAAAGGACCTCATTTTTTTAATATAATTACGTTACTTTTATGGCTTGAATATTTCTATTACCCTTTCAACACAAACCATCCTTCAGTAACTCGTAGAAAAAACAACAGAAATAATGAAAAGGCTGCCCACACTAGAATTCAAAACGCAGACCTACTCCCGAATTCAGATTACCCGTCTGAAATCTACATATACAGGAAGACTAACATATTTATGATTACTTATTATCTGGATAATTAAATTGGAGTACAGAGTAAGTCGGTATTTATCAATGCTTTCTTGTAAACTATTGTAAATTTCAACTGAGTTCAGATATAGAGAAAAACCCTGGTCCTACTCCAATGTGTCCAATGTACATTGACCCTAGCAAAACAATAACGGCACCATATAGCCAAGCTAATGAGTTGGTATTTGGACAATGAGAAAAACAATGTGTTGCAATGAGTTTATGCTCTTCAATTTACAATAACAAACAAGGAATCAATTCTGCTAACGATCTAGTGTCAATAATGAATATTGGAAATCAGTTGTATTCAAGTTTGTCTCATTTAACCAGACAATCATTTCTAATGCAGACAGAATTACCCACACTTTTAAATGTGTTTGAGATTGACTATGAACTTCAATACAGTGAAAGCTACACTGCCAGTAGACCAAAATCAAAGGAGACCTATGGTCAAACTCCTGGAATAATCAACAGTCAGCGATCCTAAAAATTAGTTTGGTTTATTAGTTGACGAAATATCCGTGCCTGGGCTTACTATAAAAGGCTCGACACTTAAAAAATTCGGCGCAAACCGAATACTAAATATTCACATTACGAATTCCAACTGAAAGCCTCATTTCATCTCGACAAGCCTGTTTCGTGATGAATGAAAGTGTAGTTTTCTTCTATTTTCAATATGTTTTGGTTAATTGGATTTACAAGTCACGAGTTGCGTTACTTGAACAAAGAAATGTTTTGCGACACCAGGTATTTGTTGCACAGAATAGCCACAAAAGTTCTTTGTTTTGGTGTGATCTCGTCATTCATTTTGTAGATGTGCGGTTTCTATTTCAATATGCCGTCGGTCTAGGACTGCGCGGTTGCCATTCCAACGTCAGGCTCGGGCGCTCTCGTTCGGCCCCGACTAATTACGAAGAGTGTCTACACCGGAGTGAGTGAGTGAGTGAGTGACACATTTGCATATCGGAGTCCCCATAACAAACTTCGTTTCAACGCTTCGCGTTACCACTCGTTTAAAAATTAGCCGTCGTCCTTCGCGTTCCGAAGACGACGAAGAACTTGCAGAGGACGACAAAGAAATGTACAGAGATTTATAACGCACGTGAACAGCTATTGTTTTGCTCATTAAACCTTTTGTTTGGTGACGTTCTTGTTGCCGTCGTCGTCGTGGTTTGCCCAAGCTCTCTAATGACGAAATTGCGTACGTGACGACGGTGACAATCGCAATATGGCAGTCCGACCTAGAGATGTGCGATATTGAAAGCCCGAGTTCACGCAGCTGTGTGTCTTGTTTTTGTAAGTTATATACCTGTTTGAGTGCTTATTCGCAGAAATTGCGCTTTAGAGGTTAGTTTTAAATCTAGTCATTATCATCTTTAGATTTTTCTGTGTGTTCGAAACCCCGTCACTTCAACGCTTTAAGCTTGTTATTTGTTGTTAAATTTGATTTAAACGCAAGTGACTTGCGTGACTTTCACAAAATAAAATGCTAAAAACTGCCAGTCACAAATAGCTACATATGCTTGAGGTTTTAATTGGTCGGCTTTCGCAGTCAAAATTGATTAACCCACCTGAACACACGAGCTTCCTAGACAGGAATGTACCGAACTCTTTTGGTGGTACTGATAAGCAGTTGTATTCGGACAGAGAAACAACAAAATTTAGTCACCAGACAAAGTTTACAGAAAATCGTTGGGAGCGAAATACTGAGTAAATGAGAGGAAGAGCGAGCAAGAACTGGTCCGACCAGTTCTTGCTCCCTTTCATCTCTCCCTCCATCCCTCTCAGGCTAGCTCCGTGCATGTTCACCTCCCACTGCTGGCTTACTTATTCAGAACAACTCTTACAATATCTACAAATTAATGACTATCATGGCGTATTGAGCTTTGTCATACCTTTCATTGCAAGTTTCTAGTTCAATCTCGAGCATTCTTTGCCGTTCAATTATACTTCCGCTGAGGCGCATAAACTCTTCGACATCCCGAAAGGCTTCCGTGTATCTCTTGAAATCATCCTGCGAGATCCACTCTTCTGGAATGTGATGCCTTGTAACGTCTCTTACGTTAGCTTCTGCCATCCCATCAGTCTCCACAAACGGAACTACAAGTGTGTCAGATTCTATTCGCGGGGAAGTCGATTTTCGCGCGACGTATGACCAAACTGTACCCATTAACGACTGCAGCTCAGGGTACAAAATAGCATAAGAGTCAGTAACACTTGCATGATCGTGGAACGAAATTCTATTGTATGTCGCAGCGAGTTTGTGACATACAAATACACTTCACTGACGTAAACTTTAGAAAAGACAATGACGTAGGTCATTGGAAAGTGAAAGTGAAACAGGGAATTTTCCCAGATTGTGAAGAGGGAATTTTCCCTAAGCCACAACAAAGGTGCTATTTCTAATCGCAGCCATATAAGGCAAGGCGTTACCTTTTATGGGACATAAATTCTCGGAAAGATAAAGCAGGGAATTTTCCCTGGTTTCTTGCTTAGCAGTTTATAAAACAACGTAGACTGTTCATCTAATGCTGTAGTTTACTGGAGCTCAGATTGATGGCTAGAGCTTAGATCGATGGCAGGCTCAGACGGAGATGAACTTACTCGATTTAGACGGCAGTTACAATTATTTCAGTACCAAACAATCCCGCAAAATGCGCTCAAAGAAAAATACGATGTCGTAGCCGCCATCGATTTTGGAACTTCGTTCAGTGGATTTGCTTTCTCTTTTAACCACAGAGACGGAAGCGATGACGTTTACATGAACAGAGAATGGGGAAGTGCGCAAGGATACTCTACCCTTAAAACACCGACCTGTATACTGCTAAACCCACAAAAGAAATTTGTCAAGTTTGGGTTCGAAGCTGCAGAGAAATATGCAGAGCTGGAGGATGCCAATGATAAGACGTTTTACTGCTTTGATCGCTTCAAAATGATGCTTCACGGTAGCGAGGTATGGAAAATACCTGAGCTAAATCCTTTAGAAATATAATTGTTTGTTTTTTCATTTACGATTTTAAGTCGCCACGAAAGAAATGCGCAGTTTTTGCAAAAGATACATTGCTCCAAATTCCTTGAATATGCTCTTTCTTGTTGAATAAGGGGAGCGAACGGGAGAGAGGGGGGAAGGGGGGTGGTGTGGGGTAGGGGTTGACGAAGTTCTCTACGTTGCGATAACAGATGAAATGGAGTAATGGAAAGGAGTGCGAATACACTTTATTGTTTTTGTAGAGCATGCATTATGCGGGAAAATCTTAAGTTCATTCACAATTACTTAAGCCTATACGAAATTAATTCAGTCTAAGGTAATCGAAAGTGACATTGTCAATATTCAATTAATTTTATTTCCAGGGAACACTGTGTAGGAGTACTCTTCTGGAAGCACGAAACGGAAAGCGTATGCGTGCTCTTGATATTTTTTCCAAGTCTTTGGAATATCTCAAAGACAGAGCCTTGGAAAGGATACAGAAACAGAGTGGAGTGGAGTACACAGCTGATGAGATTCAGTGGGTTGTCACTGTTCCAGCAATATGGAAGCAATCGGCCAAGCAGTTTATGAGAGAGGCCGCTTTTGAGGTAACATTGAAAGAGGAATAGATTATTAACATGGCAAAATTCGGACTATGCATATGCATGCATCACAGAAAGTAAACCACGAAATTAATTTCATATTTAATTTATTATAAATAATAGTTCTAATTAATGGAAATAAAACACAATCTGACATGACATAATCATGATACTCCCAAAATTGACCATTCAGTTTGTTACTTCTTCAAATAATAGCCAGTTCTAATCAAATGAGAAATTTCCAATTACTGATTGCGGCGAAATCGATTGAGTAAATTGTTAAATGATAAAAACCGGATTGAGTGATTGACTGGTTTATTTTCAGGCTGGCCTTGTTTCGTCAAAAGATTCGAGTCAGCTGTTAATTGCCTTGGAGCCGGAGGCAGCAGCAGTGTACTGCAGACAGCAAAAACTGAGAGAGTTCGTGGAAGAAACAGGCGAGGAGGTAGTGAAGGACACTTTAGTTCCTGCAAAAACACAGTATCTCGTGATTGATAATGGAGGTAAAATCCAACTTTGCTAAAGACTTAGCCAGTAGAGATTACTACAGTGAAGAAACTTACAGGGAACGCAATTACCAGGCGAACCTTGCCTCCTCTCCTAATATTGCTACAAGCTTTGAGTCTTCTCCTAACATTGATGCAAATCTTTCTTCCTCCTCTTACCTTGCTGCGTGCCTTGCCCTGACTCCTTAATTTACTACATTAGGCTTACCTCCTCTCCTTTAAATGGCTGAAAGACTTGCCTTTTCTCTTCAACTTGCTGCACGACTTACAACCTTTGCTTATTTTGTTACAGGGATTGTTTCCTTTTCTTGCACCAAGCCTTGCTTTCTCTCCTTGAGTGTCTAGAAGCCTAGCTTGCCACCCATCCTTACTTTGCTGTAGGACTTGCCTCCTCTCCTTAGCTCGCTGGGATCCTTGTCTCCTCCTCTAATCTTGCTGCAAGCCGTGCTCCTTCCGTCTCCTTACCTTACTGTAGGCCTGGCCTCCTCTCCTAACTTTCTTATGAGCCTTGCCTTCTACTGCTACCTTGCTGGCAGTCCCTCCTCAAATTCCTCCACTCCTTACCTCGCTTGATGCAGGCCTTGGATAATCTCCTTACAGTGCTGCAAGCCTTGATCCCTCCCTACCTTGCTGCATGCGTTGCCTCAACTCGTTAGCTTTCTGCAAGCCCACTGGCTTCTCTCATTACGTTGATGCAACCCTTTTCCTCTCTCTTTACTTTCTGCAAGCCTTGCCTCTTCTCCTTTTCTTGCTGCAATATGTGCCTCCTCTCCTTCAGTTAGTTGAAGAACAATACAGTTGTATAATTTATTTAATGCTAATTTCTTTATTTTCATTTTTCAATATTTCACGGTTTTGTGTGTGTTCACTTTAATAAGGTACCGACTGCCAATTGTGCTATATATGTAATTATATGGCAGCCTGGCGTTTTCAACTATTTCAGGTTGTCAGTCACTCTTATTTTAATTTGATTATTATACTCTATGTAATTAATTTATACAAAAGATACCTAAATAAAGCTGTTGAGAGAGGCAATCTGTTTTTAAAGATCAGAAAACTTAGCATCTAGTCACTGGTGCGATAAATTGTATTTTTTCGCTTTAAAATAACCATCTCTGCATTGTTCTAAATGTTAAAGTTGAAGCTTCTCTTGCAAGACAGTAAGCAATTTCATGGGCGAGTTTCCCACTTTTTTTGTGAACAGTCTGGTATGGTCATTACTACATTTTCTTGTTTCTTGACAATTTAAATACGGAATATATATTTTTTCTTCCAAATTGATATTGGGAAAATAAGTGAAATTTATGATTTAAAATTGGCAAATTTGAACTTTTTAGGTGGAACGATGGATGTCACAGCCCATGAGATTGAAGACGACGACACCATCAATGAAATCTATCATGCCACAGGTGGGGACTATGGAGGTACCAATGTCGACAAAGAGTTTCACCATCTACTGAATACGATATTTGGAGAGGACTTCATAGATGAATTCCGTGGTTCCCATCCTTCGGACTGGCTAGAGTTGATGAATGATTTCGAGGTGAAGAAGAGAGCAGAACGAGTGATGACAGGAGAGGTAACCAGGATTAGACTTCCTGCCAACTTTATCAACCTGTTGAGACATGAGAACGGAGACGATGACAATCAGATCATCAGGCAACATTACAGGGGAGACGAAGTAAAAATCTCAAAGGACTACCTATGCCTGGGGTCTGACATAGTCAAAAGCTTGTTTGAGCCAGCAATCGCCTCCATCGTCCGCCATCTGAAAAAGCTCCTGAAAGAAAAAGACCTCAGAGGTATCAAGCTTTTGTTCCTGGTTGGTGGTTTCTCCGAGTCACCACTTCTTCAGGCCAGAATTAGAAAGGAATTTAAAAGCCAATACAGCATCCTTATCCCACATGATGCTCAAACTGCAGTCGTCAAGGGGGCCGTGATGTTTGGAAAGCGACCGCACATTGTAGTAGAGCGTTGCCTTTCTGAGACATACGGTACAGAATGCTACGCGGACTTTGTGCCAGGCTTGGACAAGGAAAATAAACGAGAAATTATCGGCGGCAAAGTCAGGTGCAAAGACTTTTTCTCTGTTTTGGCAAGAGAAAATGAAAAAGTAAAAATTGGTGAGTGCAAGAAAACGTCCCAATACAGTCCAATTATGGCAAGCCAGACCAGAATTAGCTTTAGCTTTTTCACATCTAGTAATCCAGATGTGCGGTACACCACAGATTGGGGAGTCAGGAGGCTTCCTGGTTGCATCACGGTGAAAAGCCCTGACACATCCAAGGGCACTGATCGTGTTATAGAGCTAAGGCTGTTCTTCGAGACAGAAATAAAAGTCGTTGGAGTAGACCTTGAAACAGGAAACGAAGAATCTACTTACATCGACTTTCTGTCGCATGCGGCGTCCTAAACGAACTCTAGACAGAACTACGGAAAATGACCAGGAAAATGACTGTTAGCAATAACTCATTTTATGCAACGTGGCACACAGGTATGCTTTCAGCATCTATATAGTTCAGTACTTCTAGTGAAATACTACAACTGAATTGTATCTCCAGCTCAAGAATGTTTTCTATAGAAGACGTTACTCAAAACGTCAAGTCATAGCTATGATGGTATCTTCAGGCTCCGTGCATAAGCCTTCATTGTAATTTTCATTTCTGTTTCGTCCATTATGATATATTTAGAAGTGATCAGTCACGATGATTTTCGAACGCTTATAAGAGAGAATTTCAATAGATGACGTCGCCCCGACACATTCTCGAAGTCTGTGCCCAATAATGAACAATAATTACAGTTTTGAAAACAAACTTTTTGTAAATTGTCAATACATAAAAAAAGATAAAAAACACCCCAAAAACAAACCAAAAGAAAACAAAAGGCATACGAACCGTATAAATTTGTACTTAGCATAAACTGGACTAGTATAGAATGTGCCAATGTCAGCTTAAGGTGTTTCGAATATAATTCCACGGTAGCCGCTAACGTGGAATTATATTATATATGTCTAGAGGTGTTGAAGTCATATAGTCAAGTTCTTTAATCTATTAAACTAAAATTAATATCGTCCTAAGGCACATTCCGACAAGTGTCGGATCTTAACAAGTGGTGTATAGACATACATTACCAGCCCAGTAACCACGTCCACTTCTCCTAAATGGAAAGTGATATGCATAATGACGCTGTCTTTGATCAGTCAGTTGGTAAAACAGTAAGCGCAAGTGAACGTAGTACAGAGTTGAAAGTACAAAAGAAAAGTTATTCTTTGTTAAATCAAAAGCATCATAGATGTTCGTCGTCGAATGTATCAAGTTAGGTATTTTAGCTTAGAATTTATTTTTTTATCTGTCAGTGGCCCGATGCTGGTCAAAATAGAGCGAGCGTATCTATCTCTTCCGACTTATATTCTCGCAAATGAGACAAAGTAACCTGCGGGGCACCAGGCCACGAAACAATTCTCTTGTATGATAATTCGTATTGAGCATCCCGCGTATTTACAGATGATTACATAACCAAGAATTATGACTGTTTGCAGATTGTATTGACTTGGGTTGTAACAGAACGTGATTTTGTGACTTTTGGTTAGCAGGGATGAGCCCTCGCCTCCCACCAATGTGGCCTGGGATCGATTCCGCCCCAGTGCCATATGTGGGTTGAGTTTGTAGTTGATTTTAGCCTTGCTCCGAGGGTTTTTCTGGGGGATGTCCGTTTCCCCTCCCTCCACAAAACCAACATCTCCAAATTCCAGTTCGACCAGGATAGGGGGCCCACGTGAAAACCAGCTAAGGCTGATGTGGCTTCCTCTCTAAATACAGTCAACTCTCTCATAAGCGGACACCCTCGGGAATTAGAAAAAGTGGCCTTTAGTAGAGCTGTCCGCTTTCGAGAATTATTCCCACCGTAAAAAGAGGGAAAACGGAAAAAAGGGAATTGAAAACAGTGTCCGTAAGTAGAGCTGTCCGCTTACGAGAATGCCCGTTAGGGGAGAGTTGACTGTATTGAAATTCAAGAGTAACAGTGTGACCACCCTTCTTTGTGCTACAAGTGTCTTGCACTCGGTTCTAACGCTTTACATTGGAGACATAGGAATGGTAGACTAGAGCTCAAACCGGGTAGAGATGTCATTTTTGGGAAACAACATTATGGTAGTAACCTCAAATCTGGTGACCTTCCAGTAAGACACATCATTGTCCACTGAACTCAATGATCCCACGGCAGCCGCATTTTTGCTTTGTTCCTCTCCGATCTGCTTTCAATGAAAACGTTTTCAATTTTCTTGCAGCACATTTTATTCACTATTTCTGAGCCAGTTTTGGTGGTTTTCTGACGTTTTGCAAAAACCAAAGAAAACAATTAAACCGCTGATTGCGGATCCAAAATGACGGCTTTTCGACAAAATGACCGAATGTTTATGTAATATGACGTCATCACTTCATGCTATGGACTTGAGAGAAATATTTCTAAACGTGCTTTAATGCTCTAACACTCAAAGAGTTACAAGGTGAAAGCCGTTGTAAGGTACACTACAGACAAAAGATACGTCCTCTGCTCAATGTTAAAATTTCGAAAAAGTGCGTAGCGGAAACAAATGTGATAGTCCCCATTTAGCAATTAGCTAGAGGACAACGGTTATCCGTCTTTTTGTATAGATCTCACAAGCAATATCGACCGCAAGATATCCAAAGGAAGGAAGACGCGTTTTATAGTAACTGTACTAGTCTGATGCTTTGACACTCTGCGGTTCACTGCTTGAAATTTTTTCCCTCCAAAACGGAATAAATATCTTCTAAACTGAGTCGAACACATTCTAAAAACCCTCGTACATCTGTATCAGGCGGGTAGCTGGCCACGTTACATCCCAGCCAATCATCTTGAATCCCATATCCCACTCCGAACCCGTCCCGCACCACGGGACCAAATCCTCCAAGCATCAGTGCGGGACTTGACAGTGTACTTGTCGACAGAATAATGTGATTGATTTGTTTATAAGCTGGATCCTGGAAGATATCCGACACTTTACCAGTGGACTCCGCCATAAGACGCAGTGCGAAGAGATGACGATCGAAACCTTGACCTACAAAAAGACAAAGTAAAACAAATTGAAGAAGTTAGGCAATAGACTCTTTCTTTTTTCTAAGAACATCGAGGCCGAAATTTATGAAATTTTAAGAATATTTCAAGAGCAAACCCGGGGCTGAGATTTGGAAAAGTGTATAATTTTGTGTGTTGCAAATATGTGAATACAATACAATAATTATATGAGTTTTAACTAACTATATAAAATTCTTCACGACAAAACTAGCCAAAAAGCTACAAAAACAGCACTAGCGTTCGATGCGAAAATAACATTTCTGCCAGAAGCTATGTGCGTCAGATCAGGCTTAAATGCCTGCAGGCTGAATCCAAAACTACTTTAAAATCATCCAGACACCAAATAAATTCGAAAAGAGAAATGTGTACACTAAAATCTAAGAATGTTCACAAACAAATTTTAAGTTTCAGATCGGCAGAAAAATAAGGATATTCAGCCTCTGCCGAAAAAAAAAAACAATATTCTTATGATGAAGAAAGAGTGTAGCGTGGCATAAAGAAAGAACCATGACATGTGGAAAAAGAGCAAGAGCGTGACATAACTTTTAAGCTCCACTTACCCATGGCGGCTTCTTTAGTGAGTTTTGAATGCCAGTCAGCGGCTCGTCGAATTCTGTCTGCCATCTCTTCCACTCCTGCGCGGTGAGACTTTTGGAAAGCTTCTGCGCATGCCACAGTGGCGTTGGACGCTGGTCTGATTGTCTCTGTTCGCCCGTGTTTAAAAGCCGCTGTGCTGCAAGACTCGTAAGTTGGGACAAATTTGCCGTTT
>Ga0126337_10000793_pt1 | contig 17417 bp, 10 predicted proteins | sample DipCmetagenome_FD_92527 | JGI IMG/M metagenome (GOLD analysis project Ga0126337, IMG submission 92527) | Coral microbial communities from La Bocana,Puerto Morelos, Mexico - Diploria C A metagenome | ecosystem: Host-associated > Invertebrates > Cnidaria > Coral | place: La Bocana,Puerto Morelos... | reverse complement strand
TGTGTCCGTCAACCCCCCAAGGATATTTATGTCGAGATAAATTTACGAAACTATTTGAGTTGAAGAAAGCATTTTCCTCCGAGCATTTGAGAAGTGACACCGAAGAAAGATACTGTATGAAACAGTATTTTAGCTTGGCTTGTGTAATTGAACGTCCTTGTTTTAACTAAGGCACTTGGGGAATCGGCAAGGCGCGCAAAGCAAACGTTTCACGGATTTAAGACTGTAATACAAGAACTTTAATCATGCTTTAAACCTTGCCCTTATACGACATAAAAAGTGTAACATTCAAGCAGATTAGTGTGTTACGTTTTTCAAGTGGTGTTTAGCTTTCCTTAGTAGAACAGAATTCTCTTATAACCAGTTACCAATAACCTCAAATGTATGTAATGTAGTGGGAGATCATTGGAGCCGAGATGATTTGAACAATTTTGCAGTCCGGACTTTGAAAATAATACGAGGCACAGTCTCACAAGATTTTAGTTTTCTTGAAGAAGGAAGTAGTACGTTTTGAAGAGGCTTCTGGTATGTTTCGATAGTAGCAAGTATATTGGCATACACGAATCAGTGTAAAAATCTACCCACTTCACATATTCTGCTGTAGCTAGTTTATGAAAGAAAAACCCAATAAAACAAGACTGGACAAAAACAGCATCATGTTTTCGTTAGGAAATCGTATAGTTTTCGATGAACAAAGACCTAAGTGAAAAATAATTAACGAGTTAAAGAAATGAAAATATCGAAGAGCCTTGTTTAACGGTAAAGAGTGTTAGTAAAACCACATACATTGAGATCCTCTCGGTGACTAATTCCATTTTAGTTTATTAAGATTGGTTCATAGAAATCCAACAAATAAAGATGAAATGTAGAGAAATGGCATAACATGCATTCACGAAAATAGCATTTGACGCTTCAGTGAGAAGTCAGCACATGTACAAAGAAAAACGCGAGGACTTTTAAGTGAACAGAAGTGAGCAGTATAACTAACCTGGTGCAAAAACATTAACCCACTATGTGGCCCAAAAGGATCGGGTGGAAATTAACGGTATCGGGCACGTAACACGTAACACTAGACTATCAGTCCCTTGTCGAGAGCTTGGATTTTGCACTTGATACAGTCGTTGTCAAAAGCTGGGTAGGAGGTAAATTATAATCACAAAGACCTGGGGGATATAAATTAGAATCACAAAAACGTTTACAAAGCGTCTGTAAAAAAACATAGGATTTAAAACTTATCGAGCAGCACAAAAAGAGAACCAGGGTCTGTGTTAAGGCATGTAGTCTATAAATAAGTTGATGATTGAACAGTGTATGCAATAAGCAATGTATAAAAGACAAATTTATAACAAACGGAAGTGAAATTACAAAGTACTTGTACTCGCACAAGAATAGACATACCTTTTCGGTATCTTTCTTCAAAAGCAGAAGCTACCAAGAACGAATCAATCGTTGAAATAAGATTTACGAACTGAAGAGACATTTAAGAGTTGAGGCGTGAGAAAATCTTGCACAATTATGATAGTATTATCCGGTTTTCTTTTCCCTGTTTGTCTTGACTCTAAGGTCGTCTATTCTTTTGTCAACTGTTTGTCTCCACGTTTGTCTCTATTCACAACGCCACCAGTTTTCAGTTCAAAAGATGGCTTGTTAATAGTTCAGTAATACAAGCCTGCTTTAAGCTGGTGAAATAAAGCCTCAGTAAAAAAAACTTATTGTTATCTCTGAGTTAAAGGAATTCATTTGTAAATGCAGTTTCATGAAAATACTTCCCGTTCATTATGAACGTAGGTAGCTTCGCTAGCAAGTGAAAAACAGCCCTGCTTAGTCAATTTTGCAAAGACAACTTACATGAGTGGACTCGGTTTGTATAGACTTAATGGTGTTTACGGAAGAGGGGCACAGAAACGTTTCCCGTGTAATGGAAGACAAGCAAAGGATAAACGAAAGCTTCAGTCGGTGGTGAGGCCTTGTTAGTATTTATCAGCTGACAGCGGGAATGAAGAGATCTACCTCTATTTCCGGCGGCCCGAGGAGAAAAGATTTTAGCGATGTTGGATGCAGTTGTGTCCCAGTACGCCCACGTGCTTTGTGAAAATCTTTGCAGTACAGAGCAATAAGACTCGACTTAAAGCACTTATCCAAGCTATTTTTATTCATGGAAGAGAAAAGATTTGCAAATGTAATGACACGAAATCATTTTCAACCAGGTACCGTCAGCTATCAGACAAGACATGCCATCACACAAATCTTTAAGAACACTCTGAAGTTTTGGGTTTCAACAAAGAAACGTTTTTTTAGAGAAAAAAAAGAGCCTGCGTGCTTCTGTTTTCTCATTCAAAGTATTTGTTTCTTCAGACAAACCCGACAAATCTTCAAAGAATAATACAGGGCGGAGAAATACGTAGACAAAGAATCTTGTTTTTTTAAAAAAAGATTCGCAAATCTGTTAGATATACCTACCGTTAGTTTACGCATCGATGGGATTACAGGATTAAGAAATAAATAGAAAAACTCAGGAAAGGCAAATTTAATTTGGAGAAAAATGGATTTGCAAATACTTCGGCGACAGAGCATTTGTTTCACAGAGCCCACATGCCATCATACTGACAAACCTCTGTGGAACAGGTGCAATATTACGCGGCTGGTGCCCTGTAGTTCTGCTCAATGACATTTTGGTATGCTTCTCATTTTTATCGCACGCGGTACCATGTAGGAGGGGATTTATTGTCTAAACAGATGGTGACTTTGTGATGTGATATCTACAGTCTACTTTAGTATCTTGATATCAATTTTTTGCTTTGATACCGATTTCAAGCCTTCACGCTGAAAATTCTCACATTTTACCATACATTAAGTCTGTTATACTTCTGGAAGAGAAACGTGTTTATGATTTTGGAAAAAACAGGTCGTTAATTGCTGAACAAATAAAGAGCCACACTAATCTTTCAAAATGAAACTTGCATGTACGTTTCGCCTGATTTTATTTTTCTAAGAGACCCGAGAGTCTCCCTGAGTTAAATAGTGAAAGAGCTCGTGCAGTTTCATTTCGCATTAGGAAGGCTTTAAAATGACTTCTAAGTGTCTTTTTATTGCATTGCAAATTATTGCAAATTCGTGCATGGTTCACTTTCTTTCAGTGCTGTTTGGATGCCATCCAGATGTACATTCGCCAGGGTACCTAAGCACGAGGACATCGTTATACTATCCTGAACGTTCACTTCCCAGGGAAGCAACCGGCCGCCTTAGCGAACAAAACTCTCAAGAGTTCCTTTGGCCAAGGGGCGTTTTCATTAAAGCCTAGAGCATTTTCTAGAGAACAGTTAAAATTCACCAAAAGCTTAGTGAGTGGTGACTGGAAACAAGAGTTAGATAGCGGGCTTTTATTCTGCGCAGAGAACAGACACAATGATCTCAGTCTCTTCAGCTACGTCCTTGGTGTTACTAGTTTCTTCTGATTTACAAAGCTTTTAAAACCCCATGCATGCAGTGACTTTGTTCAATAATTGTCTGGCGAACAAAAGGAAACATTTCCTGCAAGACTTGAATAGTAAAGTTTTCGTGAGACTTGGTACAGCATTCGTCGAGAATGGATGCTAATTGTTTATAGTTCGTTTTCCCGTTCATTTGAAATCACGCAAGTATTATAATTCAACAATATTTTCACGTCGCTCGAAATTTGTCAGAGCTGACATCTGCAAGGTAATAATGGTCAATAATTTTGTACCCAAAAGTGATTAATTATCATAATATTCCTTTTCAAACGCTGTTATAGTAAGTAGTGAACTCTAATAGATTCTTCTGATGTTTCTGTATTCGCTGGACAGGGTCTTGGCGACTCTATGATTAAAAATATTAAGTAGTCTTCTGTTTAATCTTTACTGATGCTGAGAAGTAACGCTTGCGTGCCCGTCTGTTTCCTTTCTACTACTTCATGCGTGGTATATTGTCGGTTTTAATAAGTGCAAAAGTGTTGCGTTTTGACATACTGTCATTATGTTCGAGGTCTGTCAACAAAGCAATTTCTTTCCTTTGTCTTCAGTGTTGTTTCGTAATTTGGCAGTCATAAAAGGTGTCCGTTTCTTAAGTGAAACAATCGAAAAAGGAAATTTAGAACACCAGTGTTCCACCTGAAAGACTTGTGGCCCTCTGCAAAGCAAAACCGCCCCCTCTTCATGAAGTCACCCTACTTGTGGCTACATTATTTCTCCCTAGAAACGCATTCTTTAGTTTCCTGTATAAAAGTAGTTCGTTTTTCTTGGTGTAGAGAAATATCATTGTCTCTTTGGGATGCAAATAACGAAAAATACCAGAACAACTAGGTCTGTGACAAACAACTCCCGGTATTATGAATCAAACAGACGCATTTCTGGAGAGGCTGTCACGATTACATTTTCAATTATTCTCAAATGTATATTGAAAAGTCGAACTGTCTTATTTGCTTGCTTTTAATAAGCGTTCCACTTGGGTTGCTGTCACGTATGACACTTCAGGCATAAGATGTGTTTCTGTCGCTTCACATACGAAATTTCTCAAACTTGTAACAGTAAATCGTGGTTAGCTACAGGTGCAATTGTTCTAGACTTTGAAAAAAGAAACAAATGTTCTTGCCTTCCCGCTGCTTCTTACGCCCTTTATAGTGCCCATGAATGTGGTTTTCCTATGCTGTGCGCGCCCCATGCGACAGTTTATTTTCACGATCACCTAACGCTTGCAGTGGTCACATGATATCTATCAGTTAACTTTTCACTGCCCCAAGTTATTTTTTTTATTAAAATTGACTATCGTTAAACGAACCAAAATCGACGAATATCCTGCGAAGAAGCAAAGTCAACTTTGCCAAAGTGTTTTATCGGTGTCATTGCTACACTCATGAATACGATACATTTTAGTATATTCTATTAAGACTGAGAATATTGTACATTTTTATAAAGTAAAGGGGGGTTTTCTGTTCAGTTATTTTGCTTTTGATTTGTTTTGAAGTAAATCGTTCGTTCTTGTGTCAAATAATGTTCCTCAGTGGGTTGGTTTGTGGGAATCATTGAATAAAGGAGAGAGGGGGAGGGGGGTGGCTGGAAGAGCTGGCAAACAATCCAACTACAAAGAAAGTACTGTTTTGTGTTTAGAGAACCCTTTTTATTTCTTATCATTGGAACTAAGCGTGTTAATGGCAGGATGGCAAGGCCCAATTGTTGTTAATAAAGAGAAAGAAAGCACTGAAAACTCGGTAAAAGAACAAGTCTCGCGATGCATTGAGCGAGCATTATATTTATGTTTCTTCTTTCAGTTCTCATTAACAAATACATAATTTTGAATCATGATCATATATATATCTGGATTAATTTTAAAAGTCTATCTATTTGCATTTACAAAATAGCATCACATATAAACAAAATACTACGAAACTGTCATTATTACTCAAATATGGTACATCATATCAACATTAACACCTTTCTTGGAAGAAACTGTTTTTAAAATCATACAAAAACTGATTTCATTGTCTAAAATTCTCTAAAATGTCCTTTTTGAAAGGAAGAGTATAGGCTGGAATCATCACACGACAGTGAGCAAGTTTAATAGAACTCTATAATATCACGGCATATCTATTCATTGAATTTTTCCTATAAAATCTTCATAAACCGAAAGTTTCAGAAACTTTCTGGGAATATAATCAATAATTCTATATTATATTTCTGTATGTCTAAAAATACTTCACTAGGGGCTATCGACGTTCAACGCGAAACAAAACAAGTCAGGCGTAAATCAGTAAACTTTGTTCATTTTTTTCTATCAACCTTAACTCGAATGCATGTCCATGACGGGCTGTGTCATTGTCAACACATTTTCAGACGAAATTAAAGTGGGCGATGTTTGTGTGGAAGGTATAAGCTGTGCTCCGGGGTGTCCAGGATGACCCGGGTGACCGGGGTGATGAGGATGAGCGTGTGGGTGCCCCGGTGGGGGCATCATCATAGCATGTGGATGACCAGGGATATACATGGGCTGACCCTGGTGGACTGAGGTTGGAGGCATAGGTGATCTGTAGGCGTGTGCGGGCATTTGAGCGTGCATTGAATGTGGTCCTGCAGACATGGCTGACATAGGAGGTATTGTACCAACTCCACTCACTGAGGGATCGCCTGTTTGGATGTACCCTCTTGGTCCAAAATGTGGCGGTTGTGGGACTCCGCCATCCATGTGGTAATTGGGATGTGGAGGAGGGTGATGCTGATCTGGGTAATATCCTGGGGGGGCTCCTGGAGGGCCGAATCTTGGGCCCGGTGAAGGAAGACCTTGACCTAACGAGTTTTTCCGCCGTCTTGACTTGAACACCGTGACAACCGGTGACTTTCCTGCTCTGTTCGAAGCATCTATCATCGGTTGAACAATACGTCTTCTGGCGTTGATGAACCTGCCAAATTAATGAAACAGTTTTAACATCTTGCTCCTGGATGTTGCAAAACATCAACAAATGGGGTGACAAAACTTTCCGGCAAGACACGAACAGGAAGGAAGAAGAAACCGACACAGAAAAAAATATTGGACTTGCAATATTCTTTTCGTTTTATAATTTACTTTGCTGCTGAAAATAGCATTTTAAGCTTCCTTGCTTTGTTCACTCCTAAGTTCATCATCACTGTAAGGCTTTATTGAGACAAGCTGGCATGAAAACTGGAGTAAAATAACTCTGGAAAATATAAAACACAAAAACAAGCACACTCACCAGTTGTTAACTTGTAGGATAGTTAGACCGGTTTCTTGAGCTAAAGACCGCTTCTGTTCCTCAGATGGGTACGGATGCTAAGAAGGTAAAGATATAAAAAAACTCGTTTATTCCATGCTTTACATCCATCCATTGTGATGGAGGACAATCGGAATTACAAGAAGTAAGTACAAAGGGAAAAACTGTAATTACTCTAACAAAAACACGAAACCCGAAGAGACTTCGTTTTTATTTTTATACGACAGAAACCACCGATAGGATCAGACGTCGTAAACGAGAAGTGAAAAAAACATTTCAAAACTTTTAATCATGGTTTTTAAGCAGTTACATTGCGTGAGACAGGTTCTAAGAAACAAGGGGCCCAAACTGGTGCCACAAAGATCAATGCCTCCACCAGTTTATTTTGAGTTCCTCTGCTCTCAAGAATTTAAGACCCCTGTAGTTTAAGGAGACTATTAAAATTTTCTACTAGGGTTCAGTTGTTCTTTGAGATCACAAAGAAAGAATGAGAATTAAAAGAATTTTGTTTTTCTTAAATAGGTACAAAGTAAAAGAAGCCCGCTCCGTGATGTAGTGCTTTTTCCCACCAGCCTATTTTGTTCTGTTAGTGCACAGCACCAAACAAGCAAACAGGCCTGTTGCTTATTGTCACAAGCTATGAACTGTGGCAATTTGGTTATCGCTTAGGGTTTGTTCTAGTGAAGGATAAAAGAAACGGAACAAACATGCATAGGGCAATATTTTTTACCGTTAAATGTTGAAAAAGCCAGGCCTTCATTATGTTGGTGGCAGCTTTAGGGAAGATCCCTCGTTTCTTCTGGCTTTTCTTCGACTGTTCGTCGTCGGTATTGTCTCCCGTACCATCTTCCGAGCCAACAGACGTGTTTAACGATGGGTCTGAAATGAAGAGGCACGCCATGTTTTCTAAGAAAATACTGTCGTTACCGAGAGCCACTTCAAGACCTTATTCTGTTACACGTAGCACTGAGAGAATATTGAAACCGACAGTAATGAATACGACACGTTGTTAAGGCGATCACATTTGCAAGTTTTATCCCCTCATTCACTTGAAAGGGTTTAATAGCGTCGACAGACAGTTTTGCATACAGGCAGGATTAGGCTCGATGTGACAGCCTAATTTTCTTGTGTAGGCTTGAAGGTTAACACTCTCTGGCTGCTGCCAAAGAGAAGAGGCTTACAGCAACACCTGCTACTCTAGTTTCCTGTCAAAAATCACAAAGACCTACTTGACACATTCCCAGAACTTTTCGCAATAGCGCTATTGGTGTCATTCAAGACAAGACAACCTATTTCCTTCAAACACATATTAGTGAAAACACTCCAAGTTCCCATCGAATGGATGACTGCGATAAGAGAGCGGCGATATGCACTTCTCGGGGAAACAATGAAGAGGAACGGTTTTCCTTTGTCAGTTAGAAAAGGAGAAGATATTTTTCTTTTGCGAGGGCCCCACCCTACACTCGAGTACCTCCACCGCTTTGCCCCAGCCACTTTTTTTCACAACAACGCATGCCACATTATGCGCCTTAAGAAGCGATAGTGTAAATAGTGGGTGGAAAAGGGAGGAAATGTTAGCTCAGTGTCTTGGATTAAGTAAACATCACGAAAGAATGCTAAATACTCCAAGTCAAACTCCCTTTCTCTCAAAATGACATCTTTATGAAAATGAGGCGAAACGCAAGCAAACATCTGGTTGGAAATTGAATAGACCTGAAGGAAGGAGAAAAATAACATGGAAACGCGGTCGTTCACCCCACTAAATAACAGGCATGCTGCGAAGCAATGAAGTTGGTACCTAAGCCTACCGGATTATTAATGGCAGTAAAAACTTAATCCTTCTTAACGTACATGCGTGCATTTATGTCACTCGATAAGTAACATTCGTCATACATCAACGAAGGATTAACAAAAGATCACTTTCTACATTTCAATCGAAGGCTTTGACTTTGTTGATGAAATTTTATAACCGAAGTAAAAGTAAAATATTTAACTCTTCCCACTTGTTCTTGAGGAAAGTTCTTGCTCTAATCCTTTGACAAGAAACAATTAAGTTAATCGAACGCTATCACCGCGTTTTACTTTGGCTTTGTTTCCTATCTCTAAAAGCACCAAAACCAAGATGGGAAACTTGAGCACGATTTAAACTAACTTCAACAAGTTGATAAGACAGTGAATGGCTGACCAAGCCTAAAACCCGCGTTATTTGAGCTTAATTAATTTGGTCAAGGGGCATTGCCAAGATAAAAGACTAGAATTTCACCACCATGAGAAGAATTTACAACAGCTAGATGCTTGAAATTTGACACTCCCAGTACTTGGATGCTGACAAAATCCATCAGGTTCACTTAAATACTTACAACAGCCCTTAGTCATACTAATTCATGTTACTCTTCTTTCACCTGGTATTCGCTCGTGACAGCAATAAAGCTCTTGAAACTGTTTTCCGTGAGGCATCTTCGAGAGGGCATAGAAAGTACGAATTCCAAAACCACTTGAAAGCCACAAAAGTCTTTAAAAAGTTAACGATTGTGGAAGCGAGACGAGCTCGGTGAGAAGTGGCGCGCACTAATTTGCGAGAGCTCGTTCCTCTTTGTTTTTCACTTCTAGAATCCCGAAACTAAACCCCGGAGATTGTAGATATAAGTGACGACAAAAGCATAATGAATTATTGGTTGACACTACTTCAGGAAATTACTGGAGGAAATTGCAAGAGGCTATCTTGTCAGATTTATCAAAGAATCAAGAAATACTGTCAAGAATTGAGACAATGACAGAAAGGGATGGTACACATGCACTTAAATGAAAGGCAAGCTATTATCGGCTTCAATATTTTTAAAATACACACATTTTCCAACTTAAGTGAGCTATATGAAATCTTGACAACGAAGGCTTACGTCGCATAAAGACAAGAAGCTCTTGTCAAAATTGCCCGAATAACTGACATGGTCTTGTGGTTAATTAACATTTGGCTCCATTCCTGGGAGAAAAATTGCTGATTAGTGGCGAAGCCGAAATTTTCGAAAGAGCCTTCGTTTCTGACAGGCGAAGACTATTTTATAAATATTCTTTTGTTCATTATAAATGATTTTTTTCAGTTTTCGCTTTTCAGAAGACTTCATGTTTGACACTCTGTAAACGAAAATGGCACATCTGTTACTAGCTGTTAATTTTATCGTCTCTTTATTGTCAAAATAATTTCTCCAAGCGATTTTCTTTTCCTTTGTTTGATCACACAAAGCGAACTAGTTTTAAGAGAAAAAAATTTTGCCGTTCGCCTCGCCCTAATTGTAACTTTTCTTTGACAATTAGTGATGTTTGTACTAGAAAATATTCTTGTCACATCGCAATCAAAAGAAGGCGTTCACCGAATGGAAAACACGCGATAAGCTATCCGCGAACTTTTTAGGGCTCATTTCGAAGCCTCATTATCGATCCCTGTCTGTTTATCATTTGCAGACACATTAAAAAAAGCGAAAGCGCTCGGGAAAACGTCTTCCGTGTACAATGTTTTGCTTGTGCTAGCAAACGACATTTAATGACTACAACCTTATGCATATGAGGGAAACGTAGCAGAATTTGCATATGCCTTATCCTTTCGCGTCGTAAAACGCGTAAAGTGATATTCTTTTTAATTACCAACAGAAAGAAAGCCTTTATGCAGCTGTGTCAACAGAGACATAAAGCTTTCAACTCAATAAAAGCCCACAAGAATAGACGTAGGGCTGAACCAATAATTTCACTGTTCAATCCCACTCTTTATATAATTGCCAACGTGGATTACAACAATGGCCAAGAGCTACTCATTTAGCATAATAAAGGCGCGATAAAACAGTACCCCCCGATAAATTCTCCTTTTAGTGATATATTATTGAAGACATTATTAAAAAGACATCGAATACGGAAACAATTTAATAAAGAAGTGATAGAAATGTCGCTTTTAATAAAAGCTTTAGTCATTTCCTCACCTTCCGGAGTTGTGGGCCCATCGACCCCAGAGTTGGACGGTGGTCGAGACGACGATTGAGAGTTGGAGCCCGAACCGGTTGCTTCATCTCCTTGACCGGGTTGCCAGCTCGCAGGGTTCGGTGGCTGCAAAGTGCGAAAAAAAACAAGCACATAGATGAGAGATAGATCGCGTGAACTGCTCGTGTTATCTTGCGAAACACGAGGAAACAATTGAAATCCTTTCATAAAGTTGACATTGCGTGAATAAGAAAAGCAAAGCGAGAGGTGTAAAAATTTCGACATCTAACAAACTTTTTGTCAGTAGTGATTGTGAAGAGGTAATTGACAAAATCCCACCTACAACAAAATTTGCCCGTCGTGCTAATAATTCTACAAGTTAATCTGCCATTTCGCTCTTTCATCCCCGCGCTCTGTCTGAGTGCGCGCTTGTTTTACCTGTCTAAGGTGAAAACAGGTAACCATTCAATTGTTAGTTATTTTGTCAGGTTCAAAACGAAGAGGTGTGAATTTGATCTTAGATAAATGCCTAGTGTTTGGGACACGAAAGAACCTTTTTTCAACACGTCAATCCGCCAAAAGAGCTGTCTAGGGGCAATAAAAACTTCTAACAACTTGACAAAATACAACGCCATCACAAGTGTCCAATCGATGTTTTACAAGATGACTTTTTGTGACTTTTTGTGACGGCTCGTTGTACGGGCCGTCTTTAATACAGTAACCACACAACAAATTGTTTTCACTTCTCCATTCAACTTGTTGGACAATGGAAGTTTTTAAAACATCGCCGCGGGGCGCAACGTAAATACTGCAGTCAGTAATTATCAATCAAGCAATGTGTCCCGAACACTTAAACCGTTCGCCCTGGGCCGCACTCGCTGCAGGCAGTTCGCTTCTGACGCGGGATTGCCAAGACAGTAACACTGCGGTATCATTCTCGAGACTTATTAATAGCCATTCATCCACTTAGATGATAATGTGATGTTGTGAGAGAAATTTACACCTTCAAGAAGGTCGTCCATGAGAGGAGAATTTTGCCAAAGAAACAACTGCGCCCTAGCGTGGCGCTCGGTCGTTTAGAAGGATGACACATCGGGTTACAGTACCTGTGGCAGGGCGCTTTCTGGCGGTGAATCGATGTCCAAAGTATCGCTGTCGCTTCTGCTTTTGCCTATGTTTTCCTTCTCGTCCATAACAAGATCAATGGGCATTTTCCCCTTAAGGCAGGAAATGTAGCGCTTACAAAAGTTGTCACACAGCTCGTGCACCTAGAGCGAGAAAACAAGAGCTGTATTGGATTATGTGGAATTTGTTTTTACAACGGAAACAAACTCCCCCAATTTAAACTTGACTATAGTGTTAGCTCGAAGAAATACCTTTGAAATCCATCGAATAAAAGCAAATGACAGGGCGAGATTAAATTTCTAACTACGATAAGCGTAATGTATGCATTATGCAAATTCTCGTCTGAAAAATGTCTGGAGCTTCTTGCTTAAATACATAGATCTGATAGCCTCACAGAACTTGAAAATACCCTTTACCTTTCTTCTTGCAGAGCTAGCTTTTGTGACTGCTCATGGCTGACTAGAAAATGACACCCGCGACATCACAAACTTAAATAAATATTTTCTTACCTTTTCTAATTCCAGGAGGTGAAATCTCAAGACTTGGATCGATTGAATCATCTAGAATTAAAATAACCCCAAAATTGGCCAAAAATCAGCACAGAAAAAACAGGATTCCTTCATGCTATAAATCGCGACACCGAGAAGATACAAAGCGCTGACTGACTGCTGTGCGTGTATAAATCAACGTATAAAGGCGTCGAAGCATGTGGCAACATTTTGTGTTATTTAAATTCAATCAACCGGGTTCGTATTAATATTTTAACACGTCCACCTTTGAAATGATACCTTACGGTTTGGGTAAACGAAAACAACACTTACCAAACTATCGACTTCGTGGTTGGACGAGAAAAGCGTCTTGTCACTCCTGAACTAAAAACACAACAACAAACGGAAACCATTATGAGATTTCGGCCGATCATCCTTAGTGTGTGACTCGAGAATAAAAACTGTAGCACTTCAAGGACGGTTTTGACCGATCACGTCAGACTAGCATATCACTGGATGCCCGTCCCCTGAAGGCCTGGGGGAAAATTGTAACTACTGAGCTAGAAACTGTTAACATACCTGCTTCGAAAATACCTGGATATCCTCGTTGAATGAAGCGGATGAGCACACGTCTCCTCCAACAGCGCCTGGTTCCCGAGGAGTGCAAGTTGCCAACTCGCATTTCTCGAATATGAGCGCGAGAAGAGGGAACAGCGAATGCCTGGAATTAGAGCATTCATGTTAATGAATAGAGTTCAGTTAATAAGCGTCCATTTAGTGAGGTGCAGTGAAAAGGCCTGCGATCATGATCCTGCAGGATGTCTCGTTGTAAAATAGCCAAGACGTGCGCTTGTGACCGTCATGTGTAACTCTACCTATTTGAGCATGTGAAGTTGACAGCGATCACTAAGATTCTCGGATAGATCAGTCGATCGTGAGTGAGTGATACATTTAGCATGACATGCAAATCTGAGCTGTGAGCCGATCGTAACGTACGTACCCATATATTAACTCCTTATCTCTCTTATGAATATCAGAAACGGCGCTCATCGCATTCGACACTCCTCCTCCAGAGACTGGCGTGTGATGGTACGGCGAAGTGGCGCTCGTATGGTTCATGTGTTGTATCTGAGCTGAGCGACTGTGATCGTACATTGAGGTTGCAACGTCCATCGCGTAAGGGCCCACTTCATCATAAGGCTGCAAAATTAAACGATTTTGTCAGCTGTTGCGTAAGCCTCCTGCAAATCAGAGCGGAACAACAGCGCTAAACAAGCATAAAATGATGCACACACACCACCAGAAGCCGGCATCACGGGTAAACGGAACGCTCGGTTACTGACCCGTTGTGCCATACGCTGCTTATTCGCTCCACTCCAGGGTTACGAGCCGCTTTGTGGAGGATTGTTATCGTAAAATTGCTGCAAATGTTTAATCCTGAATTCTGACAATCAGTTTAGGGCTAACACAGTTGGATAGCTTTCTAAACTTACAACCCGTCAACTCAATGTAAGGAAAAGATGTGTACGGCCGTCAACACAACTAGTAACGAATTGTCAAGCCTGTCTCGTGGCTTTTGGCCACAAGTCTGTCAATCACCTTTCAAAATCTCCATGGGCCCTTGTCACGTAATGAGCGTGAGAGAGTTTTACAGTTGATCAGGATCTCCGAGCAGATTTCGGTGAGAATTCTCTCTCTCAGGAGGCTTTATGAACCAATAAATATATTCAGGAAGGACTTAAGGTTGTATTAGACTTGACAAGGAGTCTCGAACATTAATAAGCTTTTTCCCTTGAAATAAAACAACGCAAAGTACTTTGGAGCGGAGGCAAAGCCATTAGTCAATTCTCCTGGGTATTTTCATAAAAACCAGCCACTTTTCAATAATACCTGGTGGAACCAATTAGCTTGACAGACCAATCAGAGCCCATCTCATCCGCCAAGCCAAATAATGTGTCTAAACATTTCAATCTCCATTGTCTAAGCCATCGTGGTTCTTTACGCAGTATCTGGGGCGTGTCATTCTTTTCAAAAGCTTACAACAAAGTAATCGAGTGCAATTTTGACCGTGTAACTAAAGCCCCTATTGAATGGCAGTTTATTAAAAACACGCTGTGGGCTTGCCATAGGCATGGTTTCCGTGCTTGCATGCTTCACATTTCATACCCCCGTTTAATTAGAACACAAAACAATTTACAAATGTCTCGATGCGTTGGGAAGTATGTAAAACAACCCATTGTCGTTCTTGATTGACAGCATTCTAACACCTGCTGTTAATTGGCTTTGTAGTGTTCCTGACTGGGAAAGGCTTCCCAAAACAGCACAAAATGAACTTTAATAAATGCGTTTAAAACTCAAATACAGCTGAAACAAAGAAAAAGTAAGAACATGCTGGTCAATTTAGACATAACGCTATCACAGAAAAAAATTGCGCCCTTTCGTTCTGGTGGCCGTTATTGAATTTGTCGTAAATTGAAAGTAATTTTGACGGATTGTGTTTCACTATCAATTTCCTTGTCTGTTTGATAACGAAGAAATGTGACGCCTTTTGTCAAAAGCTGTCAGAAAGGCGGAGAACAGCGACATTCACCTGAAAACAACACATCCAAGCGAACATACTTTGAAACCGCATTGGATACTGTGTACTTGTCAGGGCTTGCTGTGTGGTTCATTGTCATTAAAGTGAGCTAAAGTTGCGCTCTTTTCAAAAGCTGATCCTTCGCGTAATCCTAAACAATTCCGCCGATCGTGTTCGTGTGTTTACTGACAGCATGCCAAGCAGTGTTTACGCGCCTGTCCATACACGTCTTCCCGTTGTTTTGCAAACTATTATCATCAGCACTTTGAAAAGCTCGTTTACAACTGAGGCAAGTGCCCTAGACTAAACGCTCGGGTTTAGCTTAATCTTGAAAATCTCTGATTTGTTCATGCAAATTAAATACGTGATGTGGCGGGCGTAGAGAGGTGAATGCAGGACCGAAGTTTAGTTTATAATTAGCAACTGAAACTGGACACTGTTTTATATGTGCTCCCTCAAAGCGAGTAAAACTTACGCGATCACCAAATAAATCGAGAATCTAATTTTAAAACCAGTCTTCGCACTGTGTTTCATCCGATTGCGCGTTCCTTCGACTGCCCTTTGGCAGCACTGAACGTAACGAGAACAACAATAAAAAACACTCAATAACACTGCAGGCACCCCAGCCAGATGGCGTAAACATTAGCATTAAAAGACGGAGTTATGACAAATTTGTTCGCGTAATTTTAATCATTATCAAATTAATCCCATGCGAGGTGACTTTTTTCAGTTTTCAATCTCCATAACGATTTCCAAACGTTGCGGAATTGAAAAACATACTGGCGTAACTTGGCTAGTTTGGCATCCACCTCGGGTTTCATTAGCACGATAAACAGCGCGCAGTGAAACATAATCAGCTTTTGCTATCACCTGGCAAGATGTGGTTTTTTTTTCGCGGAGCGCGCGAGATGAGTACGTCTGAACCAAATAACTGTAACGAAAATTTGTTTGTCACCCGGGTTGTCGTACATTTCAACATTCAGTCAAGCAAGTGACGTTCTGGCGAAAACCTTCATCCTTCAAGCTGACATCTGCTAATTAGATCCTCGTACTTATCTACCCAGCGCACGACAATGATTAGCCGCATGAAAATAATATAAAAATCATTACGCTTTACTTTGCAAAAGAATTTCAAATAACAGATAAAACAAAATATACACAGATCAAGAAACCAAGATTGCCGACGAGCTTGGAACGTAAATAATTTAACTTGGGTATAAGCAGACGCATTTTTTGAATCAACAAAGCAAAACCGCAACTGGCATTCCATTCCAGAAAAAACTATGCATCAGAATATTTTATCTGCCCAGCATTGCGGACCCTTGTTATTGAACGCATTATTTTTCATTGATCAAAATCTCATGGCTTGTTTTCTGTTATTTTATTGACATCTTGTTTCGCTTAAACGCAGAATGAAAGACAGCGAATGAGAGCGTTCGACAGGGTGATAACTGCTCGACTATTAAAACCGCGAAAGGTTGATGTATGTGACAAGCGAGGCTTGAAAACTGCGAAAGTTTTGACACGTTTTAATAACATACAGTCTGATATGATGCCTTCGAGGCCTCTGGTCACGCATCACTGAACCTTTTGCATTTTCCTGGGCGCCACAAATTTACCACGGTTTCCACTTTCTGTTCTTTTTGAATAATGACACGGCAGCTTTGCTTTAATGAAGTTATGCTTCAATACTCGAAATTTCTGACAGATATATCTGACAAACAATAAAAAGGCTTCAAATGTTTACATTCCCTGCGCTTTCCTTTCTAAATGCCAGACCAAGGTTCGTTGGTCTGAAGCAAAGTCATTTCAACCTGTATTCTCACCCTGCTGTACACTCCTGTACATCTTTCTTTTATGGATGACAATAGCATAGTCGGCGAACAGCCCCTGGATTGGTGACAAGGCAACGTCCACACTCGGCCGGCTTTTAAGGACTGTTTGAAGTTTGTATATCATGCATGAAGTTAGAATGGCTCTCCAATATTCACAATAAAATCTGTCATTACAAGCATGGTCCAAGTGTCAGGATGTCATGTTGCTGTTTATTTCTTTCGCTTATTCTTTTCTTTGCCGCTGTGCGGTGGGAAAACAGTGTGTTTGTGTTATCGGATTAAAAAAACCTTTGCCCCTTTAATAGGCATTAAAACTGCCACCAGGTTTATTTACATCTCTAGGATATGGTATCTGTGAAGACGGTGTTCAACACAACAGCCTTGATTTGTCGCAAAATAAAACCATACTTCAATTTCACAACAAAGGCATGACAACTATGTCGTGTCCATTAGGACGCTTTGTAACACTCTTGGCGGTTAGCAAATGGGTTAAGTATTTTTGGATTAACTTTGGCATCAATCAAATGCGCTTCAAAGTAATCACTTTACGAACGAATTCAGCCTTCTTGGAGTGCAGATATTAAGAATTATAACCTGTATGTGGAGTATTAGAAGGATCTGGAACTTGTTACGAGACAATAGGTCAGCTACTAAATCCTGGTAGGAGACCTGGAGGTTTGTTCTAT
>Ga0126337_10000792_pt1 | contig 17418 bp, 19 predicted proteins | sample DipCmetagenome_FD_92527 | JGI IMG/M metagenome (GOLD analysis project Ga0126337, IMG submission 92527) | Coral microbial communities from La Bocana,Puerto Morelos, Mexico - Diploria C A metagenome | ecosystem: Host-associated > Invertebrates > Cnidaria > Coral | place: La Bocana,Puerto Morelos... | reverse complement strand
TCTTGGGGGTGAGAAAACTTCAATCACATCATACTTATCCCCCAAGCTCCCCTTACACTCCTTAAGACACTTCAACAATTGACGACGTTGCTTGGGCTTCCACTCTGACATCATGATCTCCTGCCGAGAAGATCCAAAGCTGTTCAAGGGACACATGTGTCAACATACGAGAGCTGTTCTATAGTAACGACTTCGTGTGATGATGTCAGCTGTCGTGAGATAAGCACCATGTCGTGAGACTGTATACAATTACTATATTTCATTGAATCATGTGAACTTTTGTAAAAGTTTTGAAAAGTTTAATTAGAGATTGCACAAAGTTTAGATATTTTGATTTTTTTGTTTCGCATATATATGTTTATATAGAAACAATATATAGGCGATGCAACCGAAAGCGTATATTTTGGATTTTCTCCGTAACGCTGCATTGCGAACGACAGCAGAAATTTCATTGAATCATGCATGTTAACTTTTGTAAAAGTTTTGAAAAGTTTAAGTAGAGAAAGTTTAGATATTTTGATTTTTTGTTTCGCAGATATATGTTTATATAGAAACAATATATAGGCGATGCAACCGAAAGCGTATATTTTGGATTTTCTCCGTAACGCTGCATTGCGAACGACAGCAGAAATTTGGTGCACATGTTCCAAACGCGCGATAGCTGAGAAATGTTGCGTGCAAACGAAATCTTACATGCCTGCTATACATGTAGGTTGAGGCTGTACAGACCTTCCATGCAAGCTGTGACATGACGTCAAAAGCATGGCCACATTTATATGTAAGTTGCTTGCAAGCTGCAAGAAAAGCCTGCTCTATACTCCGGCACTGCATATGAGACCAAAACGATGTACCTACCTACTGTAGATGCAAATCCAAAGGTAGGTAGGTACATCGTCATATATGTATATCCTTCATATATACATATATATATATATATATTTATGGATACTTGTAATGTGTAGGCTACCCCATGGGATAATGGAAGTTGGGCATCGTAAACTTAATTGTCTCCATGGTGCTTCTGTGAGGTAAAGGGTGCACACCCAAATTGCACAAACAACTTCTAGTGATTTGGGACTGCATGGCCCACAGTGTTAATCGAAGAATTGTTCTGGTGCACTTTTGCACGTTTCAAAAAAACATGGCTCAAACATTGGCCATTGAATATATCACTTTCAAAAAATCTGTCCCCCAAAACAAAACCTAGTCGTGGGGGGCCCTTGGTAAGTATGTCAGGGGGTTGTATTTTGATGCGCCAATCCTAAAACCGGTCGAGTCTTTAGGTTTAAAAACAGCTTTTGGGGAAACGCGTGAGAAAACATGAAACATCCCATCATCCCATCACAGCGGGCCCGTTATGGCCACCACATCGAGTGGTTGAGGCTGGTCCGTTTTTTTGCTGCGCACGGCCTATCCCCTTGAGTCACGCCAACGTAGGCCCAAAGCTAAGAGGTAACGCTGAAACATGCGACCCATCATTCCAACACTGTGGCATCTAGTGCCAATTTTTTTTAAGTGCCCTAAAAAAGATTCATCACCCCAGCAGGAGTGAATTTTTCTAGGATTCAACCTGTTTCTGGCTAAATCCAACCCCAAATGCTGAAGCGCATGGTGCTTTGGTCGTATCTTAAAAAGAAGTAGCTTTCGTGTTTCACACTCATGAGCTGCATGCTGCCATGCTAGCAAGTGCAAATTCAAGTGAGATCCAATCGCCTTCCAGGGGCCGGTCACGGTCAGTGGTTCATATTGGGGATAATATTGGTTGGTCGTTTTCTGATTTTTTTTGTGAAAAAAACACTGCATGGACCTTTTGAAGTTCTTTGGGGTTAACATCGGTCACCTTTAGTTATGATTCTGTACTTTGGGTTGAAGACATCCACCGTAGCTACAACATGTTGATGATTTCCTTCAACTTATTTTTTAGAAACACGCCTTCGCGTCATCCTCATGTAAAACAATATCCCCATAGTCCATTGCTTGGAAAGCCGCATACAAATGCCAAATGCGTACAGCAATAACTCGCAACAAAGGTTCCTGAGTTTTTGGGGTCGGTTACCTTATGTTACCTTGTACCCTGGTGAAACTAGGAAACACTTTGGGTATTTACATGCTCTTTCGCAGGGTATAGTAAATGGTATGGAAATCTCCCAAGAAAAAAAATCCCAGAAAATGAAAAGGTCACACATAGAACTAACCCTCCAAGAGTTTATATCAAAGCGTTTGCATGGTTCAGCTAGCAAGTTTCTTCTGGAAACTTGTCGGCAATCTCAATTGCTTTTTTCGAAAAGAAAAACAAAGATCCTTTAAGAAACGCTGCTTTGAAGGAGCTGCCAATTTCCGGGAAGCAAGTGTTTGATTCCAAACCGGTGTTGGACGGAGTAAACTGTTTCCCACATAGGTTGATCCTCAGATAAACAAAACAAAGGGGCACCAATATGACAAAAGAGAAGTACATAAATGAACGCAATATTTGCACCACATAATGAGATATAGTTGGTTCCTACCACCCTGTACCAACTGAAAATGGATTAATGTAAATTGCCCATGTGTAATATGTTAACTCGGTATATCCATTTTTGAGCTGGTACAGAATGGCATTTAAAGCAGACTTGTAAAACAAAGGGGCTTTTGTCGTCGACTTTCCATCTTCAGTTCCAAGGAGAATTGTCTCAACTTATTGGGTAAATCACCTTCCCCATAGAAGTTGTTACGGAGCCAGAATCCCAATGAGCTTCCGTAAAGGTCACGGCAAGTTCCTAGGAACACCACATGCATAGGATCAAAAAAGCACGTGCGCAGGTGCCACCCTGGAACGTGGGCCCATGGACTCAAGGCCTCCCTGCGGCGGTGGGCTGAATGTCGGTAATCTGCATCACCTGGGCCATGAAAAGGATGGATATAGAAACCCGAAAGGAGCCATAAGTCTTATATAAAGAAAACTTTAGAAACATTTCAAAATGATCCTATAAAACTTGCAATCACATCCAATTCGATACTGAGTCACTGAGATTCGTGAAAAGATGTGCAGCAGATGGATGGAAGTTCTTGTATGACATTAAGGGGTTCCACCCTTTGTGTTTTTTTTGGGCGCAACACCGCTCGCAAATCCAACTATGAAGATACGAACGACTGAACTGATTCACCTCCTTCCTTGCTTTTAGGTCAAACCTATATCCAAAGTAAGCAGGGGTCCATGATCCACCACAAGGCTTCCCTGCCCATTCAGATCGTTTCCCTAAGAGAGTTTCTCCCATGAACCCCTGGTCTGGGAACACACCACTAGCCGCACACTCCAAAGACCACTTGATGAGCTTGGCCACTGTTGCTTGCACCCCCTCCTTAACAGAAGGGCTGCGGACACATTCATAAGGGAGTACTACCAGGGGAAATTTCACATCCCAAACATCACCTTCAGCAAGGACCCCATGCACACTCCAAACGATGTATTCGGAGTTGGCAAAAAATTCTGCTCCATCACAATGGAAAGCTACAGGGATAATGCCTTAGATGAATGGTGACAGTTTCCAAAACAAATCACCCTTTATAGGTTTAAACCCATGTGTAACCCCAAAAGAATCACCAAAAAAAAACTTAGGGGTGAAACCTACAAACATTGCGTTGTTTACAACAGGCTTCTGTCCATAGGAGGGCCACCTGGTTGCAGAATGGGGTGATTTTTCCATTCATCACATCCTAGGCAATGTTGCCAGAATTCGCGTATACCACGTTTGCTACGATGGCCAGTCATAGATCTTCCAAACTGCCGTGGTTCAGGGGAAACAGTCCCAACTATTATCCCAAAAAAATGTATATATAATGTATACCAAACATCGTTTTTCCAAAGATTTTTTCCAAATTTACCAGTTTGAGGTGTGAGGAATATATATAATAAACCGACACCCCCTGTTTCAGCCACCCTCCACCTGCACTGGTCCAGCGTGAACCAAAGCGTGAAACAGTTCGTGCACTAGAAGTACAGGTACATAGGAAGTCTCTGTAGAATTCTTTCCAAATACCTAGCGAATCATTTGGAAAAAACAGAACAACTGTTGGGGAAACCTGTCTAGGTTGGAAAACAGAAATGTCAATGTTGTTAAGCAAGACAGGATACATCCAAGGTGAAAGGGACTGAATATGTTGAAAGTTCCATCCCAAAAAGAGAATGCAGCCACCTATGAAGATCTCGTTCTTGGTTACTTTCAAACTCCCCATGCTTTCCACATGAAGCCAAGCTGGCCACAGCTCCCGACTTCAGGCCACTTGCAACGTTTGCACGTGCAATGTCACAGATTTCTGCAACATGAGCACGCCCTGTGCCCAGCATACCTTGGGGTGGCAAGGGAATATATCAGCAGTCTTGGAATCGCAGGGGATTAGCAAATGAAATAGTGAAGTTGACTCTGATTACAGTTTTCTGATGACGTGTTGTTTTTCTCCATTGATTTGAATCGCCATTTGAATTGCCATGTCCCCCCAAAAAAGTAAGGCGTTCAAAATTCCTATAGCCCAGCCCTGGCACGAATGTAAGTTTCAGCACTTTCACACTTGGGCAGATCTTCATAGCGAGTAGACCTGCATGTGGAGGTTTTGGAAACTGGAGAACTTTATCGTATGACTATAAACAAATCATTAGGAACACACCCATACCAAAACAAACAAAGTCACAGTCGTTTTTCAAGTATGGATCCAACCCATTGGCCAAACGCCTGGGGCGCCGAGGCTGCAATTTGAAGGCACCTGGCACGGATGCCCATGAGGGCGGTGGTTCAAGAATACCCAAGAAGTATAGCTTTGGTACAAACTATGTTTCCCAACACAAGCTGAAGTAGAAAATCTCAGGATGCCTTAAGGAGACATTCCCTATACCGTACTCGGGGATTTATAGATATATATAAAATGAATGACTTGTTTCGAGTATATGAAATGTCTTCACTGTATGACTAAAAAAGGAATGATTATGATTGAACAGCTTTATGTTTCTTCACTTGATGACTTGTTGCGAGAAACAGCTATCATATGTCTTCAATGTATGACTTGTTCTGAGTCCAGTCCATATATGTTTAAAACAAAAAACAAAAGCCATTCACTCTTGCCACAACTTCGCGCTGTTTTTGTTCTTGATCTTGTTTGTTTCGCACGGTTCCATAGCCTTCAAACTACAGAGAATGCTCAAGCGGTCTACCCACAGCAATCAATGATTGCAGGTCCCTAAAGACCACAAGCTATCACTCCCTGCAACTCAAAGGGAATATCATTTGATCTTTTCTTTCTTGAGCGGGCAACATGAGGAAACTAGCTATTGTTCAAAACCTTTACCCATTCAAATTCTGAAACCAAAAATCAAACAGTTCCTTAGATGTAGTTGGATGATGTTGGATGTAGGTGTACTTGGATCAACAAAATAGTTCCTTAGATATATTTCGATAAAGTTCAAAGTAGATGTACTTTGATCAATCAAAATTGGACATGGGCCAGAAAAAACCCTTTGGCGTGACCCTTCCTCATGACCCTGCAGTTGTAGCCGGTGAAGTCTCAGGTTCATCACCCTTTTTGACCTTTTTGGCCCGTTTCTTGGGCTTTGCATTCAAACCACGCTGCAAAGCAGATGCTGCGGCCTCAAGGGGTGGAAGCTGAAGGGGCTTCAACTCAGGAGGAATAGGATCAAGTATCCTGATAAGAAATGGTTGATAATCATTTTTTAATGATTGGAACAGACTGGATCAATCGACAAATGTTTTTCAAAAAACATGTATCCTGAGAAGACCATGTTGAGAGTTGACTTGAACAAGACATTGTTTTGATCATAACAATGGCCTCCGCTTTCTCGTACCAGGCAAGTTTGTCTTCTAAGATTGCAAAGTAGTTGGCATACTCCTTTGGGTCTTCCACCTTTCGATTCCTAAGCCCCTGGATCTTTTTATAGATAGTTTCCAGCTTTTGGCTGAATTGCATCATTTGGCTTGAGAGATCTCCTGAGTATTCCAGGTTCGCTAACGAAATCGAGTGTTTCCTTCCTTCAGCTCCTTTCTTCAACGCTTCATCCATTCTTTCAGCTGAAATCCTTGGCGTTGGTGTTTGGTGATCTATTTTTTTTACTTTAGGGCAACCGAAACATTCACAGAACAGGTTTCGTTTTTCAATTTCCAATGGTTTCATAGCACTGGTAAAGCTAGCGAAATCAAAATCCAAGCTACTCCATGATAGTCTTCGGTGCTACCTCTTCGGTCTTTGCCTGCTCCTCGCGTTCCTTTTTGGTCTTTCCTTTGATCTTCCCAGTAGTGGAATTTGTCAGGAGTTCCAAAGCTTGCTTCTCACCTTCCGCTGTCCCAGCCTCCACTGCTGGTACACAACCAACCTGCAACATCCCACCATCTTGGATGAGGGATTCTGTCAGCTGCCTGTTGCTCTGCTTCAATTTGACAGCTGTAGACTCTGTCGTGGTGTTGTCGTCCCGAAGCACATTTCCACTGTTGACGTAGTAATATATCTCCTATCAAAGAAGCATCATGAATCATTGTACCAAATCTTTGCTTAGATCTATCTATGCAATCTATGTCTTATTCCTTCTATGTAGCAACTGCTCTATCCTGTAAGTTGCTAGGCTTCCTTTTCCTTCCCAAAAACGTTTTTGACAACACCATATTCCCAACACCCCTTAATTAGATTCGCTCCTCTTCGTCCTTTGGAAAGTCAGGGTCCCAATACCATAGTCCAGCAGTATGCAACTTCTTGATTAAGGCGTCTGCCTTTGAGGGGGGGTAGGCCTTCTGGATGTCGCGAGCTTTTGTGCCTGCACGTTGTTTTCGATTCAGCACCGTTCTTTCTGCCTTTCTTTGGATCTCGACCTCTGTCCTTGGTTGGAAGCGAGTGAAGGACAACACCCCATGAGGAGTGAGTAACCCCAAAATAAGAAACAAAACTCCCGGTACATAGAGCATTGAAGGAAACAGGATAAACATGTACCAAACTAGCAACAAGAAACTTTGACCAGTCTTCTTCTTGTTGTAACCATGTACGGAATAGGTCCGTTTTGTCCTTCATGAATACCGCTGCCAAGCTCTGGGGGAACTTGCGCCGGTCAAGGCACTGCCGCGAGAAGCGATCCCACTCTGCTTTGTGGGTCGTACCTAATTTTTGAAGCGAGCAGGCTCTTTAAACATATGTTCCATATTTTCTCATTCAGTCACAGCAGGGGTGGTTGTTTTTATTTCTTGGTAAGGTCTTTCAACATCACCAACCCTCTACATTAACAGTTTGATTTTAAAAAGAATACCAAATCTTGTGAAGATGCTGTTGGCTGTCTTGATCTCGCCTGCCTTCTCCTCCTGTTTTGCTACAACTGCGGCGACATCAGGAGGACTGGACTTGGGATCCGCAGGCACCAAGGCTTCTACAACCTCCTCAGCGTCTTCATCCTCTACTCCATCATGTTCTGCATCTTCTTCCTCTTCGCCTTCGTTTCCAGAAAGTTCTGAATCACTTGACTCTGTCTCATCAGCTGAGCTCTCAGAATCCTCACTCTCTGATTCTTCCTTTTCGTCCTCTTCGTCTTCTTCTTCGTCTTCGTCTTCTTTGTCTTCTTCGTCTTCTGCTGGAACATCCTCCTTGCCATCTGGACCCTTCTTGTCTTCGGTTTCTTCAATCAGGCTACGCATGTGTGCCTCCAGAGTTTGATCCAAATTTTGGCGAGACATCTCCTCCATATATGCTTCCAGCGACATGCCCTTCCTTTTGGCTTCTGCTTGCCAAACACTCAAGTCATCTACAGAGACAGAAACTGAAGGTGATGGTGAAGCAAACAGCTCTCTCCGAGGTGATGGTGATGGTTGGACAATCTCTGCAGGTGAAGCCTTCCAAGAAACCCTATACAAAGGTTTCTGCTGTTCTTTCGGATCCCTGATCGCAGACTTCCTAGTTGTCTCCTCCGCCTTCTCCTTCTCCTTCTCCCTCTCCTTCGCCTTCTCCTTCGGCTTCTCCTCCTTCTGATTTGCCTTTTCAGGCACAGCATCTGTCCTCTTCTTCTTCATATCTTTGACTTCCTCCAAAGTCACTTGCTTTGTCCTTTTTTCTCCTTTTTCTACAATCTCCTTAGCTTTCTTCCCTTTCTCTACCAGTGCCTTCTTTGGTTCTTCAGGTACAGCTTTCGGTGTCTTCTTTTTCTTGGCTTCCTGCTTCAACTCTTCTTTGTTCAACTGTTTTTTCTCCTGCTTCTGCTTGATGACATCCTTTTTCGTAGCTGGTTCCTTCCCAGCCTTCACTTCTTTGCCTTTTCCAACCTTTTTCTTCCCATGATCCTTGTCTGGTTTCTTCACCTTGGTAGCTTTGGCTGCTGCAGCCTCTTGAACTTTCGCCTTTGACTTGGCCATGGTGTTCCAAACACCAAAACTCAGCAAAATGCTTGAACCGGCTGAGGTGAGAAGAGGGCAGTGGCTATAGAGGTCCGAGGTGTGGGATCTCTTAAAAATCTTTGGGAAAACGTATATATATATACATGTTTTCAGTCAGGTTTGCAATATACCTACAACTCGTGGCTGAATCAAAAACATATCGCGGCTGAATCAAATACATATCGCGGCTGAATCAAGATGTTTTTGGTATCAAAAAGAGTGGAAAGGATCACCATAGGAATATAATTGATTACATTGTGCAATTGAGCTGGTTGTGGGAGCATATACCATTCACGGCCATTCTATACACCACGCGGCTGAATTCTCAACATATCGCGGCTGAATTTGGAACTTTAGTTACAAAAACTTCCAAACATCTTAAAACCCAGTTCCATTTTGAAGAATTGTGATCTTAAGGGTTTAGATCCCCAAAATGACACCATGAGCTACAATTGAGATCATAGCTCAGCCTCATATGTACCGCACCAAACCTAATGAGGTGCTTCACAAGTGTCCCCTGAAAAATGGCACCTTTCACCCGATGTTTCAGCACCGCTCGCCCCATGCCGCCTGGCAGGATGCATGGATCAACATGCTTGGGAATTGGAAGATTGGAAGTGAAGCAGGAGTATATAGTCAGGGCGTCCCAAAGCAGGTTGTGTCTAGGGAGCCCATATACTAAGAACCTCAATGTTCATCCAAGTGTTCTTACAACTGAAGTCGAGAAAGGCTAAATGCATTTCGTACACTGGGGGGAACATATATACCCTTCAGCTTTCGGGTGAATTATCTTCAGACACCCGGTTTGAAAAAACTTCCCCGCACCCATTTCCATCCCCTCCAAACATCTAAAATCACTTCAAATTAGTGCGGCATATCTTGCACATACCACAAACGCAATGTTGAATTACGAGCCATTTCCTGTGAAACCATTTGGATACCATTTGGTAAATCTTAAGGCATTGTTGTGGGGAAACCTTCACAAACATCGTTGGGCTCGAAATGGAATGAGGTTAGATGATCAACCTTCATTCACGCAAGGTAATCAAAAACAGGGGACAAGTGAGCCCATTTGGTCCACTTACTGTCACTCCTGGTGTTTCTTTTCACAGACTTGTATGTAGTAAGGTTGTGCTTTAAGCATTTCCTGGCAATTGCACGCATCCGCTTTGTATGTCTTGTCCTCACGGATGAAAGTGCTTTCCCAAACCTAGGCTGCAGGAAGACTGCGTTGTCTATTTGCACAAGTTGGAAAGCCCAGTTTATACTGCTGCGGTTGGTAGGCTCCCACTTTGGGTTAAGTATATTCTTCCCATGATATTCATATTTAACAAACTCAAACTGAAAGTGTTTTTTCATATGGTTTTCATTGTGGTAAATTGTTGGGGGCGCAACCCTATAGATCCATCCAACAGACTTCCGTCTAAGTTCATTTTTTGATTTAATTTCATTCACAAAGCAGTTTTTTCCAGCTTCCCTTACCACCCAAAATGCAGAAGTTGCTCAATCTTAAGCAACAAGTTCAATACCAAATTAATGTTGGATCAAAGAACGGTATCGGATAGTGTTGTGAGGATTTCAAGGATTTTCCTCCTTTAATGCGGTTACGGCCAGCGCCATCTTTATAATGCACTACCATTTCCACATTCTCCTGCTTCAAAGAATACTTGGAAGGCTTGAACTCAGCAATCTCGGCCAAAGCAGCATCGCCTAAGTTATGGTGATTTTGAGCAGGGGCTGAAATAGTACAGTCTTGAAGGCTGTAGACACACTAGTTGGTATTTTGGTATGTGACATATCTTACCATCCATCATATACAATAAAGATTCTCGAGAAGAACCAACAAAATAAGGAAAACATTTTTTTAAAAGCCCAAAAGAGTGTCAAGTGTAAAGCCATGTTGGCTTCTTTGAGGGGGCGCCGAACTCACCCATGTTGATACACGTACGATAAGAGGGTATCATGCGAAGGAAGGCCTGGAAGCCAGGGTGAGCCTCCATCAAACTCCCACGGGGCTGTTCCAAAACCCACCATACTCGCAAAGAATACGCCACCATCATCAATATTAATGTACGGGCACAGATTAGATTTCCACGCCATACACTTTGATATGACTCTTCCCCCAAAGGCGATGCCGAGGTCCTTTTGGTGCTGCCTCTGCTCCTTAATTGTGGGTTTTAGGGCTTGGTTTTACTACTGTTCACCCAGAATTCTTTTAACTTTGACAAAAAGATCTTGGATGATCTTGGTGTATACTTGATAAGGTTTGGATCTTGGAACAAAACGAACATTGAGGTGGAAAACCAGACACCTAAACCAAAAAGGGAAAGAAAAGATATAGAAGATAACTTTGACAAAAAGATCTTGGATGATCTTGGTGTATACTTGATAAGGTTTGGATCTTGGAACAAAACGAACATTGAGGTGGAAAACCCGACACCTAAACCAAAAAGGAAAAAGATATAGAAGATATAGAAATTAATACGTATATATAAATATATATATATATCAGTATAAGCTATATGTTTGAAAGTATTGAATTTCATATATGCGTGGGGGGTGACTATATAGCGCCTGATTTTGCAAAGGCTCATGAACACCCATGTGCTGCACACCGGTGCCGCAAGGCACCCTGACCCAGCTTTCAGTCTTGTTATATGATATAACGCTGAAACGAACCCTGAGTCCGAAAGAAGGTCCATGCTTGCATCGATCTCCAGGTCCATTGCCATCACGCTGGATCGTCCGGCCTCCAGGCAGAAGTGGGGCTCGAGTATAAAGACTTCAGTAACGCATTGGTTTTCCTCGGAAACAACAAACAATTTGAAATATAAACAAGTATTTCAGATATCAGATGTTGTTTGAAGACTTCAGAAAACACTTACCCCCTGAATGGTGTAAGGTCATTTCGGCCTGAATCTCACCTTTAGTCACAGCACACTTTCCAGCAAAAAGTTCGACGTGATCTAACTCATGCTCAGGGCCCCATTGCAAGGGGAGGCAAAACACCATGTTCACCAGCAGGGCAACAACCTAGGTTGCGTATGTATGATCCCATGTTTTCCTGCAGTGCATCGCAATACTTCTGAGATGTCATTTACATGTGTTTGTACGTATACATCTATATATGTTTATTTATATATCTACTGTTGATTTTTTCATATGTCTATAAATCAACATGTAACTGTGCGGTGAACATTTAACCATACAAAGTACACAAAGGTCTGCAATCTGGAATGGTTTTGTTGGAAAGGGCTGGACTTACCATGGGTCCATGGGTATTGTGTAAGCTTGTCCAGTACCATAGGAGTATAGTCTTGAATGGGAATAGTTCAGGGAAACCATCATTGGAACAATTTCTGCCACCATTGGAATACTACCAGCGTTGGCCAAATCTAGGTCTTTAAACATGAAACAGTATCTACACACTACTGAGGGAGCCCTCCCCACAAGATCCCATAAGCCAATCCTTTGACCCAGGGGCTGCTGGTGCCCGCATCATTCTGAGGCCCGACAAGATAGTCCGTCGCTTCATCTCCTTGAAGGTCTTTTTCTCAAGGCGCTGCTGCTGCTGTTTGAAAGCAGTTCGGGAGTGGTTCAGGGCTGGGCATTTACCCATCTTCACCAACTATAAGGGTAGCAATCTAAGAGGCTTGGGCTGAGTAAGTACTACACGCAACATACATACCAAGCAGCTAAGGTCAGCTAAGCATTTTCCTTGATGTGGTGGAACTAACCGACATAAAATCACATATGCAGTGCCGCTGTAGAAGTAGATGTTGAAACCTTCTAAGTCTATGTACTTGTTGCTCCTTTTTTCCTGCCAAAGCAACAGCTGCCTGGATTCGAGATCATCTATGGCAACTGCAGTGCTTTAAGCACTTAGACCCTCTGAAATTTGGCATTGTGAAACCAATGCACTCTAAGAAACCCATTGCTGTTTCCATCATATAGTGGGGGCACATCCCAATCATATAAGAGGACAAGCTAAAAGTCTTAGAACATATTTACAAGGAAGCTTTGTGATCCCTGAAAAGATGACTGCATGGTCTAATGGAAGGAATTGGGAAAAGGAATCTTGCCCCCAGATCCAAAATCTAAACTCCAGCATCAAAGCTCATAAGATCCTAAGGGAGGATTCCGGCTCGGGTGCATGCCGTAATCCACGCTGAGCGGGGACCTCCGTGCTTCTTCCAAGATATGGTACCCTTGTTGGGTCCCCGAACATAGTAGGCCTTGGCCCGAAGCAAGACCTCAATGCGTGTGCCGGCTTTGACAACCGTGTAGGAATGATTCCCCAAGTGAGTTTTGCATGGATCAGGAAGGGCGTTGTTCGGAATCCCGTCCAAAGAATACCCACTGTAGGTCATGTTCTCCTGCATGCACAGTTGGCACATGCAAAACACATTGTTGTGTTAATTTCTAAATAAAACATTCGATTGGCATGTTATTTTGCTTTGAAGAAGAGAGGCCCAAAACCTATAAGCAAACATTTTATACATAAATTTCAAATCAACTGTCCGTTCTATCCTTTAGGGAAACATGTTTCACAGAACGTACCCATATCAGAACAAAGCACAATTCGACATATCAACATTATCAACCATAACACCACAAAACATATGTTTTGACAACATAAGTTCCTGGTCGAGCTTGGGTTTGGGAGCAGCCATCTCTTCCCCTAACAACTGGTCCAACTCTTCCTCCGTTGGCTCAGGATCCACAGGTTCTGGACAAGAAGCACCCATCGACGATTTGCCACGGCCCCGGGAAAAAGACGCTTTAGTCTTCTTGCCCTTTTTGCTCTTGCCTTTCTTCTTCAAAGACTTTTTGACCTTGACACCGTCCTTTTCTTTCTTTTCATCATCCGCATCAACCTTAGTTTGTCTTGAGGGAAGGTACGGTTTGAAAGATTAATATGTGGGACCTTCAAATTGTTTTCACACATAATCCCTATAAAATAGGAAATACTATGAAGAGCCATATACTACAGTTTCAGCTTAGAATCATAATCCATCCTCAGGATAGGAGGGTCAGCCAACATAATTTGATCCACTTCAGCATCGAACCATTCGGGTTGAGGTAGATGAGGCAATTTGATGGAATGTGGGGAGATTCCATAGGTCTTCAACTTCTCGGTCTGCCCCTTCAAACCCAGAGTTTGAAGTAAGGCATCTGTGCCCCCAACCTTGTAACATCCAATGGGTGGAAAATTGTTTGAACTATATAAACACAATTTCGGCTAGTGAATGAAACAATGGAAAGTTTTGAATTCTGTTTTTCAGACCGTCACCACTAATCCCAACTTTTTGAAAAAATGAAAATGACTACATGAGTACTATCAAGAAACTTCATCCTTGGCAGGCTTGACTGTCTTTTCACCAGTAGAAGGTTCTAAGAAAGGCCGCTTTGCTGGGGTAGCTTTAGCCTCCCTGATTTGCTCTGGTGACATTTGATCAAAATCCCTCTCTACCAAAGACCTGGAAGCTGGGGCCAGCGCAAGCTGACACAGTGTGCAGGTCACAGGCCCTGGACAAACCCTGTTGCGCTGTCCAAAGATGGCACAAGGCGGGGGTGGTGGGCCACCTGACCCAGAGGAGGCATTACTCTTGTACTGCTTGTAGTAAGCACTCAAACCCGTTTTCTCCCATGGGGATCGTGACTCATTGTCAGTGCTCTCGCAATCCATGTTATCATGCTTAGAAACATTTTTTTCATCATCAGAAGAAGTGTCAGAATCTTCTTTGACATCATCAATTGGGGCAATGTCACCACCCAGCACCAAAGTAGGAGCATTCAACTCATCAGTCTCATCACCACTTTGCTGGGAAGCATCATCAGAGTCCTGATCATCATGCAAAACGGGCTCCTCATCCTCGTGATCATCTTCATCTTCATTTTCGGAATCTTGTTCTTGTGCTGCTACTAGGGCTTCTCGTTCAGAACGTGAATCCTCCAAATGGTTTGACCAAAAACTATTTGAAGGAGAAGAGTGTGGTTTTTTACCATCAGTGAGGGTGAAAAAAGAGAGGCCTAATGGCGTTACTTTTTTTTATTTTGGCCAGGACAAACCCTTCCATCCTCCAATTCTGCAAAAGTCTCTGGCTCGATCCGATTGGCACGGCGCAGGTTCTGAAGTCGGCGAACCTTTGAACAAGGAGCCGTGGATACCGTTTTTTTTTGAGGGAAGAGCCAAGGAATGGGCATAATCCACATGGCAAATACCGTGGTGGTATCAAACGCATGAAATGGTAAGAAAACTTTGCTATAAATTCAAATGAAAGTAACTCGGGATTGCGGTGATGGAAGTAGCATTTCCTTGAGTTCTGTCACTCGTTGATCGTGGCTGCTTCTGCCTCGATGGATTGTTCCCTAAAGAAAATGTTGGTTTGAGGTTTCAGTTTCAAAATGTTTCAACCAAACTACCTTAAACCCGGTGAGAAATTAAACCACGTTCATCAAAAAAAGGTTGATGTGACCAATATATGGCTATGGTGCTGTTCCTGTAGAGATACCGCAGTGCACCCATAAGTTTTTTGCACCTGGTTCCTTCATCAGCTGCCTGATCACTTTTTGGGATATTTTTCTTAACCAACAACTTGCCACCCAACAGGCCATCCAAATACAGCCAGACATCCGTCATGATCACGGCCCCCGGAACCGAATCACGAAAGTGATGTGTAATGGGGCGTAGCCAGACAAAGTTGCTAGCTATCTCCTTTCAGGGTATGAAGGATAACCGTGCACCTGTAAATGTAAGGGGCAAATTATCGGATGTTTTTACATTTATGTTCAGATACATCTCTTGAATTCTTGGATTAAATAGTATTTTTTTTACTTTGATACACCCGAAGATGAAACAAACAGTAGCTACCGAACAGAACCTTTCTACAATCCTTGAACGATGGTCTGTGGATTTCGGAATCCAGGAGCACAAGGTCAGCACCAGCGAACTTATCGGTGAGGATTATCTCTAAAGCTTTTTGGGGCATAGCCTTCAGCATATCACTTGCGACTTCTGCCTGGACAACAATCCAAGAATAAAAAGAACAAGGCTACAACTTTGTTTCTCCACTTTTCCCTGAATATGAGTAACACTGCTTGTTGAGGGGTCAATTTTTTCCCACAAAAACGCAAACCAAACAAAACTGAATTGAACCAGATCTAGGCGCAACGAAAGCTTGTGTCCAGGGAACCTTTCCCGGTCCTTATTTGACGTGGTGGCATCAGGGCATACATGGTTCCACCAAAAAAACCTTTTCGAGATACCAAGTAAAAACCCAACGCGTAAATCCCCAAAAAACAACATAATGGATTCTAAAGATGTTACATCCAATCTTGAATTGAGGGGCGAACAGACTTCCATGTAACTGCCTTTTGCTCCAACTCGTTTCGAAACTCACCCAAAACCTTCGTGAGATCCGGTTCCGTTATCTTGACCGGAACAACTGCCATCACGCCAAAGCAAAAGCGCCGCAGGACGATGGAACTTTGATGGAACAAATTGCTGACAATGCGCGGGCTGATTCACCAGCTGTGAAAAAACAAACACGTTTCAATTCTGTGGATCCAATAGACTTGATTCAGATAATATATGATAAGATCAAATACTTGTACAACACATTTTTTGATGAGGTCTGATGCCTGTCACATGGCACTTGGTTCCAAGGGAGACGAAAGGGGGAAACCATTTATTTTTCTATTTGAAATATTTTGTTATCTCGTCAAATGGATTCAAGTGGCGTGGCCTATTAGCCACCACAGCCACAACGGTTTTGAGATGTTTTGAGTATTGAGTGGTGATTCTGTATTGGGTGCCCCAAAACAATCGCCCCAATGGGCCTTCACTGCATGGGAATGCCCGGCAAAGGAACGGGACCTTTGTGCAGTCGACCGTGGCAAATGCCACCCGGTAAGTGGGGACCAAACACTCAAGATGGGAAAATTCGAAATGATCTCAAAAGGGGATTTTTGAGGTGGTGGTTTTTGTGGTTTGCTTAACCACCAAAAAAAACATTTAGACATCCACGTGCAAAGGAATTGTAAATCACCACACGCAATGCCGAACATATATCAACATTAGTAGCGATGCATTGCTGTACATTTGTTTGGACTAAAAATATTCTATATGTGGGTTATCTCATCCAATCCTTGATTTTTTCGCCCTGGGTGCCCGCGCACCAAATCAACCGTCTCTGCCAAAGCTGGATTGAACAAAAGTGGCGGCGCATCGCAGCACACTTGTAAATATTGAAACAAAAGAAAAAACAGCGGAACCCTTTTTGGAAGGGAACACAGTTGGTTGATCTTATAAGATCAACCAACTAAAGGGAAAACCCAACATTGCTTCTTTCCTTTTCATCCATTACTTTTTTTAAAGTTGTTCAAACAATTAAGTGAAAACAAACAGCAAACACCTTTTTCGTTTCCTCACTCTACCCTGGGAAAATACATGGGTATGCTGAAATAGTTAAAATATATGAAGTAAAGTAAGTAAGCATATGTGGGGTTTCTGACAGGCATACAGTACTCATACGCAGATAACCGTTCATCACATGGCTTTTATAGGTCCAGGCGAAAGTCCACAAGCCATGAAAACTTTTATGGTTCTAGAATCTTTCTCTCTTGTGCTTGTTCAGTCAGAGTGGCCACTTTTAGACGAAGTGGAAGGCAAACAAGGAACTAGTGTGACACAGAAGCAGGTGGCGCACTAGATGGCTGCATTGCAGGTAGCATGACCATGCTACTTGACCATTGTACATGGCTGTACTTTTGCCAGGGACGGCAAACTATATATAGTGCCTGCACCACATGTACGGAACATACGAGAGCATTTCCAACATAAGGCATCATAAAGCTCTTGTTGCCAAAAACGATGCCCAAAGGACAGCTATGGACCCTCTCGGTATAGGGGCTCCAAAGGTGCCACTTCGCACCCCTGCGAATGACCATTTTTTGCCTCGCCTGAGCTCGGATTTAGGTGGTGTTTTGCTGTTTCGCATCCATTGCCAAGAGGCTGCCGTTTTGCGTT
>Ga0126337_10000790_pt1 | contig 17434 bp, 6 predicted proteins | sample DipCmetagenome_FD_92527 | JGI IMG/M metagenome (GOLD analysis project Ga0126337, IMG submission 92527) | Coral microbial communities from La Bocana,Puerto Morelos, Mexico - Diploria C A metagenome | ecosystem: Host-associated > Invertebrates > Cnidaria > Coral | place: La Bocana,Puerto Morelos... | reverse complement strand
TCTTCTGCCAAATTGTTGGTATATGAAATGTCAGAGGTATTGATACCCACCGACTGTGTATATAACTAATTCACATTTACTTTGAAAGAGCAATCAAAGAACTAGGAACCTTGCGTGACTTGAAACTTGTGTAACAAATAACGCAACGCCAACATTTGTAGAGGGCGCTTGTCTGTGCAACGTCAGAGGGAGAACCTTTTAACTCCGGATATAAGCAGCAAAACCAGTCACGACTCTGGCAGCCGCTTTTATTCGTAGGCTGCGAGTAGACTAAAGCTAATGAGTGAAAGAGTAACAAAAACTCACGTTTCTTGGTGTCTTCTTTGGAGTTCTTGAGAGCGTAATCATAGTCATACAGACGAGAGTAGTACAGCAGCTGAGTGTACAATGCTGTATCTGAATACTAGAAAAAGGATAGAAAGAAAGAAAGTAAGTAAGCGTGTCAATGGACCTTTTCACGCCATCTTGCTTGGAGAAAAAGACGGCAAAAATAACAGTAAATGTATGTGGAAAATGGAGAATTTTATGTTCAACAACTCAAAGAAAATTCGAATTCTGAAGTATTTATGGGTTACAAACTTCACTCATTTTTCAATACATTTGTCTGTAAAACTTAGTCGCAATTCGCGGGAAAATAAAGAGACATTTGCATGACAAATGAAAACTGGAATTCCTGGCTTGACAGCAAATCTATGTTCTCAAATTTGACCAAAAAACCCTTCTGTTGGGTATCGTTTCCCTGTAAATTATAAAATACACTCCATAAATTGGGCATTGAACTTTCAATTTTCCCAGACATTTACTGCGATTTTTGCTGTGTTTTCCCTAAGCAAGATGGCGTCAGCAACTGTAAAAAGGTCTTTAAAAGGAGACTATAGGTTTTTTTAGACAACGATTCGGTTCTTTTACACTCCATCTTAACGACAGAGCACTACGATCTCGAGTGAAGACACGTTACCACAGGATTCCTGCAAAATGTCATCGAGCAATTCACAAAACTTCAAAATGCGAGTCGCGTGTTTTTAAGTTTGTTCTCTCCGTAATCCAATTCCACTCGCAATCGTTAGGCAGCCTTGCTTCCTGACGGCTGCTTCTCATTTTCCGAGTATTGTCTACAAAATCAACGTCAGTAATATCTTTGACGGAAACCTCGCTTAAAATCCTAGAATAAGAATGTCAAATGGTGTAGTAAAATGCTTTTTTTGTTGGCCTTACCACAGGATGTAAGTGGGCCCTAAAGCACGATGTGCACCTGGGGGCGCCCCGCTGATGTGTCAGGGGCACCTGACGAGTCGTGTAACCACAGGATGGGTCATCACATTTCTGCCATCCCTGTGCAAAAATGAAGATTTTAAAAAAGTGTTTCAAGGTTAGCTATTATTTTAACCGTGTAAACGCTGAAGTTTAAACACGAGGAAATGTCAAGTACGGTAAAAACCCGCGTACATTACAAGAACCAATGTATTTTTTAAGTTAGCCTCTTTAGGTTCTTATTTAAACGAATTTTTGTTAAAAAAAACTTGTACTCATGGGTGTGGCCTTTATATTGAATTATTCGCAGTACAGTATTGTGGGCATCATAACACTGCCATTGTTCTGACTAGTTTTTATTTCTCTTGTTATCTTTTTGTATCGTATGTTATGTACTGTATTTTATTTAAGTAACTCTATATTTTGAAAACAAGAACCTGTATTGAGATTGTAGCCTAGGATTGTTTCTAGAAAGTATGCACAACTTGGAAATTATGGACTAATAGGATCTTAAATTTAAGGTTGTTACACGCAGGTACTCTTAGAGCGGCTTCGTGTTCCGTGATCGTTTCCTTACCAGATAATATTGTTTAATGTGTTTGCGCATGGCAACAGTCAGTTGGTTTGAAACAGCGCCCGCGCTGTACTGGTTCTTACATCCGGGACATGTGTCATTGAGGCCAAACTGATGCGACTGCAAAACAATGCAATAAAAAAGCATCGATGGATGTGGAAGTTAAAAAAATAACGACTATTTGATATTTCTAGCCCTGACCAAATAAAAACAAATTGTCATTAGTAGCGGCTTCGAGCCACCCTTACAACTGCCATTTCCTGAAAAGTTGTCAACAAAGTCTCTTTGAGATCACAGTGACCCCAAATATTTTTTCCAACCTTCACTGATAGTAAAGCATGTGTTGAATTATTTCAATTTTCTCTGGCATTTCTTCAAAATGCCAACTTTTCCTTAAGCTAAGATAAATTTTTTATCTTACCATTTTCTGACCTGTGGTAGCACTGTATTTGTTTGCAAGACACTAGACACATACACATTTCTTCTTTATAACGTTTTCCCAAATTCAAAACCAAAAAGTGCTAGAGTTAACAGTAAAAAAATTACTAGCAAAGCCGAACAGTGTAGCGCTATCTATGTAACCGTATCTATGTAGCGTACGAGGTGGCCTCAACTATAAGCCTGGTAGTTTCTAGAGTTCACCTCGCCAACCACTGAAATATTTATAAATAATTAAATACATTAGGTAAAAAGGCAAATAAACAGTATACATCTAACGGCCGACAGAACAAGTATTAAAAAGAGTATCAAGCTCAACTGATTTGTTGTGTACTTACAGTGTTTCTGAACAACACTTCAACCGGCGTTTCTTGGCCACAATTTGGACGCTTACATTTGACTACAAATCTCTCACAGTCCTAAAGGAGGGAGACAAAAAATAAATTAAAAAGCCACTATTTGAGCGAATTTCGAATGCCTTCATTCTCTTACTCCAGGTCATGTTTTGTGAAACGTTTCTCCCAAGTTGCCTCGTGTTAAGTCATCCTCGTTGTAACACTTCTTTCTTTCGAGATATAAATGTTTACTCCGAAACAAGCTGAGCGAAAACTTAATATACGGGTAATTTTAGCCTGGAAGCAGACATCTCGAAAAACGTTTTCCAAAGTCACTTGCGTAAATGGAGAGAGAAAATCTTTAAATCTTTGTCAGTTGTTAGATTCCAAGTTCACGTTGCTATAAAGCCGGTAAACACTAACTCAGGATTAAAAGTTAACCGAAGTTTAAATTTTTGTCGCATAAAAATGTTATGCTCATGTTTTGTGTAGTTTGAGATTATTCAAACTCAAAACTGAAGGACAAACAATATAAGCCGAAGCCCTCACTGAAAAGTTACAACAATGAAATCCAAATTCTCGTTAATTCTGGGTTGGCTTAATCAGGCTTTGTACAACCCGGCCCAGAACTGCATTAACTCTTTGTATTTACCAGCCCATTAAATAAAATTAAAATAAAATAGAATTAAATTAATTAAATTAAAATAATCTTTAACCCATCCCGAGATAAAATGCAGAAATATCTGACGATTTCTACCTGTCCCAAGATGAAATCATTAAGACAAATTATAACTTGACAATTCTTTTTTTCATTTTAAGAGCACCTTAAATCTCTCTTCGTCAGTCATCTGAGCCTGGCCACCAAGCAGTGCGTCAGTTTCGTCATCATGCATGGCGGAGTTACCACGGTAACCAGACGGGTCCAGACCTGCGCAGACGTGAAAACTTTATTATCAAGCTCCCTATATGTATCAGGCCAGAGTTAGTAGTCATCCTCTACTAACTCTGATCAGACTAAGTTCGCTTACATACCCAGGCACTGTGCAATGTGTGCCGCGTCCGTGCCGTCGATAGGATCACACAAACGAGATACAACTGGATGAACCTGATTGGCCAGGTAGTATTTCACGTCTGTGATATTTACCGCATTAAGGAAAAGGCCTTAGATAAGACATGGATTCAAGTACTAGCATTAAAACATACATGATACAATGAGAGGCTCACAAAACTAGAGTAGAGTAGAGTCATCTTTCTCTGCTTCCCAGTATACGCGAAGCGCGATTTAGGAGAACTCGCACTAGATTTTACTACACTCTCAACACTTTACAGATATACCGGCGCGAAAATAACAAATTTTATTTTTTCCCAGCGGGCACGGTTCTTAGCGCGGCCGGATTTTCCTATCTACGCTCGCTTTTTTTCGTTTGAGAGCTTGGAAGAGAATAAATAAGTTATTTACCGCCTTAGGGTCGGTACGTATAGTGAAAAACTGTGACCTCGGACTTGAAAAAATGCTGCCATTTTCAAGACCTCGATCACAGTTTTTCACTACACGGACCTCCCAGCCGGCAAATAACATATATCTATCAAAAAGCTAGAGTTCGCTCCATAAAGCCCAGCAGAAAAAAAACTAAGAGCTTTAGAGCTACTTCAAAATTTTTTACTGTACTGTTAATATTTCGGACTTTTAAAAATTTCGGACGGGTTTATTTTCGCGCGCTTCTTTAGTCCGAATTTAAAATCGCCCGAAATGTATTGCAGGTAGTATTGAGTAGATAATTAGATTGCTTTGTCTGAGTTTTCGTTGTTTCAAAGGATACCGATCTTCAGCGTGTCTGATTTGCAGAACTCATCTGGGTGGTAAGCACGTTGAGTGGCAGCCAATGTAGAACCATCCTAAAAATAAAAGGTAAAGCAAAGAAAAAAAGTGCTTCTGACTTCTCCTGGGGTTCAAATGATGACAGTAGGTTGCTCTTTCCAGATCACTTTTGCCACTTCTGTCCAAAGTGTCAAACGCTTTTAAGCTCAAGTTCTTCAGCAAATGGCCCAACAGTTCCCTCTTATCTCAAGGAGTTTGTTTTTACCCCTTCCCCCTAGATGAGATGCTAGTTTATCGCAGGTTACCTCCCCAGTATTACATTTCCGGTACCGATTTATACACGTGACCCAAGTTGTTCGAAAGGTGGATAAAGCCATCTAGCGGATAAATCACTATCCAGCGGATAGCGTGGTTGATTTGTTAACACCTATCAAATGGGTAACGCTACTTTATTCAAAGTCCTAAACGTAGATAGCGGTTGCCACATTCTCCAGAGCCAGAGGCTCATGATATCCGGTAGATAGCGTTACCCACCTTTCGAAAAACTGGAGCCTGACTGAGAAAAGTCACTGTGAGAGTGAAGTGTCGTCCTCACGGACACCGTTTTACAGATGAGCGAATTACATTCGCGCTTTGTCGACAAACGTAAAATTACACCTAAACCTAAACAATCGAAAACCTGGCCTTTGTACTTACGTCACAAATGACGTATGGTATTGTATCTCCGGCGTTGACTTTCCTTCCTTTACTGAGCATGCGCAGAGCCACATTGACGTGAGCTAAAGATTTCTTGTCGGGGTAGTCATGGGGCGATTTGGTTAATTGCTACAAGAAAATGAACGAAACCGATATATATATCGAACTGTTAACATAAGACAAAGGCATCTTAAGAACCACTGTTAGATAGAAGGAAAACTAACTATTGAGACAATCTCAGATAGTGCAGTTTTAGCGCGGTAGTCACACAGGTCCCAGAACCCCTGACCAGTTCACTCCCGGTTTGTACTGACCCTGGTACCTAGGACTTTTTCTTTGCAGAATATAAACGGAGAGAAACCTTGGTAAGACATAATTTTAGCACTGTGCATGTTTCATGTAGCATATTTCCATTCGATGTCCTAGAATAACGTACTGTTACTGTTTGTAAAGACAGCTTTCCAATTTTCCTCTGGTGTTTGCGTTGATTTTCGTTCATTTCAAATTAAATAATACTTTGAAGTAGCAAATGTGACAATTTAACTTTTCACGCCAACGTTTGTAACTTGATACTTTTGTTTCATCTATTTTCCCTGACCATTGGACCGTCGCGCATTGCAGAAGACATAGGAACCTCATACCTTATTAATGACGAATTTTTGAATGTCAACCTTTCCTTCCGCAACGCTTTCTCCAACTGAAAAACAAAAAAGAAAAAACTTTCAGAACTATTGCACGAGATGTAAGAGTCAAGAAAATGGTAGTTAAGATACTGAAGGTCTCAAGGCTTTAATTTTTGGACAAGTTTTAACTCGATTCGGACAAATTTTGGACGACAATTTCGGACACTTTGCTGAAACATAGTTAAACTAAATTTACGCCTTCAAAATTCGATGTTGACTAAAACATTATCTGTGAAAATAATAGTTTTACAGCACCCTCAAGGTCACTAATACTCAACAACAACAAGGTTTATTTGAACTGCAAAATTACTGATTACTACTTAAACAATAAATAAATTAAAAATACATACAGTTGCTGGTCACCCAAAATAACTAAAAAGCTTAACTAGTTGGGTGACCACTATTTATTAATTTAAAGTAATATAAGGTCAGAAAAGAGGCATTTTACATTTTACACACTTAATTAAGGAAGTAGATTACAGAACAAATAATTCTTATAACTGTTTATACCATAATTAAATTAATGCGGGCGCTCAGATTGGTCAATCAGCTATGGTTTATTGTGCCGGTAAACCCATGGAAATTTCGCGTGTCTTCTGAATTATTATATAAAAGCAATACACCACAAGTTTCTATGGTTTATAGGCTGATAAACCACTTGGGATGCTGGAAGAACACTCGAAGATTTCGTAAATCACTCGCTACAAATTCTTCTCGTGTTCTTCCAACATCCCGCGTGATTTATCAGCCTATAAACCATAGAAACTTGTGGTCTATTGCTTAAATGTACAATAAAATAAGATAAAGGTAAAAAAAGAGAAAAATGGTAGACATACCAATATATAGCAATTAGTAGAAAAACTTAATAGAAATTAATAAAATCAAAGATAATTTTCTTTTAAATGAGTAAGGAGTTAGAATCTTAAATCTCTCATCTGTTTCATTGTGTTACTTCTTTGACGAGAAGTAACACAAAAATTACTTGTATCAAGCCGTTACGTAACTCAAGCAGTGCCTTAACTAGTGTTCACACTATAATTGAAACTAAGAGCTTTTGAGCTACTTTATAATTTTATACTGTACGGTAAATGTTTCTGACCCTTAAAAATTTCGGACGGTTTTATTTCCTTGTGAAAAAAATAGTTTGTGGCAAGTCTGACGCGGCGTTTCGACTCAAGTGTTTGTCACATTTTTTGTACAAATTATTTTATTGGTTTTATTCCCGGACACTTTTTTTGTCCGAAATTAAAACCGTCCGAACTTTTTTGCAAGTAATGTACTGTCATACGGTACCTGATATAAGATAGTCATGAATATTCTCCACAATCGTTTCGCGTGCTTGTGAAGACAAGATTTGAGCCAGAACGTAACTACAAAGAAAAATTGAAAAGAAAATCTTGTAACAGCTCTTTTTTTTTCGTTCGTTTCTTGATCACTTCGCATGTTCATCCGTTTGCACAATAAGCTATACGTACTTCCCAGAGTCCTTTGCAAGGTCACACCAGTCTCTTCTCACAATGTCCAGTCCTTTCATCTCCTTCACTTCATTGAGCGTTCCTTAAAAAGCAAAACGTTTTTTTCGTTGGGTTGTTTCTATTACCAGAAATCTCGCAAAGTTTTCACGCAAAGGACTTTGACTCAGATAAATTGCTCTGTTTCCATAGGATTAGAAATAGTTTATTGGAGACAAGGAAATCGACCATTTCTTACCATCCTCATTCTCTGAAATGCTGATCGCAGCGTACCTAAAAAAGAAAAAAAAATTGTTAAGTTACACGAGTAAAACAATTAGTAAAAATCTTAAGCAACAAATGTACAAGCTAGTCATTAGAAGATGATTTTTGAAACGACGATGTGATATATAAAAACTCACTTTTTCTTCTTTAGCAAAAGCATAGACTTGAAAATACCATCGATATCAATCTCCAGCAATCGGTACAGTTTGTTCACCTCGTTTTTAACCTAAAGTTGAAACAGAAAAGTAGCGATAAAAAGTCAGTTTCGTGAAGCTTTCATGGCAAAATCTGATTACATCCAAGTTATAAACTCTCCTCTCCTGGAAACTCTCAGCACTGGAGATTTAGACAGGATTACGAACATGAAATCTCTCAAAACGCAACTCTAAGAGTTTTTTGACCTTTGAAAAGTCCTGAAGTGACAAACCTTGTTTCCAATCTTGCGGACTTCTGTGAGGTCTGTTGTATTTGTGTTAATCATAATGGAATCTGTGTCTCCGTAAATCACATCAAGGCCCAGCTAAAAAAGAGAGGGATAAAAGGAGAGCAGAAGACACTGTAAGTTTCACCGGAGTCCTCTATACACAGACAGTTGAATTCATCCGGACACCAAAACAAATAGGAACGCTCCATTATATGACAAAGTTCTGTAATGCGAAAACCTTTCAACATGAACAGTTTTTTGATAAAGGTAACTCTAAATCATAGACACCTCTATAGCATGGACACTCGTGAAAATACAGACACATCAATAACGAGGACACCTGGCTGGCTAACACAGTCACATGAGATAAAATGCCTCACGCAAAGGTTAGATGTCTTACGTTTTGAACCAGTTCCTTTGTTTTCAGCAAAATCTGGAAATAAAAAGAACAGAAACGAAAATGAAGCTTCGAGACTTTCGTTCAAAGCTAGAATACCATGTTACCTCACTCCTTAAAAGAAACCAGGGAATTCAAGAAAACCAGGGCGGCAAGGCCAACGGGAAATTCGGAAAACAAAAGGTTTAATGAGCAGAGCATTTGCTGTGCACGTGCGTTATAATGTTTTGTACATTTCTTTGCGTCCTTTGCAAAACAACAATGTGTAATAACTAAATTCTGCGTTGTCCAGATTCAGTTTGGTGACTCAGATAGTTTTAACAGTGTTAAACAGAGTAAATGACTTTAGAGTATCACGAGATTCGTAGGTTAAAAAAAAATATTATTTTTTAATCGACGTTGTCCTCATCGTCACTCTCGTGTTTGCTTAAACTTTCTTCTGTCATCGACACGCAAACCGCTCGGTTACTTCGTCTTTTTCTCTGATTGGACAACCGGAATCGGATAGTCATTGGTTAAGATCGCAAATACCACCCTTTTCGCGCCAAAACTGCGCTCTCTACACTGGCATGCATTGAGCAACAGTCGTGTTGAGTTCAGTCACATTATATAAACATCACTTTCTTAGACAAAGCAAACAAACGCAAAGACATGCAAGGAGACTATAAAATTAAATGTCGCTGAGGTCGTTGATTTTGAACCAGACTGTCAAGACAAAGATTTGGTAGTTTTCACAAAACAAAGGTTTCGTGACGGCTGTTTACAATTAGCCGCGTCTCCCGTTTCTTCATTTACAGGTAAACAGGACATGCTACAACGAAGAAACACAACAGCGAGTTCTAAATTGTTTTACAGGCGTTAATTGCCACAAGTGAGCGATCTGTTGCAGCGATTATCACATTTGAGAAAGTGAAATATAAGGAGATTTGTACTTTTTTGTGTAGTCGAATCAAAACAATTATAGAAATCGTAACACCGGTGCCTTACTTAACCCGACAATAATGGAATTTAGCAAAGTTCTTTGAACAATAATTAAACTTTAATTAAGTCGGAGGACGAATATTGGCCGAGATTTAAAAGTTAATAAAACCAGGATTAATAATTTACCTTAAGATGCAGTGATTCATTTTCCAAATCGTTACCAAGGGCAATGTTGAAAAGTAATTGAGTTTTGAAAGCGAAGTGTTTTGAAGAACAGATTTATGCAAACAAACTATTTGACTTAGAGAAGGCAGAAGTCGACTTCTTCGTTTTCAAAGCAGAAAGGGAATTTCGTCTAAGCGGCGACATACCGCAAAGTTACTATGCTACAGCGACGTTGTACGTCCATTGCTGAGGAATCCGACGGCGAAACCCGCACAGCAGGAGGCAAGATCATTGGTAAGACAAATTTAGTCATGGAGGGCACACGAAGTAAACAAACACTAACTTATTCGTAATGAAAGTTGCCGGTTAACCCGTCATGCAGAACGTAGTGGCATTCGAGCAAGAAGAGAATTGTAACCTTCCTAAACTTTCACCCTGCTGCTTGTGAAAGCTTGTTAGATAACTCAAATTTTTGTTCGTTGCGTAAAGCTCTTTACTTCATATCACAGTGGGAGATTAAACGCCCCATTCACTAGCGTTCTGATATGATACTAAAGTAACCGGAGCATTATTCTTCAGTAGCCATTGTGAACCTCGCTTGGGCAGGGCGCTTCGCGAACGCCCAGCTAAGCAGGGTTGACTTTTAACCTCCCAGGAACGTACAGGAGCGAAACTTTACAGTACAACAGGAATTGAACAACGAGGACCGCAACGTTGTGAAACACGAGGTTTTTATTTGCTTTCTGTGCTTTGACTTCGGAATAATGGCAAATAGAAATTTAACATCGGTTGATCAAGTTTGTTTAATAATTCACTCCCTTTCGTGTTATCGCGATCGCATTTCGTGATCTCTGTTACGACATTACAAATTTGCTTCGTTTGATAAATGTGAGGAAGATAAGTCAATATAGCAGCTGAAGAAGAAAATGTACTCAAAATGACGGGTCATTCTTACACAATTTCCAGTGCAACGTTGACGTCTTAAAGTTCACGAGCGGACACTGTGGAAAGATTGTCCTAAAACAAGTTTTCATGCCAATAAATGCATGAAACAGGGCGTTTTGGGTTGTATTTCAAAGTTTTTCTTCTATCCGTCAGGTACTTAAAATTCACATATATCTTATTAGGCGTTTTGTTGTGTAGTATCGCTGAGCACTTTGACGAATTGTGCCGTAGGGGCTCGTCAAAATACAAACGAGTAAAAATTGTCAGTGATACTGCTCAATAAAACGTCATAAGAGATATGTTATCCAACACGCCAAACTGTTTTTTCATAACTTCAATCCAATTCGTCGCTTGCGCGTTGCGAGAACACCTGTCTAACCGGTCCTCTGGAGTACAAATATCGCGTGATATTTGTACTCGTTTTGGGCGTTGTTTGTACTCTACGAAGTGCAGTTAGATACTGATTAAGACAATTTAAACCACGAAGCAGTCATTTGCGGTCAGTATTTACACATTGCGGTTCGTAAATACATGAAAAAATAATTCCACTCAATATCGTGATTGATTTTACTTTTCTGATTACCTTACAATTTGATAGCGTTGTTTAAGTGGAGTGGAGAGAATGCTGAAGGTCTCGCAAAATTAACAATCAGTTTGAAAGGGTTTATTTCACGTATAAGGAAAGTTCAGTTAGGAGTTATTTCTAAACTGCTGAGAAGAGACAAACAAAATGCTTAACATTTTTATTATTTCCGTAACTTTGCAGGGAAAAATCTACCGTCAACGTCTGAAGGGACTACGGATGAGAGAAGTACTAAAACAGACAATAGCGAGCCATCAAGCCGAATCTTATCTCCGAAGAACGCCCGACTATCAACTTCGGCTTTGACCGAAGACGAAACGGGAAGCGATCGGTTTTCGATATCAGACGACGATGATATATCGGCGGACGAGGAAGACAACAAGACTGTCGACAAAGACAGGCGTTCGGCAAATAAACAAAACAACAACAATAATAATATTCAGGCCACGTCTAAACAAGAAGAGGAATTGCTCAGATCCACAAAACTAACTCCGGATCAAATTCGTGAAATTAAGGAAGCTTTTCATGTGTTCGACAACAATGGCGACGGTTGTATTACAGCCACAGAGCTCAAAAAGTTGGTCACGTCACTGGGATATAACATAACAGAGGCCGAACTTATGGACATGATGAATCAGATAGGTGAGCCTTCAGTGGAGTTGCTAATGGTAACAAACCAACGGGGAACCTTACTCATGGTTGAAATCTGATGTTATTAAACTAGAATCAGGTCCGGATTGGCGAAATTTCGGTCGAATTTTTTTTCTTTTAGCAATACTAGCTAAAACAGAATTCGTCCACATGGAAAAACAAATCAACTTTAATTTCAAAACTGCTTTAGTTGTGCATATAACTGCGATAATCATCTAACTGTTCGTATCTTTCTCTGCAATTCACATATATGATCTTCCATATATTCACTTACATTCTTCACTATCAACGGGTAAATTACAAACTCACAACATGACCAGCTCTCAGCTGGCTTGATAGCTCAGTCGGTAGAGCACTGCACCGGTATCGCAGATGTCATGGTTTCGAGTTTCGTTCAGGCCTGGTTTTTTTCACAGCTGCTTAAGCTGTGTGTATAACTGCGATGATCAGTCATCAATCAATCTTTTTCCACAGTTAAAATATATGACCTTTTACATAATCACTTTGGTTTTGTTTGAATCTTTAGATTCTGACGGTAATGGTGCCATTGACTTTCCCGAATTCCTTGCACTGATGACAAAAAACTTGGAAGATTCTGATCCTGAGGACATTTTACAGGAATCGTTTAAAGTTTTTGACAGAGATGGGAGTGGTTTTATAGGCGTCTCCGAACTCGACAGAGTCTTCAAGCTGCTCGGTCAAGAATTTAAAGATTACGAGATCGAGGCTATGATAAAAGCCGCTGACGCCGATGGCGATGGACTCGTGGGCTACGACGACTTTATGAAGATGATGAACGTTTGAATAGATTGGTTTAGATTAACCGTTTCATTTGATTGACTGCTAATTTCTCCGTACAAGTTCAATATAGCATGAGGCAAAAAGGTGATGAGAAAGTTAAATTTCATCAAACTAAGAATTGTTTTGATATAGAATCCGATTCCCAAAACTAAAATTGTAAGAACGTGCGAGATACAGTTAGGAGATTAACTCTTTCGAGTGAAGCAGGTAATAGAGTTCCTGCAAACAGTACTGTAAGAAATCAGTCAAAACGCGAATTTTGTGCTTCATCCTTAATTCGAAAAAAAAAGCTTCCTTAGCAAAAACGTCTTAATAAAAATGCCATACAAATACTGTGATATTTGTTCTCACTAGCAACACGAGATACCCGTGAAATTCGTTACATAGGCTTGAACCCAGCTCCTATGCAAAACTCCTTTCCACAATTGACAGCAGGACACTTACTGCATAATTTGATGACGTCATTCTTTGATAAGGAGATCACAGCCAATAGAAATGCTTGAAATCATTCGATCATACGGCGGTATACTGTCACGCGTGGCATTCAAGAGTTTTCCCGCCAAAATGAAACGCTCCTCGCCTCAAGCCCCGCCAGCCTGTCATAATTTCAAAGTTGTTTCTAGCTGACGCTAGCGATTTGATTTTTAAATGTATACACATACTAAAACACTAGCTATAAAAGAGTGGAATGTATACAAAGAGAAATAAATCACTGCGAGAGATTTCAGAACGTGCCCCTCAAACCTCAGGAAATAGATGAAAAACGACGGAAATCTTAGACACCAAAAAACTGACAAACGCGAACATTTTCGTGTCCCGAAATAAAGATTTGATGTCGATGTTTTACACTCGAGAAAATATTCCCAGGATATTGCCTATGTGACGTCTTGTCACTTAATTATCCTTTATTTTGTCACCAGCTTTTCAGTTTTTAAGGATTGATTTAATTTTTATGAGTTCCTAAACAAAAGAGACACGAAATCGTTGTACTTAGGCCTCCCTAGAGCTTGAGGTAATTAAGCTCTTTTAATAAGTTCTCATGTAAATAAGTTCAACTGGGTCGCCCTTTGTGACGGCAACAATGGAATCTGTCTTCAAGACAATGTTCACATCGTTAAAAGCATAAAATTTCGTCTTGCTTGCTAAACCAGCCTTGCACATGAAAGAATCGAAAAGAAGGGACTTTGATATGTAAGCGACAACTTAACACCGTGGTAACGAAATAACTTCGCTGTTTTACCCCACTTGCGGATTTGTTCAAATGGCAGGATCTTCCAACCAAAAGCAGGTTAATACCAGGGCAATTTTTCGCAAATACGACAAAGATACGGATGGATTTATCAGTGTAAAAGACCTCATTAATGTCTTCAAAGAACTCGGCGAAGAAATCAGCGAGGAAGAATTGAGGGAGCATCTTCGTAACATAGGTATTAAAAATTTATGTAAAAATTGCTGCAACTTCGAAACCCTTGAACATCTTTGCACTTTAAGCACATATTATATAGATAGCAATTCTTCGATGGAAGTACGAAAAACACGGTAAACGAATTCTATTATTTTTTGCATAACTCAACAGCAACATGTAAATACAAAACGTGACACAAAGTTTGGCCTTCCAAAACGCTTTATTTTCGAATAGAAAGTGGAAATATAGAACTTAATTGATGGTATCGATCTAATACTGAACAAAGAATACTTATATTTTAATTATGGATAACAGTTCTTGTTTGAAATCCTTTGGTGAACGAACGGCGTTTGAACAAAATATGAATCTCAATTCTCTTATCTTTTTTTAGGTTTGAATCATCGGCCCAACACAATGGTACCGTTCGAGAGCTTTCAACGGCTTTCAAAACAAATCCTTCGTGAAACCAAACGAGAGCGACGACTGAAAAGGGTTTTTCAAGAATTCGACGTGGAGAAAAAGGGTTATATCGAGGCACAAGGAATCAAAAGAGTTCTTCGCAGACTAAACATTGAACACACCGAGTCAGACATCGATTTAATGATCAACATGGCTGACACCAAAGGAGACGAAAGAGTTGATTTTGACGAATTTATTCAAATTTTTAGCGAGACAGATTTTATTTAGAATTCCGCAACGAACGAAGTTCTAGAAGTATTTATTTAACGAATAACAGGTGTAAGCGAAAGCCTTTTTTACTACGGGGATTAACACAGGAAAGTTTATTTATAGTTTTATTAAGCTCAAAAACAGCTCAAACGATTCCGTGAGGTAATGGAGAGTTTACAAAGGTAAATTAATCATTAATAACCACAGACTAAAGATCACTATTGGAAAAGAGACTTCTGGAATATGCCCTCAATAAAAAACTAAGCCAATTGTCGAGCAGGTAGTGTTATTTAAATTCGACAGAAATTGAAGTTTTTTTTAGCAACACTCAAAATACACGACCATACGTCACTCAAGCGCTTGAAGGCGTTTAAAAATATCGCCAGGTGACATTTTGAAATCCTAAAAGAGTGGTTTTTCTCGGCAAATTTCACAAAGCACAGTAATTCTCTATTACACCAACTCCGTCAAAGTGAGGCGAACGGTGTGCCAACATGACAAGCAGTGTTCTAGAGTTGTAAATGGTTGTTTTTTTGGATCTGTAGTAGGCCTAAACTGAAGCTCAATTTTTCACCAGAATACCTTGTTAATGAACTTAAACCACCTGTTGTGAGGTTGGCAGAAATGCCACACGAACCTGATTGATAATTATGATAAACAATTAGTTTTACAAACAAGGAAAACTTGACCGACAATTTGCAGTCACGGGTCTCACAAAAACAATCCAAGATTCCTTTTCTTTCTTTTTTGAAAAAATAACATTGAAGTATGACCTGCCTTTTCGGCTTCAGGTATTTAGAATCCTTTTAATATCCTGCTGTTCAAGAAATATTATTTTCTGAGGAATAATATCAATTGCTTTATACCCACTAAGACTCACAGCAGGAACTCTGGGATTGCAAGTTTGTAACTATCGCAAACACAGTGTGATTTTAGGGCACGTCGAGTGTCATGCCATCATCAAGCAATGATTACTTCAACCTGTACTGGCGATGAAAGCCGATAGTTCGAAGTTTCCGATATTGTCCGAAATGTAATCGAATGTTTATTTCAGTGATGCTAAACATGAAGGACCTGATGCCTGGAAAAGAAGTTCGCATGACTTCTGAGTCCGCGATTTTCGGAGAAGTTGCTTAGACACATTATGACGTCAAAGTGACGTAACATTGATTGCACACCTTCAGAGCGCTAGAAAAAATCAGCTTTTAACTTGTCACTTACTACGTCAAGAAACAAAACATTTTCAGTTTCCATGACATTATCTCTGACACCTTACCAAGAAAGAAATAGCAATGTTACCATTGTGAAACATGACTTTCTACATCACGCTACCGATACTGTCCCAGCTCAATTTCGTTCCCCGTGACCTCTCTATATCGAGAAGAGAGAGGACCCTGGGACGAGGTTGGTCTCAGCTTACCTCTCGTCCTTTGCTTGTGACTAGAGCAGCGAGTGGCTTGGCATAGAAACGTGAATGCGAGAATCCCAGGCAGCCGTACATACTGGAATTCAAATGAAACTTTGATGAGTCACCAACGAAACCCGAGTCACGCGTGAAAACGACGTAACGCGTGACTAGCGCGTGACTCACGTGAAACCACGTGATTTACATCTAAGGTATAAAGGAGAATTCGTAACTGGCAAAAGCCCGAGTCACGCGCGGGAATGAGCACAAAATGCAAAGAAGTGAAGGAACAGAAGAGAACTGAAAACGAAATATTTTCCTTATCTTCTTTCCTCAATGATAATGGCATAAAAAAAAAAATACCATACCTGTTAGCTGTCAGCTTCAAGGCCTTCTGTCTGATATCATACTGAAACAAAACACACAGGATTAGAGAAACGCTCTCCACAACTGGTGAAGTTCACAGATAGCGCACGGACTTTAAAACTAAAACTACACCTTGCAGTTTTACAGTTTATTTGTTTCCATTTCAAATTACATCTGACCATACTCACTCACCTGCACATATTGATCCGTGTCACGACCATGGTTCTTCATCAAAGCTTTCACCTGGTAGAGAAAAATTTTAAGAAGGCAAATTTAAGAGAAATTGCAGTCTCGTACGATAAGCCAACAAAAAAACATCCCAATTTACCGTAAGAGTGTAGAAAGAACTAGATCTGATCATAAGGATCAGTGAAGAATTGTCAATGGTAAACAAATTTCTCACTCGGATATTATGATTGGAGACTTTGGACTACCTTTCAGGACCTTCCATTCATTTCGAAATTCTTCCGGTCGGGCGAGCAAAAATTGTCTTACCATTTACATTCTGACCGAAATTCTCGGAATTTTGAGGAAAATGGTAATACAACCTGTATATAAAAGTTTTTTTTTACAATAGCTGGGATGCGCTTCGCCAAATGTTTCACTATCTGCACGAGTCGTACGGATCGTCCCATTGGGCTGATACCGTTAACAAGATCTTCCTGGTTGTGTGGTTGTTTATAGTGGTTGAACATCACAAGAACAAACCTGTTTTCGCCGTTCGACAAGTTTTCTGATCTCGGTCGGCAGGATACCAGGCTCTAAATCAGGATCAGGTAACTCAACCACTTCCTCCTCATCCACAGGCTGACGAAAAAGTGAAAAAACAAGAACAATTTCACTTGTCGTCACATTTATTGACAACGTCCGCAAGACGCGCTGCTTCTTGCGTAGAATTGTCCGAGATCGTTTTCACGTGATATTGTCCAATTACATCCAAAACTAAAGAGCCGCCAGAGTTTCTATCCTTACCAGGCATAAGATTTGCAAAATGCATATATATAGACAACTTTTCAGCTCAATAGTGTTCTTCGTTTGAAGACCAGTGTATTTTAAATTTCAGGGTAATAGCGGTGCGTAACAAGAGGTGACGATTAAGTTCGTTATACTACAGACTAAGAAATTTCTGAAATGTGATTGGCTAAGACCGGTAGTATTTAAGCCAAATTT
>Ga0126337_10000788_pt1 | contig 17438 bp, 5 predicted proteins | sample DipCmetagenome_FD_92527 | JGI IMG/M metagenome (GOLD analysis project Ga0126337, IMG submission 92527) | Coral microbial communities from La Bocana,Puerto Morelos, Mexico - Diploria C A metagenome | ecosystem: Host-associated > Invertebrates > Cnidaria > Coral | place: La Bocana,Puerto Morelos... | reverse complement strand
TGAATATTTATTTTAAAGTGGGTTTTACTTTTATATTGGATTTAAACTGTTTTTTTACTTACCTTCAGATGATATTGTTGAAGACAAAGCACGTAGAAGAGAAGAATCGTCTTGAAAAACGACTTGAAGCCGATATAGAGGCCCAAAAAATACAAATGATGAACATGGCGAAAGCAAACATGCAAGCAGCTAGAAAGGAGAAAGAAGCTATTGTTGACCAGAACAAAGCTTTGAAGAATTCCATAGCAGAAATGCAACGTTCTTTAGACGAGTTAAACAGGCAAATAGAATGTCTAAAAAAACGCACGTAATGAATAATTATCATTTATAACTAAGACCAATCGCGCCGCCAGTTCTCAAGCTGTCACCGAAATGTAAAATGGAACGATCTCTTAAAATAGTTTCACGCTCACTGGCATTCAATGAAATCACGACAATGGAAATCGTGACAACGCAAATATTAATTATATATATATTTGTTTATCAACTGTACTGATTAATATCGTGTTCCTAAAATACATTTATAACTAGCTGTTTAAGAGATTCTTCCTTTATTATCAAAATAATCACAAAAAGGTGACACTTAAAACTAAAACCTTAGTAGAAGTAAGAAGCACTTTTCAAGATTTGACGTCAAGTGAAAATAAATCTAAAAATGTCCCTCAACGCAGGAAGTTGTGGCGTTCTTTGTTAAAAAAAGTTCAGTGCGACCACTTTTGTTTTGTATGACGAATGTCACAACGCCTTAACGTCAAGTTCGGTTACCAACACTAATTTTTAAATCACTGATCAGTCTCTTTTTGCAAGGCACAGTTAGTTCAAGCAACAACAACAACAAACTGAAACCTGACACAAAAATCAAAACAACAACAAAACTACTGAATAACTTTGATTTTTCCTGTTGGTCAATCTTTATGATTTGCGCTTTAGGCGTCCATGTTGTTAGCGCTACATTAACCGATTAGCCAGAATGCTGAGCCACTTCTAACATTATATCCTGAGTATAAGTACCCGAGAAAATCTTTTTTAGTTTAAGTGTGACGCCCCTTGCAGTTATGTGAAGGACTATGGATGACTCTTGTAATACAATTAAAAAAATTAAGTACCAACTCATATGACTACAGCTCAAATCATTTTCGTGATGCCGTTGAACCGGCTCTGTTATAAAAAAATGTTACACGTGGTCAATTGATTCGAGACCAGAGTTAGAAAAGGTTTTTGAGCTTAAGTTTCAGCTTATGTTGCTTAATGTTCATCATAAATTCATCATTGAAAATGCCTATATCCCTAAAGTCTATGCTACTTCTGACTCCCTTGCATTAAAATCGATTCTGAACTGGACATAATGGCCCAAGAGGGGAGGGTGGAGGGAGGATTAAAAATGTTACAAACAATGTCAATCTTTTTGTAGTTCTCTATTCAGGCCAATGATCTCATGTTTATGTTGTTAAGAGACTGGGTACGTAAATACATTGTAAATGTCGACAGAAATATTCTGTTTTTGGCATTGTTTTGTATCTGCAGGTTGCCCTGTTTATTTATCTGTTGTTGAGCCGGAAAAATACCGAGATGCGAGGAAACACATACACCCGACAACAGACGTTTCCGTCGAACGGTAAACGGTAAAGTCTTGAATATATGCTCTACTGTTTATTGTTAATGTTTGTTGGTTTTACTTGAGCTATATATTTCGACAAGGAAAGTTTAACAAGTATTCACAACATTATTTTTATTCAGTATATCAATAATTTACTATATTTACAGCTTTCTTGTTTGTCCGAGCCTCACAGTGACCGTCCGGGTGAAGCAGGTGTCGTCACTGTTTCAAAATAGGTTCGCCTTTCATATACCGCCTATCACTTCTAAAAGTAACAGAATTTCTCTTCAACAGGCCGCTCTACAATACACTAGGAACTTCATATAAGCACTGAAATGGATTTGTTTTTAAGCTATTTTACTTTATTCGCAAGATTCTTTTGATTGCATCTGTCACCTCGCTCGTTCGGCAGATAAACACGAGTGGATGTAAAGCCGTAGTGAGAAAAACAAACGTTACCATCAATGTGTACAGTATTTTGGCATGTTCTAGTTCTTTTGTACAAACGTACTCCTTGCAAAAACTGACGACTGTCGTAGGGACATAACAAGCAACAATGAGGACGGCCACAAAGGCGACTGTATATGCGTACTTCTTAAATCGAGCCACTTCCGTGAAAAGACTTCTGAGGGAGCCTCGACGGTCAAAAGAATGATCCGAAGATATTGTCTGTTCCATTATCTGCTGTTGATGACGTTGAACGAGGACCAAAATTTTTAAGTAAACTAATACGATTATAAAAAGACAAATAAAGTTGGTGGACTTGGTAATGAATAGGAAGGTCTGGTTGTCCACCCAGAATCTTGCTACAGTCATTGAGAGAGAGAGAAACCATGCGATGAACACTGCTGTCGTTATACGCTTCTTGGTAACAACTTCCCTGTATCGTAAATGAAGATGGAGGGATAGATATCGGTCAATCGACATGAATGTCAACACCACGAATGACGCATTGAGCGCTGTTTGTGAGCAGAACTCGTAAGCGAAACGAGACACGCAGTAAAGTTCGAAGCTCCTCGCCATCTCTGCCGCTTTGAACACCACGAATGCTGGTCCAGCTAAAAATCCCAATAGGAAGTCGCAAAAGGCAAACCATCCAAGTAAAACATTTGCTGGCGTTTGAAGAGATGTGGTTTTCCAAAGTCCTATGACGATGAGAATGTTGCCAACCGAAGAACAGATAGAGAAGAATGAATTCAAAACACAGGCCATGACGTTGACAACGAGAGTAGCCGAACTCTCAAAGATAGGAGCGGTGAAGTAAAGGCAGGTCACTGATGAAACAGGGCTGTCCATGTGCGACGAGGAATGAGAAACGTTCATAGCAAACTTTCTTCGTACACCACACACGATAAAATGCTCGCTGAATGACGACGGCTAAGGCGAGTCCGATTTATAGCGGTGCAATTTTACATATTGATTGTGAAGTGACTGTGTGAACTTTATGGCCGTTTTATGTTATGCAACTAACTTATATGATGTTGCTATTGTGAATTGTTTTGCCAGATGGCGGAATAATTATATTTTACTAAGAGAATTTCCGTTAGTCAGGTGACTCTCGGGCTGTTTTGATATTACGATTGCAATTATCTATATTGTCCGCTTTACGGGCGCCATGTTTCTCCGCAAAGTTGTTAATCACCTGAGACAAAGAGAATGCGTGCTTACATATGTAAATGCAGATTTTCTTTAAGAAGAGATCTATTTATAACATGAATGCTACAAGCATGATTTAATATGAGCTCTCTTAGAACAACCTTTTATTTTCTTACCATAGAAAATGAATATTTGGAGTTAAAAAATTTGCCAAATCAACGAAAACCTATGATCGCCAATATTTGAGCTCATGATGGCCGGGAATATCATTCGTTGATAAGCAATCACCGTAACCACTTTCAGCCCTTGAAAATTTAACAACAGTCATTAATATTTTACAGTTTTATCCTTGCTTGGTGCGGCAGCAAAGAAAAAGGTGAACAAACTTAACCGAAAAAGATGCAACATCGAAAGGGCAAGATAGACGAATATTTACTTCACTGGGCACTTCAAAACCTTTCTTCTTTGCTTTGTAGATGTCGTAGCTTAGCTAGCAAGAAGCAGCTTCTATTTGAAAGTCAAACAGTACACATCTGTATTTTTATAAACAAAACAAAATATTCTTGTATGAGTAAAAGGTCTAGCTGTTTCTGTCTGAATTGCAATTGCTTGTATTTTTCTCACAAGGCCAATCTCCGAGCCTTAAACAAAACTTACACGTGACGTACTCTGGGCTAGCATTTTTGGCAAGTGGAATTACTGCCACACTATTAAACGTAGTGTTTAAGTATGGAGGCGAAGAAGCAAAAGTTTAAGACCACATTTTGCACATTGGAGATCTAGAATTTGCATAACCATTTCCAGCCTTTGTTTAAATTTATTTTGTTTGTTTTCTTAGTTATATCAATTTTTATTACTAATTTGCTTGAATGTCTATTCAATTCGTTCTCCAGTTTCTTATCAGTATTCGAATTGTTCCTAGCCCATATTGTTCTCATCAACCAATATTGAATCATCCCGTCCAACAAGACGCCAGAGAAGCTGTTGAAGAACGAGTTATATAGACTAACGTAGATTTGGTTGGTACTTAATTGCTCAGAAAATGAAATGCCTCCATGAAGCAATTCCATGTTTTGTACAAAGGAACAACTTTTGATCTAATATTAACTACATTACATAGACTAATACAAATTATTTCAGCCCACAAACTTGCAACTAGCGACAAAAATATGGATATTAAGTTGTCAATCACTTGTTGTCAATCATCTATGGTCTCTCAGGATTTTATAAAGAGGTGACCCGTCAAATTGGAACCTACACTTTCTCGTAATGTCATCAACCAACAATTAAACATAACCTACATCACAAAATAACCTAATTTAGTAATCGATTTCGAGTGGATTTCAGCAAAATCACTTTTGTATTCCACCTACTTTGTCGTTAAGTGTATTCCGTCAAGGACTTACAGAAATTAAAATAATATGGTCATCAAAGGGCATTAACCTTTTTTGGTCAAATCTTCTTCGCATTTTTATGAAATAAGTCCTTTTTTTTTATTTTTTCCCGCATTCAGTGTAACCCGACGGACGATTTCGCGTTGAGATGCTCAAGTCAAACACAACTCACACTTTGAGTCACCTGACAAATTGAGATATTGTTTCTTCAGGGCCAGGGAACGTGTTCAATATTTCATGGATTTATAGGTGATCTTGCCAGTATCCTTAATATTTTAAAAATAACAACTTTCACCTTACGGGTCATGCAACTTAAAAACGATAGCTCGCAAGTGAGATATCTTTGGTTATATAATGGTGTACCCACAATAGATTTCAATTTAATTGCCACTTTTTTTGCCTTTTCCCGTTCCGGCAAGGAAAAGGGCTTTGTTTTGTACCACGAGTATAGAGGAAACTGGTAATATTGTAAAAACACAAATCATGTGACATATAAAATAAATTAGCATTTATTTGGAATACAAAGACTTTTAATTTAGGAAATATTAAATTTCTGGGAGGTTCGACGTTTTATCAATATTTTGTCTCTGAGCGTTGTAAACATATACAATTTACCAACCGAGCTAACAAAACCCAAAGGCAATTCACAATCGCTTTTTATAAAGCCGTTTACAAACACAACAACCTTTTTTGTTTACGAGAACATGTACTACTTCCTTTGTCCCGAAACACAAGAACACAAGCAAAATATTTAAGAACGAATCCGCTACAAGTCCGAGTGAAATGCGGAAAAAACCTATCTAACGAGGTTATTTATTGTTATGTATTGCAAGCTGAACTTTTGTTCGACTGCTTTAATATCTTATGAAAAGAAGTCATTTCAAAGAACAACAACACATGTAGAAAACAAATTTTGAAATTAATATAAACATTTAAAATGTATTGGTAAAATGAAACTAATGATGAAGTTGTACCTGTGATTGCACGATTTCTCTGAACTTTGAAATCTATTTCCACTAGTTCCAACGGGAATTTGTTTTTAGCTTTATATTTCAGCCGACTATTCAGATCTTTAGCTTTCAGTAAATTGAAAAAGGGACTCATTATACACAGATTTTTGTCCAATAGAAACTACATTTTTTTTCCGATTTCCTATCGGATTTCGTCTTCAAACGTAAGCAGCGAGATTTCATACATTTCAGAAGTGTTTTTAAATAAATGGAGTGTTAGCGTCCTATGACAGTTTTTAAACCAGTCGAGATGTTTGAGCAAACCCTTGTAGAAGGCATGATGTGTTTGAGACAGACTCGGGCAGGGGGATATTATGATAATCGATAGTAAAGTCCGTTGTTTTCGAAAAGTTTCATTTTCAATATCTTTTACGTCCACACTAAAACGCAAGGTCGGCGTTTTTAAATAATTCCTCCGGTTGGAAGAGCGTTTTCGAAAGGCTCCCGTTTTCGTGACGGCCGTGTGAACGGTAGGACCAGAGATGATAGCGATATGGTACAGTTAATATGATCCTACAAGGCTTACGTTTTGGGTAAAAAGTTCAAAATGAGCACGTTCCAACCTCAAAATACAATGAAGAAAAGCTGGCAATGACTTAGGTGATTCAGTGCGAGGTAATTCCGTTGAACATAGTAGAGGGGAAAAATTGTTTATGCCAATAACCCACTTTGAAGTAAAGTTGATCGCTTGAAGCGACAATATCGGGGCGAGTACACATGATTTATGTGGTGGGAACCTCGACGACGTTTCAAGGCGAGTTTTAAGTTGAGGAAAGGCAATAAGCTATTGCTTTGAACATGTCAAACTAATAGGAAATTTTTTCCTCGATAATTTGTCTTCAGGGGAAAATCTCAAGTATCATATTGCCTCTTGCTTTGCTTTTGCAGGCCCGTAATCGACCCGTGGGCATATGGCTGGGGAATAATGCCCCAGTACTACCCAATCAGGGGCACGTTATGCCGGCTACAAACACAAGCCACGTAAAATAAACTACATTTAAGGCAGGTGCTAAGAATAACTTCTGATCTGTTATCTTCTCGCAGCTTTGATTACATTAATTCCAGACTTGCAATATTGCGGCACAATTTTTCTTTGATTTTTAAATTGATAAATTAAAAAGAACTATAATAATTAAAATAAACCGATATTTTAGACCTCGTTTTCATTATTCTTGGGGAGTACTGAAATAATAAACTAGTTACTAGAAGAGAGAGAAATATCGTGATTTGTAAGTGGCGAGCAGATCAATTATTTGACTTATTTGCCAAAGCCGCGATAATTGATCCACGCGGCACAGACAAATCACGATTATTTTGCGAGAGCCGAGTTCAATTTATACTCTTTTATCATTCGATCACCAAGATTGTTTTCATATTTAAATCACTGTGATAGCTCAAGGAAGCGATCTGTCATTTTTCACCCAAGGAAGTGGTGACAATTACGCAAGAGCGGAATACTTTTTGCAGCAAAACACATTTAGAAGGTGCTACCATTATTTGTAGGCGGTGATTTGCAGGTCACGTGATTGGCTCTTGATCAATTAAAAGGAAAATAAGTGCATGGGTTGATAATATATTTTGTTGTCAAATACTTCGGAAATATTTGCCATGCTGAGGGGCGCTTATCTTAAGACTGAGGGAAATAAGATTTGAATTTTGGGCCACAGTTTTGAGGTGTTTATTTCCCGCTGTTTGTAGATGAACCGATAACCAGTACTCTTTCAGCCATTCAAGGAAAACTGTAAAAGCCGGAACTTTTCAAAATGCAAGCATATAAATTCTCGATGCTTTCTGAGCCAATTTGAATTGAATTTGCAAGTTTCTCTAACAAACTACCAAACTATGAACATTTGAAAAATGGCAAAATCCGTTTTCATTAATGCCTAAACTCTTCCTGTTAGCAGTCCTTCACTTGATGCTTTGTCTGTGTCCCTCAAGAAAAAGTCCCCATAAGCACTTGCGTCGATCCTTTGGCATAGACCAACACTCCTTTTTATGACGCGAACCATTGCACTTGAATATTTAGCTGTCGAGGGAAGAACTGCATTTCACCAGGAACAAGTTAAAAACGGTGGAAAGAATGCCTGTTTGTTTAAAATCTGTTCGTATTAAGGCTGTAAGTCTCCTCTAAACAAAGTTTAGAAAGACTGCTGTTAAACGCTTTCACTGACTTTTCCGTTGCCGGTGGAGTATTTTCCCTTTTTGTGCATTGAAAATAGATCAGCTCTTCTTCTGGCCAATCTTCTATGTCCCGTGGTTCCACTGAAACGTTTCAGCTGGTTACCAGTGTATATGAGGTTAAGATTCACCGCCGAGCAGTTGTTGACCAAATTGGAAATTGATGTCAGAGCGACACCTGGGACATTTCTGACCTGAATGTTCCTCTTTGGACTCAGTGAGCCACTGCGGATAAAAGAAATAATCGCTCGGCGGAATTCCTGCATTCTGAACGAATACACGACCGTGTTCACGAACGAGTTGCTATATTGAAGGAGTTTTATGACGTAGACCAGTCTATGAGAGGGATAGTTGCATTGTTTGCAGAAATGAACAATTATTATGACGACCTCAAAAGGCATCCATGTGAAGATGAAGATTCCCGTGACCACAAACAAAGTGATGGCTAACTTTTTGTCTTTTTCAACACCCCTGCGACGCCTCCTTCGATATTTTATTCGAAGCCACAAAGCCCCATAGGCCGAACAGGCAACTGTAAGAGAAATCGATAGGGAAGTCACTGTTACAACATGAACCACGTCTGAAATCAATTTGAAACGGAATCCAAGATAAAGGCAGCATATCGCGACTGCTACGAACCAAGTGGCTGCCACGGCAACTATGTAGCATTTCAGCGGTGTGGAATGGCGATATTTCCACGGCCATCCTACGGCATAAAGCCTTTCTACTGAGACGACTGCCAAAGTGAACACCGACGCCATGCCAGATACGATATCAAAACTGTAGTACAGAGGTTGAATAACTTGGCTTCCACTCCAAAGACTTGAATCCACGAAATGGAAGATGTAAAGTGGCATTGCTAATGCACCAACCATCAGATCAGCCACGGCGAGGGAGATCAGAAAGTAATGGGTCGGTCTGCGGATAAGCCTTGTTTTCGTAAAAGCTGCAATGGTCACAAAGTTCCCTACTATTATGGTGAGGGCGACCAAGCCAAAGGCTGTGCTCAGCGCAATGGATTCTGTTCTGGTGAGGGGGGAGTTATTTGAGCTCGACATCTTAGTGGTCTACAAAGAAATAAGAACAGTTAAGAATTATTCACAGTGTAATACAAACTCACCCAAACGGCCGACTGCCCCGCAAATATATGACATTTATTACCAAGGGGAATAAATAATTTTATGCAGCCTGTGCCGCATTTTATTACCGGATGCTGGGTGCAACCGTGACTTATAATGATAGATGCTTAAGCATCCCAGCATGTAATTACAGGCCTCTTTCTGATGGCAGTCTTTCAGTGTAGGGCAAACATTTTCTCTTACGTTTTCTGAAGTTTGAAGAATATCTGGCAATAATTCCTTTCTTTTCCATTTTAGAAGGACTTTGAAGGGAGGTGAACATTTCAATGACAAGTTAAGTGTTCACTTGTTTTTAGCGCAGTCAATCGCCATCAAATTCCTGTAGCTGTTGTACCATACCAGCTGTGAACCATAAACCGCGTGTGTGTTTTCTTAGATCGCAAGGATGGCTCCACTTAGAATTGTGTTCAGCCTGTTTAGTAGAATTTTCGTGATGGGACGGCGTAGAGTGGATAAAATAATCCAGTACCATCTCGAAAACATTCCCAGCACCGCCCCCATTTTGTTGACCTTAAGCTGAGATCGGGCGATACTATATGGGATAATGATTACCCCGAGTTGATCTCACCCTCTACAGTCGCTTGACCTAAGCTATTACTTAAGACCTGAAATTTCGATTTCAATTGGTACTGAGTAATGTCAAAAGACTGATAAGAGAAAGAATCTTTCAGCATAGCCAAAATGGCCGATCTCAATACTCCCCTGAGGGGATTAAAATCCCACGGTGCGTCGGCAAAATAGGGGGTTTATCTTGAGCCAACGACTAGTGCCTTATACGGACTCGTCGGATCGAGTGTTTTCCATCACCATGGAAATGTTGTGCATAAAGAGATTTATTCAAAGTCTCGAAGCGCCTGTACATTAGGTATGTATCATTAGTAGGGAATGAAGCGGTTGTAATGGTTGTATTGAAAGATTCTCCCAGGAACAGCGGTGAAAGCAAATGTTTAAAAATGTTAAATATTGTTACTCATAGTGATCAATGCGCTTAACAACACCTAACTAGTTTGCAGGCATGCCACTCGAACCGAAACAAACACATATTTCAGCTAAACGTCAGATAGGCTCAAAAATCCCAACTGGCGAAAGGCAAACCAGCTGGCTATTTTACAAGCATGACCGAGGAGCTGACCTCGGGTCGACCGAGAAACAACTCAGGATTGCAAATTTGCAAAAGGGACTTATGTAATCATTCATTCACCAGTCCCGCTTAGATTTCATACTTTAATAATTCGTCAGCGGGCGCCATTTCGAGCGCTCTGTAACACGTGTTGCATGGTCAGTTGTGCGTGATGCCAACTTTTAATTGAAACTGATGGGTTTGTTTCCCACGAGTTACTTTGGTAAACTTTATTGGCCATATGACTTCGCGTTGTCCTTTTTCTGTCCTATGCTAATAAAATTATTCAGACCCCCGTGAAGCGGGTAAGCACCTGTATTCTTTCATACAAAAGTGGACTCTGCTTGGCTGTAAACGTAATATCAGTGTTAACCGAGTTTAAATGCAGACCAAGCCTTTTAATCTAGCTTTTAATCTGGCACCGACATAAAGTTGAGTAGCGGTTTTGGCAGCATATCTGCCATATACTATACTAGCAGATGTTCACGGAAGGAGATTTAAACTACCTTTGTACAACACAATTCTGGTCTCCATAGAGACAGAAAATAATTGTTTCCTCTGAGGTTGTTTTTCTGCCTATACGGTGAAGTCAAGATGTCCAGGAAATCTTCCATCCTTTAAATTCATGTCTTCTCGTAAAATAGACGATTCATGTCTTTCGGATAAAAATTATGCGCAGAGAATTTTAAGTGATCATTATATATTCGAGAATGAGAAAGTCGCTAAAAGTCTTTTCATTTGATGTGCGAGCTTACTCCATATAACCTAAAAAAAATGGTCCTTTACTGTTATATATTATTCATTCTCCCGATAGATTCAATTATTTTTCAAAAGTTTAACATGTATTCCTATATTGAAGCCAAAAGAATCTATTAATTCACCGTGAGCTAGATGTGCCGCTTATGAAAAGAGCTAATTATTGTAAAAAAAAATAATACAACAATTTCTCAAAGCTGAAAAAATCACTTACGATGTGATGAATTTTCTCAGCATGAATAAATCCCGCAGTCTTCCTGTCGATTGTGCAATGCCTTCAAAGCGCTTGTATTTATGTCGCTACAGACATGAGTACGACTCCTGAAAATAAAAGCAAATACGTTTATTAACCACACATTTCTTAAGTAACAGATCACTTGAAATAATCCTATGCCAGTTCTTCAAAGTCAATCCTCATCTTTTTAGAATAATGTTTTGTTTAGTACATGTAAATGGCTGAACTGCACGAACAGGACAAAGGTTCCAGCAGATCAAAGCTTCGACCATGCTTCGAATGCAATGAACTAATATTCGCCATTTCTTCCTTTACAGTCAGCTGCTGTTTTATTTACTTCTTGTTTCGTTTTTTCGACCTCTTAGTGTGTCAACTAATATGAAAAAAAGGTAATGACTTGCACCTTTTATTACATTTGCATTTAAACGAAGTCCAAGTTTGGATGTGTCGTTAAATCGTAAAATCGCCGGTCTGGTAATTTCAGTTGGTCTCATCCTGCTCAGTCAGACAAGGTGCTGTTGAAGCACTCTAGCTAACAACTCATGGTAGTGCTTATTAAAACTGAAAATATCCGGGTAAAAAGTCTGAAATCTTTGGTCTCGGATTTTAATTAAGTATACAATGTTAATTTTTTAGCTGAATAATAGGTGAAAAAACATGGAAAATGAAAAAAAAAGTTCTATAAAGAGTTCCATCTCGGGTTTCATGCTGAAGTGCTAAAAGTAAAATAATTTCTTTGATTTAATCCCTTGACCGATATGCATAGAGGCTAGGTGTTACGAAAAAGTGAAGGGAGTTTAGCAATTAGTCATTACCCAGAGCTCAAAATTTTACACTACATAAAATCTATAATTTATTGCACAGAAAATACGTATTGTTTTGAAATATTTACTGAGGCGTAGAAAGTAAAAAGCATCCAGACATTTACTTTTTGTAAGCTGCATTTGACGCAATTTGGCAAGATCTAAAAACGTCTGTCTTCTTCGCGTCGGCTACGAACGTTTGTTGTGTTTTGTCTAGAGTACAATCAATTTAAAAAAATACTTTCAAGTAAAAAATATATAGAAAACAGCCCTTACAGTTCATCTTCGTCGACCACGGATCTTCTTCTCACGATTATGTATCTGTTTGTTGCGTTTTTTTTAGTTGGAGCGTATTAAGTGGCACAACATAAAACGCTTGTGGGTGGTTTAAATTCAAATGTAATGGTGTTTTCATGGCAGTAGAGATGATAACTTTGTCTTTGCAACACGTCGCCCACTTTAATGAACAAACACTTCATTTTCTATCTGTCATGTCGATGGAAATGAATTTCAATCTACCCAGCCACCAAGATCTGGTAATTCGAGCCTATAAAATACTCAAACTTTTTTCCGCTTTCGGTATAACGATGATATTGGTGTAATGTTGCATATCCGTGGTTAAAAAAAAATGTGTAGTTAATTGACAGAGGCAGACGAAAAAAAAAGTCCATGTTCAAATGTTTTATTTTGTAGGTTTTAGGAAGGAAGTGAGTGTCCACAACGCGCGAAATATTGGTTGTTCGGCAACACTTAATTAACAAAGCTTCTCCCTAGCGAATATATATATGAACATCGCAAAAAAAGAAAGAAAAAGCGTTTTTGACAAAAGCTGAACTGAAGGCAACGCACAAAAGATATTTAATTTTTCGTCCATAGAGATTATTAAAAACAATCCCATGAAAGAGATCTAATCACGTGCAACGTGACGTGCAATTTTAATGTGGAATAGATTAAATCTGGAAATAAATATGTATTCTGTCCAAATCAATTAAATGAATAGTCAGCAATATTTTGGAAACCTTTTATCAATTCTGAAGTGAATGTAGCTGCTAGTTTTTAATTATAAACTCTGAAATCAATTTCAATACAAAACAGCGCTGTTTTCACCTTTTTCAAAAACATAAGCCACGTTATAGAACGTGCGTTGCTCTTAAAGCAATGGCAAACTTCATTGCAAGGGATGATGACCGATAGCACGGGAGCGGAAGGAGAAGAACCGTTTCCTTCAGTTCAGAGGTATTCCTTAAGGCCACCTGGAAAGTGATGCAGGGAATCAGTGGTGCTGGGCAAAAGCATTTGAGACTTTGAGACTAGTTTAAGCCATAGTTATAATCATCATTGTCACGCTTTTGTCACGTGTTTACATAATATTCATACTCCTAGCAAAGAAAGTGTTTTTTTGTCCACTCGTTCTTGCACATACTATAGGGAGAATACGATTATGCGAAATGACCAGGTCCAATGAAGTGATCCCGATTTCAGACAAGGTGAATCTTTCGTTTAACTTGCTAAAAGCCTTTGAACTTTACTTTGTTGACTACTTTGTTTCTCGTAAATTTCTGCTTAATGGGAAGCTTTAGGTAGGGCGGTTGCAAAACGTAACGAAAAAAGATATCGATAGTCTAACAACGGATTTCTTCTTGTCTCTATGAATTGCTTTCCATTTTATAAATAATAAAATACATATACCAATTGCGATTTGCCACGTCACCTTTCCCTTCGTGGCTTCCAGTAAACAAAATTGACTGCCTATGATCATGCATGATCTATCAATTGTCCATCAACTATTTTCTTTTTGCGACACACACAAGATTCTATCCCACCGCCCTCTGGCATATATTTTTGTATTAATGTATGTGTACATTTTTCGACCGATCTATTTAGAAAATACCCAGTAAATGCCGACATTGTTGACACACGTCAGGTACTCTCACCATCAATTTACATTGTTTTAGCAGGTAATATTAAAAAAATGAAAGAACCAAAACATCACTAAAATACATAAAAAATATGGAAAAGTTATTAACAAATATTATCGACTGGGGAAAGATCACGCAAATTTAAAAATGTCCTACATTATTATAAGAGACATTCGAGTATTAAGGCGCTAGGAAGCAAAGTTTAGTTTTTATATATTTTTTTATCTGCTTTCTATCATAAACATATGAATGGAAGCAAAACAAAAAAACGCACATTGTGTATCTTAAAGCAGGAGAATTGAAAACAGGGCATGTTGAAACACTTACTTCTAAAGTGCGTTTTAAGAAAATGACAGTTTGACAGTTTGGAATATATAGAAGCGTTTCATTACTACATTGGCAATAAACCCATTCTTTTTCAATTATCGTAGTATTCAATTATTAATGAAAATTGCAGATCTGAAGCCTCGTCCGCCGGACATTAAAAAAGCTGATTTAACTTCCCCTCCGCTGAGGACGCCATTTTTGTATTGTTTGACAGCGAGGCATACAGGGCTAGGAGATTCTAAGAGTGAAGAATGGCTCAAATATGTATCTATCTGATCGATACGTCTGAGGATAAAGTTTCACAGTCCTCCTCGCATTCTGTTCTTGCGTTTTCTTGAACACATAGCTTATGCCGCCTGAATCACCTGCCTGGCTGCAAAACTTAAAAACAATACAAAAACAAACAAAGGCTGTTACTACTCCAAATTAAACAGCAGTCTTCTTATGTCACGGTCGGTCACTTGTTAGCAACGTTGTCACTCTATCGGGGATCAGCTTTGTCCTGCAAGTAAACACATCAGCCAATCGAAAACACTCAAAAGGTATATTTTTTGGATACAGGATATTCGAGAAGCCATCAAATAGTGACCTTAATAAGATTGGTCTTTGTTGTAAGGAAAAACAACTGGTTTTGACAGGTTTAAAATGTGTACATTTGAACCTCTGGTCGAGGAAATGTTGCAGTTCCGCTGACATGGAGACATAATATAAATGGGGTGGGATATTTATATGTATGGATACTGGAAGCAATGGATAACTTCAATAACAGATTAAAGGTTATTCTATCCAATTAATCTCCTTTCTTCCTACGATGTACGCCATACGTCTGAGTTAATATGACAAGAAAAAGATATGAGTTGTTTCCCACACATGCACGTATTTGATAATAATATCTTACTTCAGGTCGTCGACTAAATGAAAGATAGCACACAAAAAAGTATTAAACAAAATATGACGTCTTTAACCTCGCACAATATTATCAAATTTCATGTTACTGCAGGCGATCATGCATGTATTGCACTTCTGTATAACGTATGCCGTGTTTTTCTTTTCTTTTTTTAATTCTAGTTTCATTATTTGCACAGTACCACATTTGCAATTACATGCGTCAGTCCACTAAAGATTACATTTTCCTTTATAAGACGCACCTGCAGGGATTCATGGTTATTGTATTCAGTTTGAGATGATGAAAACAACTATCACGATTTCCTTCAGGCACAAATCACAGAGGTTATTGATCTTTTTGTGAACTTTTGAACTTAAAGTTAAAATAAATCAATCCCATATTAAAAAGTCAATAATGCTCACGTTGTTATCAATTTCAAACTAGATCTGAGTATAAATCAAAAATATTTAAGAGGGAAATCTTGAATGTGTGTCTGGAACTAAATATGAAAATCTTCTCCAGCAGTAAGCCAGAATGTTATTCGAACGTTTTTTCAAAGTACAAATGAACTCAAGCTTTCCGTTACACATACTGGAATTTTAGCTTCTCTTTATCTTACCTTTCCGCTTCTGCAAACGTGTTGATAACGTTGTAACTATCAGTTGTTTTCAAATTTATCACTACTCTTTCCGTTTTTATACAATATGATTTGCGTGTTCCCAGCTTGCACTGACACAGTAAGATCTTTTCAATGCATAAAAAGATCGCATTACCAACATAATTTTATGTGTCCTAATTTAAGCGAGATAGAGGCGCCACACTGTTAAGTTGTCTTTTGAATTTCCGAAAACCAGGGTAAAAGTCATTAAACGCGAAATGCTTTAGGCGAAAAACCTAAATGGAAGTATTTTATTCTTACATCAGCATGACAGGCGTTCGTTAAAACTTTGAACAGCAAAATGGGGGGTAAATACAGACAATACAGTGCAACAAACTGTAATTAGCTGTAATATTAGGAAAGATACCCCAGAGAGAAGTAATTTCGATACCACGCATAAGCGTTGGTTGAAAGAGTCATAATCTTGTTGATCAATACTGTATTAAACATGTAGTTGCTATGCATTCTTATATTAAAAGCAAGCCATTCTCTACTGAATATCAGGCTTATTTCAAATGATCATGAACTTTTTTTTTTGTAATTCAGATTTACAAATATTGATATCTAGGCATTACACGAGTGAGTTACCTATGTTTAAGCATTTTGTTTCTTTAATTTGATAATCCAATAGAGAATAAAAGTGAACACACTAGGATGATTCTGACGTGTCTCATGCATTGTAATTATCGAATACCCGCGAAACAAATTTAAAGCAACCAATAGTGGTAGGAATTGTGACAAATTATAAAGAAGTTCGTTAGAAACTAGGCTTTCATTACCTTGTATTCAAAAAAGGAAACTGTGCTATAGTTGGATAAGTAGGTTTTCCCTCCGTAGCAAATCCAATAAAAAAAGCGGTTGTCAACTGCGAGGTCTTCAATGATGTTCCAATTCAATGGATGCAAATTTGTCAAATCAGATAGGAGTATCAATGCCGCACTGCTTTATCATATTACCAACAGAATAAACCGAAATGAATGGAAAGAAATCCAAAATAATAAATAAAACTGTACTGGACAGAGAAGCAGTGATCACCGTTTGATTTATAACAAATCAAATTGATTCTCTTCGTGTGTTCTTCTTCATCGGCATTTTGACCATAAAAGAACCTGTCCAGCTTGTCTTTGCTAAACTGTAAGTTCGCATGGCAGAACTGAAAGTCACTTTTTTATTTTGTGGAAGAGTAAAAATTTCCCCCAAAAGAAATGTAGATAAGGATGAAATGAAATTAGGCTTAGGAGATTACAGATGAATTCTGGCTGTTTTGTCACAAGCAGTTAAGCAACTAGATTGGTCATTTTATCATGTATTCAAAGTTAAAAAACTGTCGACCGCACTTCTCACCACACTGAATGCGGCAAAGTTTGTAATATAGATGTGGAAAGTAAAAAAACTCCAGTCTGTTGGTGAGAAAGTATTAGTTAGTGTTAAGCTGATACCACTTATTCTTTTCGGTGTCATTAGTTGAGATGGCTTTAATTAACATTACTTGCCTCATATTGACTTGCCTTGCACACCTCTGTATCTACTCTGCCCCCTATGTATGAATGGCAGGCCCCTCTTTCTTTAAAGGAGAAAGCGCCCCTACCTGAATATCAGATATTTATAGTTCACCACTAAATTTTCTCCGATTCTAATTGGTTTAGATTGATCACGTGACGCGATAGTGTTCATCCGCGGAGAGACATTATCAGCGCATAGTGTTCGTCCGCCGAAAATACCCGGATGGATAGTACTCGTCCGTGAAAATTTTGCTGTAAACAAGCGGGCATATCGAAAATAAACAATTGAAATTGTATTAAGTGGGTTTTTAAAAGTTT
>Ga0126337_10000786_pt1:0-12500 | contig 17444 bp, 13 predicted proteins | sample DipCmetagenome_FD_92527 | JGI IMG/M metagenome (GOLD analysis project Ga0126337, IMG submission 92527) | Coral microbial communities from La Bocana,Puerto Morelos, Mexico - Diploria C A metagenome | ecosystem: Host-associated > Invertebrates > Cnidaria > Coral | place: La Bocana,Puerto... | reverse complement strand
CTGGCTCCAGAAAACTTTGACAACCATGTTTTTAGAGTTTCTGTTTTTTTTTTTTACCACGGTTGATCCGTCCACCAGGAAATATACCTTCAAGCTTTCACTCACGGTTTCCACCTCACACATTATAAATGTCCAGAGCGACATTTTCACAACGAAATTCTAGAAATTGGTATATCAGTACCAGACACACTGGTTTCCGCCATTTAATGGCATGAGTTCGCGTGCACGTCCAGGAACTAATTTGGAGCTTAGTGCATAAGTTACCGGTATACACCGGTACAGCACTAGCACGGTACGTGTCTTCTTTCCAATCACGACAACAACACTCGAACAACATGTAGATAGCATAAACAATAATAATGGTAAGTCGGAGTTATAACTGTACTTAAGCGATTCTCCCAGTTCTGAGCATTCAAACCTCATGTCATCGTCATTTTTCACTCTCTTGGTTGTAGCTTTTAAGGTCGTAAATGTGCAGAAATAATTAATTCTTAATAGGACACAGTTCAATTATTTAGTACTCATTTACATGTTAATTTATTTTTACTTGATATATTCTTCTCTTTATAACATAGCATCTTTTATAACGATGGCTGACGATGTGAAAAACAGTTCAAGCGCTGAGTTCACGAATACTTCTTTGCTTGCTTTCTTCAGCCTGACGGAAGGAGTGGCTTGGTGCAGTTCCTTTGCTGTAGTTTCATTCTTCATTGTCGTAGGAAACGTCCTTGCTATCATAGTTTTTGGCTTAAACAAAAGCCTTCGTAAGAAGAGCTTCCTTCTGGTTATAAATATGGCATGTGCGGATTTAATGCTGGGATCTCTGTCCTTGCCCCTCTTTATTTATCAACTTGGAGGTGATTTTGAGCTGTGGCCAAAACAGTGGAATTTCTCTTGGAGCTTGTTTTATAGGGTTATTGATACAGTTTGTGCTCAGTCATCAGTAATTACGGCCACATTTATTGCCATAGAGAGGTTTTACGCAACGGGATGGCCGCTTAAACACAGAACCATAGCCCGTCGACGTGCTTATTACATCTTAATTTTTCTAACCTGGCTGTTCTCTATAGCTCTATCAGCTGCAATTATTGGCTCTTTGTACAAGTCAGTTTACGTAGCTGTTGTAATATGGGTGTCGCATGCGTCCATCTTAACCCTAACTATATGTGGCTGTTACATCGGCATTTGGACAAAGTTTACACAAGGAAGAAAAGGCATTCGAGGCGAGAACAGCGGAACTTCCAAAAACAAGCGATCGACGAAGACATTGTTGTTGATAACCGCCATAGCATTGCTGTCATGGCTACCCTTGATAATAACTAACACAATCTCAGTTTATATTCCGGTAAATAAACGCATTGTACTAACTGTTAATCTTTTGAACTTCTGCAACTCATTTGCCAATCCTGTTCTTTACTCGCTAAGGATTCCTGAATTTAGGAAAGCTTTGTGTTTAAGAGAAAGGTATAAAGAAAAGGGTAAAGTGGCTCGACTAGCTGTCACCACCACGGCCATCCACCTGCACGTGGCTTTCAAACAAGCGGTTGATGTCAGCGGGCTTCTTAACCACAACGAAAACAACGAGGAAGAAACGGAGACTGGATTCAGAGGCTGAATAAACTCGCTACTGCAGTTGAACGAGATTAAGTTTTTTTTGGCAATATCATTGCCAAAATGTAAGTACAGTTTTTTGTAGATCGAAGGTACATACAAACAAAAACTATATGCAATAATTGATTATAAAAAAGAATTAATAGCGAATGTAATGTTCTAAATATATGTCCATGATTTGAAAAATCGGGTAAATTTTTTAGGCATTCACGACTGAAAAACAAAACTCCTGAATTTGACTCTGTCTAAATCGAGAGATAAATTTCTTTCTTTGTGCTGAAATGTTTGAGATTTAAAGTCAGATTACATAAATGCACTGTAAAGAAAGAAAACTGAGCCATTAACACAGTCACAGTCATTAACTGTGAAGCTTTGTATTTGAGAAAGTGTCGCCTACAGTGATTTGGTGACCTTGGCTGTTAACATTTTGTAGCTGGGCCAAAGATAGTGTGGTTTTTAAAATCCCTTACTTCCCACGATATTTTCCACTGGAAATCCCACAAACTTGACTGCTTCTGACCGCATGCACAGTTTTAAGACCAGAATTATTGTTTCGTTTTACTTCGTGAATGTACGACGTGACAATTACGGTAGCGAAATTCTAAAAGCAGTCATCCCCTTGCGTTATGTAATTAGCTTACTTGGTCAGAGCAGAACACTAGAGGCATGCTGCGAGAATGTGAAGAGGGAAGCGGAAAAGGGCCAGAACCTTCCGTCTCGCGTTCTCTGTTCCCCGCCTTGTTAGTCCTGCTTCCGTGCTCTGTAATAGAGAGACTCAAAAGACTAGTCATTTAGCTGCGTTTTGCATCTCACTCCCACTTCCCGCCCTCTTAGCACTCCCGCTTCCTGCCCTTTTGGAACCGTTGCCCGCTTCCCCACCTTCCTCTCCCAGGCTCCAACCAAAACATGTCGTTCACGTTGCCTTTCCTGATCGAGCAGTATTAGATGTTTCTAAATATTAATTTATGCACTATCCAAGAAATTGCATCAACCATTTTAACTTGTAGCTACTGACTGCGTCACTTTACTGAATGTCAAAAAAAGACAATAGTCTGTTGATGCAGCTTTATGTCAACATAAAAAAATAATAATAATAAGCAGTTGAGCAACATTGTCGTTGACGTTTCGCCCCCTAAACTTGCTGCTGATTCGGTGATTCGAGGGGCGGTCGCATAGAAACAGTTGCTAAGGAGACTAAAATACTCCTAAAGCGTGAGAACAAAAAGTCCTGCATTTCAAATTGTTTTCGAACCTGGAAGTTCTTCGAAATGCGATTTATTTGTTTTTCTGTATGTCCTTTTCCTTCAAAATTTTTCCTTTATCGCATTTTTTCTTTTACGTGCAATACTAAAAAAATGATTCTTGTTCCGGTGTCCACAGTCCATTTCATCCAAAATTTGTTTTGTGAATAATAGTGCCAGTTCCCCAGCAACACTTAGCGTAACAGTTGCCAGTGTCACGCAATATAGTAATTTCTAAAATTGCGGCAGGGAGGTTTAAGGACGGCGCCCGCTACACCGCCAGGTAAGCCTGTATTTGTATAAACAACCTAAAAGCAAAGAAAGCTTAACCTAGACTACAGGATGAGAGCACTTATTTTTTGTATTCTACTTTTTAAAGGGTTGCCTCGCCACATGCTTTTTGTATTTCTATAGCATTCAGCTTCAATTCAGCTCATTCAGAAGCCACTGTCGAAACCAAAACTCGGACCCGGCCCGGTCACAATTTAGTGTTGTGAAACGTTCTTATGTTTCTTACTTTGACATGAGTGAATGAATATCCTAAAGGGTTTTTTCGTATACGTTTTGTTATTTGGTTTCCTCGTGAACAAATTTACAACATCGATTTTAGCTTTTCAGCTGGCGCTAGTCAGTTCGACTAAGAAAATGTATATTTCAATCACATGCCATTTAAAACACGACAACCCATGTTTGTTGCCGTCCATACGAGATATCATTTTTGTATCTTGTTTGCCAAATTTCAAATCATAACCAAAATGTTTGACATCATGAATATTTGACGTGATCTCGGAGTGAATTTTAATTTTCTGTTCATTATGATATTGTTGTTACGTTAAGCAATAAACGTGATAATTGTCACGAAATGAACAAACGACTAGCTGTAATAAGGGTGTTGATAGCTATAACGACATGACAATGATATAGTTTCTTTTCATGCTTTTGGCCGAGGAAAGTGCTGAATGATCAATAAATATCATTGACTATAGCAGTACGTTTACATCTTTATTTTTGTAATTCAAACAAACTCTATGACCCAAAAAGGTTTTTTGCGAGTTCTGCTGTTGAGCTGAAGTAAAAAGGGACCAATCAAAGTAAATCCATTATGTAAGGTAAAGTAAAGAAGATTACAAAGCCGCTGATATGAAAGGAAAATAGCGTTTGGCAAAATATGCAAATTTTTGTTCAGAAATATAACAAAAGACCTAACAATAATCTGACGATAGAGAATAACTAACAACAACTACTGTACAAAGATATAAACTCCAAGGCAAAGAAGAACCAGCTAATTAGAAAAAGAAAAATATAACAAAATTGAGTACTCAGTTATTGATATAACAAATTGAACATGAATCAATCCAAATAGTTATACACCAGCAGACATAACAAAAATAGGCATCACGAAAAAAACGTCACGCTAAAACGCATCGTTTTAAAAGGCATCACACTAAAACGCATCACGTTGAAAGGCATCTCCTGAAAAGGCATTACGCTGAAAGGTATAACCCCTCAAGGCATATTGTTCCTGCGTGATGTCTTTTCGCTTGATACCTTTCCACGTGATGCCTTTCAGCATGATGCTTTCAGAGTGATGCCTTTTCGAGTGATGCCTTTTACCGTGATGCCTTTTGCGTGAGGCCTTTTCGCGTGACGCTTTAGCGAAATGCTTATTTGTGTATACCTGTCCGATCACACTGAGAAGTCCTTAATCGGACAGTTGGGGAGCCAATGAAAAACGAGTAAAAATAACCACTTTCCAATGAAATGCCCGTTCGCGAAAGACTTCCGGTGTAAGACATTTCCGCGTCATGACCAATTTCTTTGCCTTCAGGATCATACAGTTAATTTGCCTGGAATTCTTATATAGAAGATCAAAAAATGTTGACTTCGGTATATTAAAACATCTTTTTAGCAAGTTTCTCGTTGTTATCGATACCATTAATCGTTAATAGGATTTCGTGCCTTACAATTCAGGGATAATCGGACGCTTGGCGAAATCTCATATTATCTTCCTTATTGTCGAACGTGTTATACTCCAGACTCTGGCTCGGTTATGGAAGGCAACCTTATTGGCCACGTTTTGATGGATGGATGGATTGATTGATTGACTGACTGACAGCTGATTGAATTTTGTAGTAATTCGCATTTTCTTTCTAAGAGAGATGGCTCTTTCAGCTGATGAAGTCTTAGAGGAAGTTGGAAGTTTTGGATGGTTCCAAAAACGACTCCTTATTCTTTTCAACTTGCTTTCCGCTCTTTTATTTGGCTGGGCCGTGATGGTGACAGGAATAATAACAGCAGAGCCCCCCTGGAAGTGTGTAAAGAATAGTTCTGTGTGCTCATTTGACGAACTGATGGCTCCTGGGGATACTAACTACGATTACAGATGCAACATCTCAAGGCGTGAGTGGGATTTTGACGAGGAGATGACATCCGTTGTCACTGAGGTAAGAATAGATGTTTAGACTATACACATGAAGCCTTGACTTGTGTAATAAGTAAATCAAGCAGGCATTGTGGGATCAAATGCAAGGAGAAATCGCAGATGAATATGTGAATGATCATATATTTGAACTGCGGAGGAAGATATGATTGATCATCGCAGTTATATACTCAACTTAAGCAGCTGTGAAATTAAAACCTGAACAGGATTCGAACCCATGACCTCTGCGATACCCGTGCAGTACCAACTGAGCTATTAACCCATCTGGAAGCTGGTCATGTTGTGAGTTCGTAGTATACCCATGGAAGGTGCAGCGAAAGATTTGAAGACATGATTTATCATCGAAGTTGTACACACTAATTTAGCAGTTGTTGGGCCACTTAGCTCATTTGAAGACTTTGCGTTACCTTGGATCACAAATTGTTGGCCCCACCCTTCATTTTATAGGGAAACCGTAAAAGAAAATGCGAGAGGGAGGGAATCTATAAAGGGCTAGCATCATATCAGTGGTATCAAGTAATCATTACCATTGAACAAAAGTGACTAGAGCATAAGCATAATCAGCATACGGCGACACAGTAACTGCGACACAATATCCTCGATATTAAGTCGAGTGTCAAAAAGTATGTTGATTATGTATGTGGTTCTGCACCATTGTAAAACCAAGCTTTAGCTATAGTGAAGTCATTCTTTGCAACAGTTTTCCTTGTGACTTAGGGAAGCGACTGCAAACGACTACTTAAAGAACAACAATAAGGTAACGCATTCATGGAACCAGCTTTTTATTTCAACATTATCATTATATTAGGTACTATAGGCATTAGATATTCTTTATTATGCATTTTTAGCTCATGAGTTAAATAAATATATGTTATTTGCCGGCTGGGAGGTCCGTATAGTGAAAAACTGTGACCGAGGTCATGAAAATGCTGCCCGAGGCCGCAGACCGGGGGCAGCATTTTCAAGTCCGAGGTCACAGTTTTTCACTATACGGACCGACCCTAAGCCGGTAAATAACTTAGGTATTTTTTTCAAGGTCTCAAACGAAAAAAAACTTACGGAAAAAAAAACTCACGGAAAAAAAACTCACGCAAGCGTTAATGTGGTCAGAGATTGGAAAATCCGTGCCCGCTTGGAAAAAAATAAATATTAGATATCTATCTACCTATACTCCGCCGAAACATCGTTACCAGCTTCGTCACATTCTTTCCCAATATTTTTTTCAGTTTGAACTGGTCTGCGGCAAGTCAATTTATGCAACATTAGCTTTAGCTGCCGTCTTTGTTGGATTCTTTGTTGGCGCCATAATCATTGGTCCTTTCACGGACAAGTTTGGACGAAAACCTACTATCTTCATCTCAGGATTTGTCATCGCTGTGTTCAGTTTGGTTTCCGCTTTCCCCAAAGTATTCTGGCTGTTTGTTGTGTTCAAGATCATCGTCGGTCTAGGAGTTGGTGAGAATGTAATTGATTATTTAAATGAAACACCAGACCATTATGCAAGCTACCTCACTATTGAACTAAAACCACTTAAAGGAGAACTTTCAGCATTAAAAAACGCGAAAATAAGGACAGGAAAGGAAATCTGTACTTTATGCACCTCTTAATAACCGAGTTCGTGGGCCGTACTATAATTTACGATCAAAAGGGCAAAAAACAGGATACATAACTTGTAGTAGGGACCGAAAAGACGAGATTAGTAAGATATTTGTTATGTATAAAAACTTGTTAAGAACGTTTTGATGTAAACGTTAAGAACACTTGGCGATGAGTCACGAAAAGTTTCGCAACAAAAGCAACTTGAAATTTTAGTGAGCCGTACAAGAGAACACTGCTCGATAAATTGACCAATCACAGCGCGCGTACTAACTAAGTCAACTAAGAGATCTAATAATGTCGGCTATTGTTTTTTTTTTTCTTAACCAGGTGGAGCGAGCGTGGCAATATTCGTGCTGGTCACGGAATTTGTTGGTGTACGACACCGCAGTGTGATGGGAATGTCCCTTTGGTATTGTTGGAGCCTGTCTCTTATGGCTCTGGCTGGCTTGGCTTACGTCATTAGAGATTGGAGAATGTTGTCCATAGCCACTGCAGTTCCTGGAATTCCCGCTTTGCTGGGCTGGTTGTAAGTGTCAGATGGGAGTTGGGGGATAGGTTACGAAGCTTGTACACAGAGATTGTAGGCCCATTTCCATTGTTTTTACGTAAGATTTCGTTCTAGTTTGAGCGATAGCTGTTTCTTTGCTTAAAGAAATCCCACATCAGTGGATTCTCAGTATATGAGAGAAACTGAGAGATGCTGAATGTGTGGAGAGGACAGAAAAAGTACTTTTGAGACTCTCTATAGAACGATTTCATTTTGTACTTGATTGCTTTCTTTGTTTGCTGTTAGTCTGACGCCTGAATCAGTGCGCTGGTTGATGCTCAAAGGGAAACTTGAAGAAGCAAAAGCTATTTTTAAAAAAATGGCCAAAGTCAACAAAAGAATTATGCCAGATGAAGAGCTAGATGTCCCGCACGACAGTGATAGATTAGGAGACGTCCGTGATCTGTTTCGGACACGCAAAATGGTGCAGACAACTCTGTTGTCATGGTATTGCTGGTAAGATAATTTTTGAGTGCCTTAACTGTAATCTTAATGAAATGGAAACAAAAGCTGCTCCACAGGGGTAGTCTAACAAGACATCAGAAATTTAAAAATCATTTCAATAAAAGCGAACTGATAACCACCAAAGACCAAGGGTGAAGATATTAGTACGCCGGTGCTGTAGCAATGCAATAAAATATTTAGGAACATACAATTGAGGATTCGAGGATGGGTTTCTCTGCAGAGGTGGGGTTGGGTAGTGGGGCTGATTGGATCTTTGTGCTCCCTCCCCCATCATGTATCTCAAAACGTATTACTGTCACAGTAATCATACTTATATGGCATGTAAATTGTCCAAAATTCCTAGCCAATTGTCATATCACGCGTGAATGACGTCAACTTTGAAAAGATCTACCATTTTATATCCGCCATCTTGTTGGCAGATCATTTTCAAAAGTTTTGTCAGAAATGCTCCAGAAATGATTGAGCAAAAGTGTATCAACTTATGACATTTAAAGAGGTTGGAATAAATCTCTCTTAAGCAATTACAAAATCTCACTAAACCACTAAACTTGTTGAAACGCCCTTTGAAAGTACAGTTGCCATAGCAACCAATATATTCCTTGATAAATTGTAGAAAAATTCTCATAGTTTGACGAATATACCTTGAACTGTGTTTGCGATAGAAAAAGTTGAAAATCAGAGCAAGCACTTTTTAATCAGACTAGATAAAAAAAACAAAGCAAGCAAGACCCGTTCAGCATTCGAGGAAGTGAAATGCTGGGCTCTGCACGTTATGAGAGAGTTATGAAAGGAAAAAGGGGTCTGGAATTTATAGTGAAACTGTTATAATCATTTCTCAACATTATGTCATTCAGGTTTGTGAATGCTCTTGTGTATTATGGTGTTATTCTAAGCGCACCTTCCATTGGAGGAAATTTCTACTTAAACTTTTTCCTCACGAGCTTGGTTGAACTTCCAGCTATCCCGGCAGGCGTGTGGGTCTTCAACAGGTTAGTGAAACAGACTAAGCTTAAAACAAATTCTACAAATACAATATACATGTATGTCTTACGTTATTTACTAGTTATTTTATTATTATTTTTAATCATCCCTTTTTTCTAGATTCGGCCGAAAGAGAAGTATCATTGCAAGTCTAATTTTGGCCTCGTTTGGAGCATTTGCCTCTGTACTTATTTCAGTGAAGACAACGTTAGCAAAGGTGAGGCTCAGTCCAGTGCAAGGAACGGAGTCAATTCATTTTCGTTTTATTCAACGCATGTTTTAAAAAGATCGTGGTAAGCGGTAAGTTCCTGAATAGTAAGTTTTTGCTGGTGGATTTTGTCTAAAGTTAATTGCCTATATACAGTGTTTACCGAACCTAAGTCATCCAAGGCGTGCATTGATGATGTCCCCTCGGTTGGTTTTTGGAGATTACTTTTAACCAATGGAGGACTTCTCAATGTACTAATAATAAGCACTAATGCCTACCGAGGTTCATGGCAGCTCCATAAGTTGGTTTGATGACTCAGTTGATAGAGCACTGCACCTGTATCGCAGAGGCCATGGCTTCGAATCCCGTCCAACCAGTGAAGTTGTGTACATAACTGTGATGATCAATCCTGCCTTCATAACACTAGCATTATTCCTAATTTATTACGTTCATCTGGAATTTGGTATATTGTACTACGGCTACTTTTTCATCATTGATAAGGCTGGGTGACAAGAACCAACAGAGAGATGAAAATGCCAACATAACAACGCAATACCAACCCACCCAGCTATACAATACGCTTTTGTAGATCACTAACTGGCTAATCGATCGTCAATTGGAATTTTATCTATGTTATGATTCTTTAATTTCTGTTTCGAGGTATTAGCATGCAACCGTTGCAACTAAAACGTTGACGTTGATAAAGTTCTTTTCTATGCACTTTTCTCGATTTTACATACAAAAATGTTCCCCCAAAATATTTTTTTGTTTTATTTTTAGGTGCTCTAGCAGGTAAAATTATCATGTCCATGATTGTAGCCAAGTTTTTCATCACCATATCGTTTGATGGCGTGTACCTTTATTCCGTTGAATTATTTCCGACCGCTATAAGGTAAGTAATTTAAATTATAACTAAACAATTACGGTTCATTGCTTTTGCAGCGTTTAAAAATGTGCATGATAGTATGTTCTCTTCAAGATTAGCTAAGATTATCCTGCCATCATTTGGTAGTGCTTTATTGATCAAATCAAATGGAAGGGACAGATATCAACACGGTATTGTGTTTTTGGAAAAATAAAAAGTTTTTGCTGAAGAGATTTAAGTAGATGCAAATGTAATTGTTGATAGACCTTGGACAAAACGTTTGCCGTAACTATTAGGCAGTGAATTGTCAAAAAAGGAAAATAATAATAGCGTATCAAGATGACCCCCAATAATAAGAGTATATACCATCTAGTAGGCTAACATGCTATTTAACCAAGTTCATAACGTGTTTTTAAACACTTTAAAAGTTATCTCAAAACAGAAACGGCAATGATTCAGGGATCAAGGCCGCTCGTCTGCTGCAGTGGCGTCCTGTAAATGGCTTTACCTGCATGTGCAGGCTGTTGTGATTACCATTCATCACTGTATGAATTAATGTGTAACGGATATGCTCAGTTGAAATTCAAATTATCTTTCATCCACAGAAACATTGGGGTAGGCACATCAACAGCTGCCGCTCGTATTGGATCAATCTGCTCCCCTTTCATAGTGTACACTGTGAGTGTTTATAGAACCAAGCATTGATAAAGGTTTTAGTAATATATAGGCCACATGGGAAAAAATCAATTAGGAGAAAAACTGACAACCACAACAAGAAAGAAATACGTATTGCTTCATTGCAAACTCATTTCGCCAGCCTGGGGTCCAATTATATGATAAGCGTGACGCCATCGTTTACGGAAAGCTCGGTTTTCAAAATTTTTTCCATACACACCAAAACTAAAAGCCGGTGTTCTTAAATTTCTGTATTTTAAAGAGCGTTTTCATGGCATGCTGGTGTGGACCGTGGGCCTAACTTTAGAAATAAAGTTACATTTTCGAATTTCTTCAACTTCAACTTCAACTTCATTTTATTTTACTCTCACATTAAAAACTACAATATTAACATAACAAAAGTAAAAAAGATACATATGTAACAATTAAACACATTCCGGAACTTTAGAGCAACGTAACTTAAAATAGCGACACATAATAAATTCCTGTTATATCATGTTTTGTTACCTAGCAACTGTTCGAATAGTTTCAAATAGCTTGAAGGTAACGCATCTACTATAGCAACCATTCAAATTTCGTATTTAGCTGCCAGCTTTTCAATTTCAACTGTTCAGTCGTGAAAATTGCCTGATGAGTGTGGTCCTTGCACCATACGAAAAAATTCTGTAGCAATAAAACGATGAGAACTCGTGAGACCTGAACTTCTCTGAAGTTATAGTTACATACATACTTACGTATACAATGATACAGAGTTTGTGCATAGAAGCTAATAGAACCGCAAGGGTATCTAGTTAGCCTCCACCTCGTTTGAATATAGAAAAAAAAACATTGGAGTAGAAGAACGGATAACTAAAGGAATGAACTCGGGCGTAGGCTGGTTTCTAGCTGCCTGAGTCAGATCAAGTAAAGTTCGTTTGGGATCAAAGCTAGGATTTCACGTGGCTAGCCGTTTTTGGGGGACGGTAGAGAGAAAACAGGTTTTTAAACACCAAGTAACATTTAAAAAAATGTAATAGATGATACTCAGAATTGATTGGAAGTCAAAGGTCAGTTAATTACGCGTTTCTAAATCTATTAGTATACTGTGCCTTTGGGTGCGTCGCTGTTAATGCTGTGGGCGTGCTATGGTAACGTTGTTGTTTTTTTGTTTCTGTTATTTTTCCTGTTATAGAATCGTGTTCATCGTCTGCTTCCATTTGCCATTATGGGTGTAAACGCACTACTTGCTGGGGTACTGTGCATGACCCTGCCGGAAACAAACAACCAACCGATGCAGGAGACGGTCAAAAGAGAGGAAGAATACGGAATAACTCCACTAGATGCCGAGGATGTATAACTGTTGATAAATTATGGCGAGCTGTCTAAAGTGTGTATTAAAACGAAAGTGCTATTGCTATCTGGGTGCCTGTTTTTTGTTTCAATTGGTTTTGCTCGTTTATTTTCTTTTGTTTTCCTCTTTCTTTGAGTTTCCCTCGGACATTGCATCACATTGGGTTTTGTGAAGTTAATTTTCGCTTCCTTAATCTAGGCATTTCCTGACCGTCGCCACACCAAGAATTGTCCCGGTTAGGCCAAATGGGGCCAAGACAAAGTTTATTTCAGGCCTCATTTATATAGTCTCGAGTAACCTAGACAGTCCCCTCTAGTTACCCTGGTCATCTCGATGTAAAATTCAAACAACCGTTTATATGAATGTAATTTGGTTATATCAACTAAGTTGAAAATGTAAATTGGCCACCGTAACGATGGAGGGATTGTGGGTTGTGTGTGGGTTTATATGGAGAAAGTGGAGCTACGCTATTGGTTGGAACATAGTGACGAGAAAAACATGAATAAATTAGTAGAATGAAAAGCGTTCGTTGATATCT
>Ga0126337_10000785_pt1 | contig 17458 bp, 11 predicted proteins | sample DipCmetagenome_FD_92527 | JGI IMG/M metagenome (GOLD analysis project Ga0126337, IMG submission 92527) | Coral microbial communities from La Bocana,Puerto Morelos, Mexico - Diploria C A metagenome | ecosystem: Host-associated > Invertebrates > Cnidaria > Coral | place: La Bocana,Puerto Morelos... | reverse complement strand
GTAGGACCAGGGTTTTTCTCTATATCGGAACTCAGTTGAAATTTACAATAGTTTGATACGTGTGTCTGACGCTTATAAAGACACATTGGTTTATTACAAGAAAACATATGTGATAGATACTTCTTAATCAGTATCCTTTGATATATCCTCACAGAACAATTCAACAAATACTTCTTCTTATGTTGTGCAACTTTATTTAATCTTACCCTCTTCGTATGTAGCTTACAAACGTTCTTTGTAACTCTTCTAACCTTCACATAACGACGTAGCCAAGAGGACTTCGGTATGCTTAAGCGAATATGCTCATAAACAAATTCCTGTAGTTTCCTTCCCCTGAGACATTTCAGAGTAGCTTCTGGTATTCTACTGGGTTCTCGATCCCGTCTAAATACATGGTTGTGTTTACATGTGCAGGTTTCGCCTGATATTTCTCGATAGAAGGTTCATTCGTAAAGGATCGCTCCTAAATTATCTCTCGTAAAGTTCGCGGACCGACCTGTTCCCAAAACGGTCCACAAGTTTTAGTGTGGGTCTACCGCGAACAGTGTGTGACTTTGCATGTATATTGAGCGTAATAGCCATCGAATTTCTTTGGCTTACATCAAGCTAGGAGTTCTCCGCGAAGGCGGCCATTGCTTAACAGGCTATGCATTTTAAGTTGAGCGTCGCCTCGTTTTCGTGAATGTATCGATTACATGCATTACGTCAGCATACATGTATATAATCTTGACACGACGATAGATAGATAGATAGATAGATAGATAGATAGAAAACCCAATTTTTAACTCGGCCTACCTTTCAGGTAGCCCGAGTAATTAAATTAATGAGACAAATCCAAACATCATATTAATGTAAGGTTAACAACATCTTTTTTTTTTTTAAATTTATAATATATATATAGTTTAAATGACGGCTTTGCTGTCAACTGATCGCTGAATGACCTCATCAATGAATTTGAAAGCAACAAAATAAGCTATCTCTAAAATAGGGAACGGGGAATTAGGGAATAGGAACGGGGAACAGGGAATGGGAATGGGGAATTTACTAAAAGGGGGAATCTCTAAAAGGGGGAATCTCTAAAAGGGGGAATTACTAAAACAGGAAATCTCTAAAAGAGGTAAAAACTGGAAGTATCGCTTCATGCTGAGTGTTTTGTGTCTGCGGTTAGTGATAGCGTGAGTTCCTGTCATAGAAAGTGTTGGTCGGTTGTCATCTCTTCTTCTGAGACATCTGGCTAATTTCGTTGTCAGATCTGTGTCCAACCTATTTACTATATGTAAGATCTTGCCGCAAGGCCTTGTGGAGAATAACAGGATTGCGATGGCGCCAAGGAAAGGGTTCGCGCTCTTTTTAATACTTGCATCATCAACGCACCCGAGTACGTGTACCAGATAAATACTGGTATGTCCTAAGTAGCAGTATTTGTAGAGTATTTGTAGAATCACACCTTCCACCTGTGATTTATGATTTTTTCAAACTCATTTTAAGCTGATTTTAAATTCCTGTTCACCGAAGGGAAATATTAAACTTCTGAAGGCTCAAGACAATGAATGCTGGCTTGTAAAAGTAAAATGGCTCTGAACACATGCAGGATAACAAGTCCCAGTTTGTGTGAATACACCTGAATGCGAATCAACAAAGTAAACAGTTTCGTTATTTGTAGGAAGTAATGAAGCTAGATTTTCGACACGCAAAATAAATGATAAAATACAGAACGCAAAAACAAGCTCAAAGTACAAAAACGACTTGCCTTGAAAGCTAAAAGTTGGGGATAAAATTGAAGCTCTCTTAGCCACGACCAAAATCGCCGACACAACACTAACTAGAGCCCAGTCTTCTCCGTGAATCATGTGACAAGGACTTAGCTCTTGTATGCAAATAAATAAAGGAATAAATATCGCGGATGATAACTAAGTGTAGATTACACTTTGTGTAAGCCACACAAAAATGAGGTTCTCTCACAGCTAATCTGGAATAACTGATTTTTAACTGTGAATAAGAAAATGGTATTCTTTCCTCATTGGTATCAAGTGTGAATAAAACAAATCTTGGACCTTTTTGACTCCAGTGAGGGCCACTTCCTCCCATTTAATTCTTTTTGCAATAAATTCAGTGTAAAATGTAACTTCTTACAATATTATAGCATTCCCCAAAATTGGAAGAAACTATTGCAAGAAGGTTCCAAAGACTCAGTTACGCCTCCCACCTCAATCTGTTCACTATCATGCAAGGCAATATACAGTATCCTGCTTAACCTTTAAAATCTACCTCCACCAACTTCTGAGAAAAAAATTTTAGCATCTGGAGTCGAGAAAAGTGACTTGAATAAAATCTACCTCCTACCTTTCACACCCATGAGAGAATTGAAACTGATGATGTCCCAATACAAAATCACTCACCGAATTTTACCAACAAACAGCTTGTTACACAAAATGAAAAAAGTGGCCTCGCCCTCCTGTCCCTTTTGTCCTTCTGACTGTCAGACACTGTGGCATTTATTCATTAAGTGCACGCACACAAGTTCTTTTTGGAATATATTCCAGGGGTGGTACTCAATCTTTAGTAACACAAAACTGCTACTGTCAGAACTAGAAGTTATGTTCAGAATAATTCACTGCTGCACCTACTGTTCAGCTCTCAACCATCTCATTATTTTGGGTAAATATTTCTTATATGTCAACACTATAAATACCACAACGTACCAATTCAATGATTTTGTCTCACTTGTGTGCAACAAAATCTAGAAAAATATATCCCGGTCACTTGCATTAAGGAGAAGGAATTCAAGAAGAAATAGAAATTTTTTCTGTCTTTATAAAATTGTATTCTGTCCTTTCTCTCCCTAGATTTTGTATTTGATTTATTTCTCTCTGTTACCTAATTTTTTTATTTAACAATGTATTGAATTCTAGAAAATCAATATCCTATATAGTGTAAACAACCAACAAAATTCTAATTAGTGGCTCGAACAATTAACATGCAAACAATAACAATGTAAACAGATCAACTGTAATTCAATGTGACATGTGTAATTGTATTGCAATTCGTAAGTAGTGTAAGTTACCGTAGTAAAGTGTAAGTCCATATGTATGTATATCATAAAGTGTTGATTAATATATATTAAAAAATGTCAGATTGAAGATATTTGAAACTTTTGTCTTTCTCTAGTACAACTTGAGTGACCGATTTCCCTTTCGATTGTTTATGATGGTTCTATAATTGTTTAAAGTTGGAAGGAATAATAACTCAAAAATCAGATTGAGCCAGCTTACATGTACATGTAACTAACAACGGTGTGTTTTTTATACACAACCTTTTAGCGGCATACAGCGAGTTATTGTCATCTATACCTACAATTGACATGAAAATAGATCCAGAAAGGGAACCCCTTTCCTTGAAGCCAGCTGCACCTGCCATCTATCCCAGACAAAACACTCTTGCTATGGACCCTTTTTTGCCACTTGGGATGAAGGTAGAGTGAAATTTTATTGTTTGCTGAGATTTATGCAGACCCAGTAGTAGTTACATGTAAGACAGCTAAAACGGTTGATTTAGCAATGACAGATATGAGTGCACGATTTTTTGACAGTAACATTGGAGACTATAACAACAGGAACAAAACGGGAACAAAGGTTATTGAGGATATAGCATCTGAACTATACCATTGCTTGACTTGAGAACTTGTAGTAGCTCAGAATAAATAAACTGAATTTGCTAAGCGAATGATTGCTAATTTATTACAGATTTGAAGAAACTGTAAGAGTAACTCTAAACCAAATAAGGCTAGGGAGTGTATTTGTTGACCATGAATACAGGATTTACCTAAGGGAACTAGGAGTTAACTTCTGCTACACAACAAGATTTAGTTATGATTGAGAAGTGTGTGGAGTTGCTTGTTGGGTCTTGCGGAATTGAATAAATCAAACTGGTACAACACAACAAGGTTTAACCGAACATGGCGGTTCATATTCAACAACAGGCACACATGGCATGCGTGCACATAATAGTAACAAAACCCCAGACCATCACGTGCGACATAGCATTCCACATAGCATTACTCCCCCCTTAAATCACAATCAATTAATAACGCACAAGTTCAGTTCAGTTACAAGTTCAGTCTCTCTGGCAGCTTTCCTAGCTAAAGGGGATAACATCTACATGGCGGTGTTGCCGGACTGCTAACCATGGTCTCTCTTTGGCTGCTGGGAGGGTTGTCAGGGGCGTTGTCCACATGTGTATCTTTGGTCAATGGTTTCTCGATGCCACTCATAGTGGGAGCCTGTAATTCTTCATTCTCCACACTACTTGATGATTGAGGTGTCCTGCCAACAGCAATGGGTTTAGATGCGGGGTGTACTGTTCCTTGTTTAAGTTTGGAGTCACTGCAAACTCTGAGTTGATCAATAGGCCGTCGCCATGCTGTATTGGGCGTGACCTTGACTTCATAGGACAAGGGTCCTGAGTGAGCTGTGATTATCCCTGGAACCCACTTGTTTCCAGCTCTGTAGTTTCGGGCAACGGCATCTTGGCCTAACTCTAGCTTTCTTGCAGGGCTGTGACCGTAACTCTTGATCTTGCTGTTTGTCTTCCACTCGCTTCCGTATGTTAGGCTTCAGTATATCAAGCCCTGTCCTGATGTTTCTCCCCATGAGGAGCACGGCTGGTGTCTCTCTAGTCAAGGCATGTGGGGTTGATCTGTAGGCCAGCAAAACGTTTGCCAGCTTCCAAGCACTGTGCGGAGAGCTTGCTTGAATGTCTGTACAAAACGTTCAGCCATTCCATTTGTGGCTGGGTAGTATGGAGCTTAATGTGCTTAATACCATTATTTTTCGTGAATCCCCTAAATTCGTCTGCTATGAATTGAGGTCCATTATCGCTTACAAGCTGTTCTGGCAAGCGGTGTGTGGTGAAGAGCTTTCTCAGTTCCTCAACTGTTTTGCTGGTAGTTGTAGTAGTCATCGGTATCACTTCGGCCCATTTAGAATCTGCATCTACAAGAATCAGAAACATAGTTCCTATGAATGGGCCAGCAAAATCAATGTGGATGCATTGCCATGATCGTGCTGGCCACTCCCATGAGTGAAGCAGAGTAGTCTTAGGGTTGTTCTGGGTAAGTTGACAGCCAGTGCACCCTTTTGCTACTTCTTCAATTGCTTTGTCCGTTCCTGGCCACCACATGTAGCTCCTGGCCAAGGGCTTCATCTTAACAATTCCAAGGTGGCCCTTATGGAGCTCAGCTAACAGTTGTGCCTGGTGCTCGGGAGGGATTATTACTCGTGAACCCCACATAAGGCAGCCATCCTGTATGGTGAGCTCATCTTTCCTCCTCTGAAATGGCTCTAGCTCCTTCTCACTAATGGTTGGCCACCCTTGCTTTGTGTTTTTCATCACACGTGACAAAACTGGATCTCTCTGAGTTGCTTGCCAGATCATGTCTGCATTGACTGGCAGCACTTCTATCTGGGATACTTGAAAAATCTCCGCTGGGTCAACTACTTCCTTGTCACAGGTAGGCGTGACAGTCCATCTGAAACAATGCATAACGTTGCAAGTGAGCAACTATCATTGCTGGTATTCCTTTCTTGGGATTAAAAATTGAGGTTAGGGGCTCATGACCTGTCACAAGTGTGAATGACGACCAAACAGGTAAAGGTGGAATTTCTTGACTCCCCAAACCAAGGCTAGGGCTTCTTTATCAATTTGGGAGTAGTTCCTTTCTGCTTTGGTTAAGGTACGTGATGCGAAGGCTATGGGTCACTCTGAGCCATCCTCCATGATGTGCTGTACATGCCCAGTTTACACTTAACTGTATGGAAACTTATTTTCTCAAGACGAGCAAAATCTAACAGTACAAAAATGAACAAAAAACATGGGAAAGAACACATAATGACAAAACGAAGAGAAAAAAAACAAAAGAACAGAATATTAATGTATTTCAAAGTCTCTTGGGAGGCCTAATTGGCCTCCCAGAACACGATCGGGCTTGAACATGTGCAATAAAACTTGTCTTGCGTAATCCGTGCCGATCTACTAGGTGCCCACAGTAAGTGATCTTCGTCTGGAAAAACTTGCACCTCTCACGGTTTGCTCGTAGGCCATTTGCCTGTAGCCTCTTCAGTACTTCCAGATTGTCAAGATGCTCTTTGTCATTTTTTCCTGTGATAATCATGTTGTCTAGATGCAGCTAGTTCCTTCGCCCCCTTCTAAGATTTGATCCATAGATCTCTGCCAAATTGCTGGGGCTGAAGTGGTCCCGAATACCAGGCGGTTGTATTGGTACAACCCTTATGGGTGTTAATTGTCAAGTACTCTTGTGACTCTTCCTCCATTTCCATCTGATGGTAGGCCTGTCTGAGGTCAATCTTGGTGAACTTCTGCCCTCCTGCCAGCTTAGCAAATATGTCATTGATGCCTGGGAGTGGGTACTCCTCTGTCTGAAGCTGGGGGTTAACTGTGATCTTACAGTCACCACAAGTGTGAACTGTGCTGTTTCATTTGGCAACTGGCACAATAGGCGTCACCCAGTCGCTGGATTTGACCTTGTGCAGTATGCCTTTTTCTAGACGTTTCAGCTCCACCTCAACCTTAGGTTTCATGGCGTATGGGACAGGCCTTGCTTTACAAAACTTTGGTTCACTGCCTTCCTTCAACGCGAGTTTCGCCTTGGCTGACTTGAGTGTGCCGATTTCATCCTTAAACACTTAGTCGTCTTTGAGTGTCTCTAATTTCTTCTGGGTGTCTTGTGTCGGGTGTTCTTTTGAAATAGCACAGATCCTTTTCCAGTCGAGTTGTATCTGGTGTAGCCAATCTCTTCCAAACAACGCCAGTCCTTGTGTCTTCACTACATACAATGTTAAGTCCTTGACTTGGTTGTTGTGTTCCATGTGAACAAATAGTTTGCCTTCTGGTGTTATCTTCTCTCCTGAATAGGTTTTCAAAATAGGGGTAGTGACAACTAGCGGTGTGTTTGGGAAGGTTTCCTTGTACATCTCCAAGGGGAGTGTAGATATCGCTGAACCTTTGTCTAATTCCATCTTCAGTGTGTGGCCATTAACTTTTGGTGTCACCCAGATGGCGTCACCAACTTCCCCATGGTTAACAGTGTTGACTTCTAGGGATGCCACCAAGCTATCATCACGCTCATCATCTACCTCAAATGAGTGAAGGTTGGGGTTCCCGTCCCTTCATCTTTCCTTAGCGGCAAACTCTTTGGATGTGGCCTAGTTTCCCACATTTTTGGCATGTTTCATTCCTAAAGTAACACTTGGCTGACTCATGTGTACTATCCCCCCACATCGATAACAATGAGATTTTGATTTGACATCATCTTTCCCTTTTGGAACTCTTTCGCTATCCTTGTTTATTTTGTTGACTTAAGACCCTTTATTAATGTTACCCTGCAATTCTAGTGTGTCTTTCGCTGCCGCTTCCATTGCTAAGGCAATTTCTGATGCTTTGGCCAATGACAAATCTGGCTCAGAGAGCAGCCGTTTCTGGATAAGTTCATTGTGTAGTCCACTCACTAGCTAGTCTATCTCTTAACGTGTCATTTAAGTTAGTTCCAAAGTCACAATACAGGGACAATTTCTTTAATTAAGCAAAGTAAGTACTTACGGTTTCACCTTTGAGTTGGTTCCTTTGTGAAAGCGGAATCGCTCTGCTATGAGCATTGGTTTCGGTAACAATTGCTTCTGTAGTGTTTCTATGATAGCCTTGGCTGGGGTGGCCAAATTGCGTAGTAATCCATACGTTTTGTTTTCCATTAAGCATTACGGCCACTTGCTTGTCTTCCTTGATTTCATTGGTGATGAAGTATTGCTCTATACATTCCACATAGGCGTTCCAATCGTCGTTTGTTTCATCAATAGCTTCAGCCTTACCAATCGGCGTTGTGGCAAAAGCTCGAATTTCCTCTGGTTGCTGCGCAGGATCTAAATTCTCATCGCCACTCTGTTGTGTCTTGCGGAATTGAATAAATCAAACTGGTACAACACAACAAAGTTTAACCGAACATGACGGTTCATATTAAACAACAGGCACACATGGCATGGGTGCGCATAATAGTAACAAAACCGCAGACCATCACGTGCGACATAGCATTCCACATAGCATTGCTCAGCAGTGGCTATCCTGTTTTAACTCTATGTGAAGAACTCATATCTCATTTCTGACACCAAAATGTATGACTGCAATTTGTTGCCCACAAATTCAGGATTTATTTAAGGGAACTAGGGGGTAGCTTCTCCTACACAACAGGATTTACCTAAGAGAAGTTTGTGAGAATGAATCACAAACATAGAGCAAAATAAGGTGTGTGAGAACATCAAACTTATGTAGGAAAATAAGAAGAAGAATATTGCAAAATAGTTTGAAAATTAGAATTAAAAATGGCCTTAAGCGACCTTGTCACATATTTTTCTTCCCTTTGAAAATGATTCCTGCCCAGTTTGCAGAATCTTTCAGGAAGCCAACAAAAGTCTTTCTTAACACTACCCTGGCTAGGATGATTGCACTGGTCTGATATTAATGTGTATACTCACACTTCAAAGTATTGACTGTGTTAATCTTATCACTTTAAAAATGTGACGAGAAGATGATGGACTGATCTTCAATACTAGACTTTCTCAATCTATAGCTTACAGAATTTTTTTATGGACAGAGCTTTCAGCCAGAACCTTTATAACACTGGTATCAGTGAATGGAATTTATTACAAACTACACTTACATGTGCATTTATTAAACAGTCTGAAAGTGAACTAAAAGTTATTATGCTGACGTTGCATTACAACCTTCACAAGGGTATACATGTAACTCTAGTATAATATTATTGCTGATAGTAATTTACATGCTATTGAACCTCCCCATAACAACCATGTTGGGAACAGAGGAAACAGACTGTTGTAGAGAGGTGGCTGTTAAAGTTTTACACTACATGTAAACAATTGTACATATAGTGATACATTTAAAATTAATCTGCACAGTATTGCTAACTGAGTTTGAGGTCCATAATGTAAGTTTTAGATTGAGGTTTTTCCCTTTTATAATAATTATCTATTGGACCATAGATTGAGGGAGATAAAACTGGGATCCATAACTTACATGTAGCTGCAGACGGAGAAGACAAGGTCAGTAAGATACATATAACTTCTCTACTACTGGTATGTGTCTGATGGTATAGAAAGACCATTTGTCCCATGGAATGGCTTTACGTAAATTTCAGTGGGTGGTAGAGTAGAATGCAGCCTGCTAAACTGACCAATCACAGCATGCATAGTAACTGACAGATAACATCTCTCAGTTACTATTGTATTATAATAAAGAGCAATACTACTCATGCGACATTAGTAGGGTTTATGTTCAAGAGTGCAGCTGCGATTTTAATGCATGACATGCATTGATCTATTGATCTTGTTGGTAATGATGAATTTATTCATTCATTTTGTGACTGGCACTTTTTGTAGAATACTAAAATCGCAACGGACCTCATATATAACACACACCTGTTATTTTTCAGGGTGTGAAATTTGCTTCCACGTCACCAGAGAGACTAGAGTATACAACAGAGAATTCACAGGTATTAACACCGACAACAGACAAGAAAGAAATGGAAAAAGGTGTAGCAAAGGAAATAGGTTTGTAGTCTTTTTTCAATATTTTTAATGAGAGTGTCTGTACAAGTTACTGGGCTCAGGTCTCCAAGAAAATATCAAGCAGTGAGACCACTGCCCTTGTCTTCTGTCTCTGAATTAACATAATACTTAACTGACTTTGTCATGTCATGTCTATTCACTCAGGTCTATAAATTGCTATCAGGAAATTGGGGGTGAGATATTTCAAACACAACTGGAATTATTTGTGGTGCACATAGTAATGGTCTTGTATGGTATAAAAGGAGAGGGTAGGTGGGGGTCTTGCAGTGCACCAAATCAGATGAAATTGTGATTTAGAACCACAGTAAACTAAGGAGCATAAATTTCTGGGGTTAGTAACATTTGATGTTCAGTTCACTCAAGAGTGTCAGTGAACACAAATTATTATAATGCATTGTGTAGGTGAGGATGAAGTTATAGCAAGTTCTGAGTTGACATCAGTGAGCAGTCCTAACCATGAGTATAGAGCTGCTTATATTCCATCTGATCTGATTGGTGCATTGCTTCATCGAGGAGAGAAGCTAAGGGAGGCTATGGTAGTGTCAGCAGATGAAGACAACAATATCGAAGGACCTGAAGGGATGCATACCATAACAAAAGGGTCAGTCAATAACATGGCAGTTAGCATAGAATGCTCTTAATTAGTGTTGTGCTGGTTAATGTTAATGTTGTAATGGTTATACATTGTTGCCTTCTTCAATCCAGACTCCTCTGCTGTTTGTAAGGTTCCCTTGCAATTCTTGTATGTATGGAAGCAGGATTTCTTGGTAACCCCATAGAATTGCTTCAAAGGAGACTGTTTGGAATGTTTTTGCTTTATGCACAAAGTGTATACATGTACATCTTATTCCAAAATGGCCACCATTTTAGTATCCTTTTGTTTGCTTGCAAATTAGCCCTTGTTGCCTTGTTCAAGGGAAAATATTTTTTTGAATTTCAAGTTTAAGAACGAGGCAACAGGGGGTAATTTGAAGGAAAACAAAAGAACACTATAATGGCGGCCATTTTGGAATAAGGTGTATGAAGTGTAATTTTTTTAGTGCTGGGGTTAAGGGAAGTTTAGAAGTCAAATAATTAACAATTATTCCATGAAACCGTGTCGGATATGAAGTGATAAATAAGCAACAAGCTCATAGCGCGAGTTGGTTATGATCACTTCATATCCAACAAGGTTGAATGGAATATTTGTTTTAGTATATTCTTAATCGGGTTTTCGCCACTGATTTTTATTTCAACAATTTTACAGAGCGGAAAATTGTTAAACTTGGCACACTATTTTCCATATTAGGTAAAACTCCGACTAATGGCTCATAGTCAGAGTTTTTGAACCAATTAGAGAGGTAGAAATGCAATAGTCGGAGCTGAGAATAAATTATACTAATATGTCATAGTCAGCACCAGTTCAGAGAACCCCCTTGCACATTATATGATATTAAGAGAAGCAGCTAAAATATTTTGAGAATTGAAAATCAGTGATGAAAAATCAAATTTTTTTTATTTTCCCAAAACATCCCTTTCTGTGAACTAGTTTGAAAATTCGTTTGAAAATTTGTTAAACTAGACGCCTACAGGCGTGCACTTGGGCTACTCTTGATGATATAGTGTAGTAATTTGTGTAAAAAGTACTACTGAAACAGAGTTACAAACGGGCAGAAAACCCAATCGTGACTAGGGTTAAAGCTGTCGTCATGCAATTTCGTAAATGCCGGTCATGAATAACTCTACTTGTGTTTACAGGTTGAGACGAGAATCAAAAAAAATCAGCTTGCCCTTTGGGCGGGCTGTTTTTCCATTGTGGTAGCCCGAAATTAATTTTTTCAAAATATGTTTGGGTGTGAGAAAATCATTTTGTATTTGAGAAAATGTAAGAAAATCTCTTTGAGTGTGATAAAATATGTGCCGGCACTTCACACGCTTTGCGGCTAGTCTATTATATTTATTTTAAAGCAAGATTTTCACATCTTGAACTGGTCACGCTCTCCTCATCTTGCTCAATTTTGATCAATTAGAATCTCATTCAATGGCAAATTATCATGATTGTGCACTCTATTCCTTGCAAGTTGTTAAATGTCAAAAAGTTGTGAAAATATTACGCTTTGGCTTGACATATGATGACAATTTGCATAATAATTAATTGTGTGCAGACATGTGTGAAATTTCTGCATGTACTTCAAAAATAGTTCTACTTTTGAAGACCATAAGTTGCAAATAACTCAATAGCAAAGTGAAAACCTGTTGTGGAGTAATATTTTTATTCAAACACAGACTAAAAATTCAACCAAAAAATAAAAAAAACCTCCGAATGTGTTCACTCCTCCAACGTTGTTCACACGCCAATCGGTTGAAAATTTATGAAATCATAACACAGTAAAGTTGATATTTTTTTCAAATGCCATAAAAGCTACAATCGATTGATCAATTGAAATAGTACACTAGTCTAATTCAAAGTTTTGCGGATCAAAATTCAATGAAGTAAATCTCTTCCAAGCTCTTGGAGAAGTATGAGGAAAAATATAACATCTTACGTGAGTTGTGTGTATTCTTATTTGATCTGGCGATAATGCCTGCAAGAAGTCGTCGATCAGCAAATTTTGTCAAAGCATTTTTATTTTCACTTTTTTTAGTTTGTCATAAGAAAATCATAAAAAAATTGCTTGCCAGCCCGGCTTGCCCGGCTGGCAACTGGTTATCTAAAGACACTAGCCCGACGGGTCATTCCACTAGCTCCAGGCTATCAGACAGCCTTTTTGTCGCACCATGGTTTATTTTTGTCTGCTGGCAGCGTAGTTTTCACTGTCAGTCTCGAACACATTTAAAAGTGTGGGTAATTCTGTCTGCGTTAAAAATGATTGTCTGGTTAAATGAGACAAACTTGATGAATACAACAGATTTCCAATATTCATTATTGACACCAGATGATTAGCAGAATTGATTCCTTCTTTGTTATTGTAAATCAAAGGGCATAATCTCATTGTAACACATTGTTGTCCTGAACTTTGTCCAAATACCAACTCATTAGCTTAACTATATGGTGCTGTTATTGTTTTGCTAGGGTAGAGGTAGGACCAGGGTTTTTTTCTATATCTAAACTCAGTTGAAATTTACAATAGTTTGATACATGTATCTGATGCTTACAAAGACACATGGGTTTATTACAAGAAAACATTAATAAATATTGACTTGCTCTATACTTCAATTTAGTTATCCTTTGATATATCCTCACAGAACAATTCAACAAATACTTCCTCTCATGTTGTGTGCAACTTTGCTTAATCTTACCCTGTTCATATGAAGCTTTCAAACATTCTTTGTAACTCTTCTAACCTTCGCGTAACAACGTAGCCAAGAGGACTTCAGTATGCGTTCATAAACAAATTCCTTTAATGTGGGTCTACCGCGAACGGTGTGTGACTTTGTATGTATATTGAGCATAATAGCCATCAAATTTCTTTCACTTACATGAAGTGAGGAATTATCCAAGAAGGCGGCCATTGCTTAAACTATGTGTTTCAAGTCATGCATCGCCTCGTTTTCGTGAATATATAATCGGGACATCAATATAGATAGATAGAAAACCGAAACCTAGACTCAGCCTACCTTACAGGTAGCCCGAGTGAAAAGCTGTTTTTCGCCTTGCCTAAATGGTCAAATCCTCACACAACTTTAGGAACTCTATTCACAATCAAACAATAATTACAATATCACTGCACAATAAAAGCATATAAAAATTTTACTGCAGTTCTCATTAGAATGAAATTGAGTAATTTATTTGCTGCACAACGAAATATTACGGCGCTGTGAAAGAAAGATGAAAGTCATAAATCAAAAAGACGACAAAAACAAGCCAATATTATTTTGAGATAAGTCGTATTTCAACTGTGTTAAATTACTGGCCACTTCTTTTTTCAGTGGTTCTGTAGTAGCTGAATAAAACTCAAATAAACTAAAAATAATAACCAAAGTGCTTGGTCGGCGTAAATTAAATATGCAGAAATCCAGCGTGCAAGTTACTGTCCACTTTTAAAACCTAAAATTCCCAAATACAGGAACGCTTCATGTTTCCACTCTTTCTAGGACCCCTTAAGTCCTCTTAAAATTTGCTCACAAGTCCATTCTGATTGGTTTGTCCTCAAGAACAATAGAACAATAGAACCAAAATATCTTCAGGGAGGGTAGGAATTGAATAACACTTCTTTTATATTTCCAGAGATATTCTTTATTCAGTATTTTACAATTTTAGTTGCACAACCTGTGATGTCATCACTTTCCTAATTTGCATAATGGTAAAACATCAATATCTCTAAAACAAAAAGATACTCCAAAAAGGAAAATGTCATTACCATTTTTTTTAAAAGCCTGTCAAATAAGCTGCAATTATTGTTCATTTCATAGACACTTTAATAAATGTGATGCCACACAAGCGCCATGTAAGCGTGCATAATTAGATGTTATCTCTAGTTAATTATAGAGTCAGTTTTATGAAAATACACAACACAGTGGTTTACAAACTTAAAAACATTCCGAAACATTTGTCGTTTCTTATACTTGAAGAAATGCTCTGTTGAGTTTAGACTACATATCCAAAAATACATTTCAATGTATTCTTAAAACTTCAACTTAGTAAGAGAAAAGTTTGTTAGGTTTGATAATTTATATACATTTGAAATTTCTCGTAAGTTCATCCTTTGCGTGACCATTTTGTGTACGTGACCTAACCCCTAACCCAAATTGGGTAACCAATAAATTTGACGACTTAGGTTAAGCGTTTTACAGCTTTTTGCTCATTTCTTCAAACTCGTATTAAAAATCTTTGGTGCCACACTGAAAAATCGCTAGAGAAAAAGCACTGGAAACACTACTGAGAATTCTCCTGAAAAAAGCAATTTGAGATGGGCTGCAAGTGGTCAAATTTAACAGCTGTCAATACACAGTTGCATAGTTTTAGAAAGGCAGAGCACATGCGCATTAGATACCATCTCATAGCTAATGTAAAATGGGGTTGACTAGCCTACATGACTTCTATGGTTCGTGACATTTGTACATTTGCCATTTTCTGTTTGGTCACAGAAATATTATTGAGCCGTTAAATCGTGTTATTGCAAAGTGCTATACAGTACCGCTCAGAAATAAGCGTCCCAAAATATACACGAAATACGCGTATGCGTATCTGCGTATGTGCGTATGTGCATATGCGTATCTGTGTATGTGCATATGCGTATATGCGTATGTGCGTATACTCTGCATACTCGTATGCTCATTAGTATGTATGAGCTAGTGTACTGTTTTTTCTTTTCTTTATAGTTCATTGTTCTTTCAATGGCTTGCTATTTCTTCTTTTAGAAATCGCCGATTTATGCAAAATAGAAACGGAGAAATAACTTTTTCATTGACTTACCGACCTTACCAGCGCGTGCCGAAAGATAGTTTATCTTGCAAGGAAGATAAAAGTTCATGGCGCATCATATAAACTCTAGTAGAACATTGTGTCTAATCATTGAAATTATTTCAATGTTTTAATCGCTGATTTATGCCAAATAGAACCAAAGATGATTTTTTTTCGCTACTAAGCTGGTCGCTTCAATAGACAATTCACAAACAAGACTCTCGGCCCGTTCCGAAAGAAAAATTAATAAATGTTCACTGCGTATCATAATTACTCTAATAGAACATGTTTCTAGTTATTGAAATCACTTCACTGTTTAGATCGCCGATTTATGCCAAATAGAACCAGATACCGATATGATATTTTTTCGCTACTAAAAGCCATGTCGCTTCAAAAGACGTCTCGCCGACGCGTGCGAAAAGACCCTAAGTTTATCTTGCAAGAAAAGTTAATAAACATGATAAATGTTCACGGCGCATCATATTAACCCAAATAGAACATCTTTTCTAGTTATTGAAATCACTTCACCGTTTAGATCGCCGATTCATATCAAAAAGAACCAGAGATATGATTTTTTTTCGCTTCCAAGCCGACCAGCCTTGACGCTTCATACAATTCACAATCAAGTCTCGCCGGCGCGTGCTTACAGAAAGATTTTTTTTATCTTGCAAGTAAGTTTATAAATGTTCACAGTGCATCATATAAACTCAAATAGAACATCTTTTCTATTTATCAAAATCATTTCACCGTTTAAATCGTCGATTTATACCAAATAGAACTAGAGATGATTTTTTTTTCGCTTCCAAGCCGTGACGCTTCTTATAATTCACAAACAAGTCTTGCCGGCGCGTGCTTACATATTTCCATACATATACTTTTTGTTAAGGCAGGTTGGTTTGAGGAAACCTAAAGGCTGGTGGGGACTCTGCTAAGCCGTGACGCTTCAGTCATAGTTACCATTAAACCACGTTTTAAAAGACAATCAATTTACAAACAAAACTCGCGGGCATGTGCGATAATTTTTCTTTCAATAAAAGTTAGTATTGACTTTCATCGAACAACGTTTCTACTTATTGAAATATTTTTATTTAATGCTGGTCAAGACTTTTGAAGATGTGGTGGCTCCTAAAGGAGCCGTTTGTTTGTATTGGGAGGGCTGTTAGTATCCTGAAGCTCTGCCTTCTCGCTCGATAACTGTAGGGATGACCTTCGCCAAGTGCCCGATGTATTTTCTGCACTTCTCAGGGGTAACTGTGTCCCAGAAGCGTTGAATTCCAGCAACCAGTTCTTCCTTGTTTTTCGGCTTCACTGTTGTCCTGAGAAAGTGCTTTAACTCGTGCCAGAGGTTCTCGATGGGATTCATGTCCGGGCTTTCTGCGGGGGTCGGCCAGTAGTCATCGGTTTACTAAACCAAATCTCCGAACAACGAAAACAAAGCATTCACTTTCACAAGCTGACACTCCAACGCCTCGACGCACTCATCGCCGTTCTCAGCAGCCCCGCCGAGTCCGCACCGTCCATGCACCAGCCAGCTTCACTCATTAACCAGCCATTATCACCACCAGCACCGCCGAGGGAACCTTTAGAAACATCTGCCCAACACATCTTCCAGTTACGAGCAAAATCAACATCGGCAAAGAATTTTGCGGTAAATCTTGTCCGTTTTTATTTTACCCCTCAAGAACTTGATGGCAGAAATGTAAGGGGGGTTGGTAACAAACTTCCCCTCGATCCTGTCAGAATTGAAAAAGTTATGGACACAGTATTTAAGTTTTTCCCTTCCTCTGGAAATCAACAAGATGTTTTGTGGCGTGATTGCTGAAAAGCAATCGATGGATACTTGAGGAATAGGAAACCAGTGAATATACTGAGAACAATGTAAGAAAACTTAGCTTTCAGAACTATAGATGTTGTCTTACTTTTGTTTGCAATGTTTGTTAATTTTTTAATAATTAGTCGAGAAGAAGTTATTGTTCGCAATGTATCTGTAAACTTAGGTTGAATAAAACTTTTTTAACTGTAAAAAAGTTTGTTTTCTTTTTGCTGACTAGGTGGCACGTGACGCTTCAATAGACAATCAATTCACAAACAAGACTGTCGGCGAGTTCCAAAAGACCAAAAGTTTATCTCGCAAGAAGGTTAATTAATGTTCACGGCGCATCATGTAAACTCTAATAGAATATCGTTTCTACTCAATCGCCCATTTACGCCAAATAGAACCAGAGATATGATTTTTTCGCTACTAAGCCGTGTCGCTTCAATAGACAATCAATTCACAAACAAGTCCCACCGGTGCGTGCGATTTAGGCCCGGTTCATACGTCGAACTTTTCATGTGCCGAACCTAATACCTATTTGGGTCGACCCGAATAATTAAATTCGGCAGTTTGATTCAAACGTCGAACTTTTCATGTGCCGAACTCATT
>Ga0126337_10000784_pt1 | contig 17477 bp, 15 predicted proteins | sample DipCmetagenome_FD_92527 | JGI IMG/M metagenome (GOLD analysis project Ga0126337, IMG submission 92527) | Coral microbial communities from La Bocana,Puerto Morelos, Mexico - Diploria C A metagenome | ecosystem: Host-associated > Invertebrates > Cnidaria > Coral | place: La Bocana,Puerto Morelos... | reverse complement strand
CTGGGTGAGTGATTTTAACATCAATCTGAAATTATGAACAAAATTATTTTCTAAAGTGTACAACACTAGTCCAAGTACCAATTGTAATTAATTAGCTCTTTCAGAAGCGAAGATTAGGAAGTAAAATATTACATTATTAATAATTGGGAAGATGTACATAAAACACACACTTTACATAACAAACAGAAATCAATAGACAGATTTGGCACATTTATATCCTTGTTGCCAACCAATGCAGATCATGTGACGATTCATTTGGAAGGTTACAACATTGTAAGTGTTCTGTTTGTACATTATCCCATGCACAGCAACATGCGGTAAATTTCACAAAGCAGTCTGAGTTGGGTGGCAACAAGTATGTAAACATGTTAGCCCAATCCTGTTATTGATTCCTTATTACAAGAATGTTTCATTTCTAATGTACACGACACAATCATAAAATGTCCCTTGATGGAAGTTATAATTCCCAGGGTGGAAGGGGAGGGGGTACTCCTTAGAATTTTTGGTGGGGGTGTGCCGCCCGCATCTCCGAATCCAGACCCAATTTCACACCAAAAAATTCAATTTCCCACAACCGTTTGCAGACCTAGCCTCAAAAATCCATACCCGTTTTCAGACCTGACCTTGTACATGATTAAGCATAGCATATGCATCAATACTGAACGGAAGTCAACATTACAAAGATGAATAGGTACAATATAGCTGGAATGATATATTTTATCTGTTTCTCTTTCTCTCTCACCAGTTACTCGCCCCGGTTGCTGGGAAGAAAAATAAGTTTATAAGCTTTCACGAACGTTCTCCCAATAACCATACCCAATTACAGACTAAAATGTTCAAAAATTATACCTGTTTACAGACCAAAACGGCTCAACAAGCATACCATTTTGGGGCAGCACATACCTATATACCTGATATAGGGGAGTACCCCCTCCGGGTTATAATTGCCACAAAACTAATAAAATATTTGTGAGCAGTTGCAATAATGTAAAATATAAATTGTCTATAACAGAAAATAATGTCAGTATGTTTTAGAATTTTCCTATAGATCAAGTATTATAATAAATTAAGATTTCCAAATTTCCATCATTTAAGTTATTGAACATGTTGTAAAATTGCATCAAGTCTCATACAGAATTTAACTAGAAGAGTTTGTATACTTTGAGAAAGTGATGAATGTAATAGTTCAAACGAGTCAAATATTTTGATTCATTGATAGAATAAAAAAAGTCTTAACTACTTAATAAAACATTTTTTGTATAAAAAAAATAAGATTTCTTAAAAATGCATGGAGGCTGGTTTTGTGTAGAAAGTTGTAAAGTGTCAGGAAAAATCTCTTTTTGTCACTACTTTTATTGGTTTCTAGATGTGTAATAATTTTTTTTAAGAAACTCAATGTCTATTATATTATATTAATATTAATATAATGTTCACTTCTTGGAAATGTGAAATCTACCTTCTTCATTCAACATTATGGTGTTGTTTAAGGAAATGCCCACACCGCTCCATAGACGGTTAAATGGTTTGAACTCCCACCCCCTTCCCTTAGGAATTCCAGTTTTGGTTTAAAACTTATTATTACACCCCCCTAATGTGGCCTTTTAAAGGAAAGTATAAGGCCCCATCATGAGGATCTACATAACCCTGGCCAGTTCCAACTCATTTCTGGTCTGAATATGCCAGTAATTTCATTTTCAAACGTCTTTCTGAAATGTCTTGATCCAGTTAACTTTAACCCATTGACTCCCGTGTCAGGCCAAATGAGCTTGGCCTTTGTTTCACTTCTGATGCCATCGCCTTAATTGGCATTATCTATATTCAAGTAGGAAGAAAAGATCTTACAATGATAGCCAGTCAGATCAGAGTGATTGGCTCAATGGAGGCTCACATAATTGTTATGCAAGAAAATGCTCAGAAATTTGATTAAAAAATTGAGTAAAATTTCCTGCGACTACACTCAGCTACTCCATGGTAAAAATTACCCATCTCAAGGGTGCTTTCTCAGACATTTTAGAACTGGAAGCAAGCCTAGTAGATGGTCAATCACTGCTGCAAAAAAGATAAGAAAAAAAAGGAAATGCAAAGAAAAAACCTGAAAAGCCTCAAGATGTATAGGCCACTCAAAATTTGGATTTCTACACATGCCTGAGCAAAAATGTCAAATAACACAGTGCTAGTGGAAAAAGGCATACTGCCATGTTGCAAATTCCTTTTCGAGTAGATTCGAGCTACTTTGGCCTATTTCCAGGCTGTCTCCAAAATGTCCAAAATATGTGTGTTTGGAAGAAAGCTCCAGGAGTCAATGGGTTAATATCTTGTATCCCTAACACCCCTAATAGGACCTCAAAATTTGAGTGTGTGAGACCCTCCCTTACCTTGGAATTTTGGATTAACCCTCCTTAGAGAGGGTAAGGATATTTTTTGGAACTAAAAATTACATTTGGTTGTAAATATAGCACAAGCACACTCGTGGCTCGTGTTAGGTATCAGTTTGTTTCTCACTTCAGTCTCCTGCAAGTTTGTTTACAACTTCAATTTACGTACTTCAGTACTGTTGGTAGTATTTGTTTACTTTTTGACATTCAGTTTATATTATTGACTATGCATGAGGTATGACTCAAGATGACTGGATAATGGACAAGCTCTTTTTTTTGCGTGTTTCTGGACCAAGACAGAGTTGAGGGCGTAAACATGCAAAAAAAGAATGAAGCTTATCCAGCCATATTGACCAAACAAGCTTTGTCGATAAAGGAATTATTATATGGAAAAAGAAAACTATTTCTTGTGGGACGCAGTGAGTAATCAGTAAAGCCGAGTGGGCAAGACAGCACCATTTTCCTGCTTGGGTGGCCAATCACTGTGCAGGATTCAACTTAGCTTGCCTGCTCACAGAGTCAGCCATATTACAAGGGGTTATTTTACAGGTGCGAAAGTTAATAATATTCTAAATAGTGCATGTGTGTAACTAAAAGACATATACTTTGTTTGGTTCAGTATATTAACACAACACAGAATATGTAAGATGTTAATATTTTATCTTCCCAAAAGATGTATAGCGGAATGTGGATTTAACAAAATCTTGACTTCTCTTCCCAGTTTTAACAAATCATCTCAGTTCTGTCAAATTAATATCAACCACATGATTCCATGGCTGCATTACGCATTTTAAAAGAAGCACACAAGTACAAATATCAGAATTGCTGTCTAAAGGTTTCTTGTACTGTTTCACCTTGTCCAACTTGGAGAGCACTAAAGCATCTTTACAATTCCAATCCTTTGATTCCTTGAATGTGTTATGCTATTTACCTTTAACAATGGCACTTTGCGCTGCAACCTCATTATCATCATCATCCCTACCATAAACAACCCACTTGCCTTGCTTGACGACAGGCAACTCTGGGAGTGGGGGTAAGGAGTTCCCTTTTAATTCCACATATGCCATGTTTGGAAAAGGAGAGTGAGGTGGGTTGGGAATTTTAGTAATTCGTACAAAATTGCCATATCTTTCCTTGTATCTTTCCTTGAGGGTGGTATAAAGTTTTTCCAGTGCCTCTTTGTCCTATAAGGAGAAAAGCATAAACTAGAGAAATTATAATCAGATCACAAAGAATGCAATCAACTTCCATAGGTCTCAGCCCATTTTGATAGGCTAAGCCAAGTTTTAAAGTTTGTCTTTCAGCAATCAACATTCATCATATTTTAAGAACTTAAAAGTTTGATTTCTAGAAGCAAGGATTGCTCTTGAAAGCCATAAGGACTTAATTTCATGCACAACGGAATAAACTGTTCACATTTTTCAATCTTTTGATGAAATCACAGTGCAAGACTATTCCAAAGAAAGCCATTGAACAATAAGATTGTCTAGTGCTATTTGGTTTTCAATAAGCTGAAAAAAAGATAGTTGGGATTTTTTCTGATGTGTAGCTCCAGAAAATATCCATACATCCCTGACAGAAATGATTCCAGTTAAGTTTCATACATTTCTTTACATTTTTGTGGCCTTCTAGAACACCAGCACTCCCCCAGGAAATTCCAATCCCTTGTGTGGGGTGAGAGTGTGGATATTTTCTGGGGTTGAACAATATCCAAGTGATACAATTTTCAGAATTTTTCAGGCTAAAAAGAACAGTTAATTTTTTCTTTCTTACCCCCAGGAGCATATTAGAAGCTTCTTCTCTACATCTTTGTACAAATTCTTCTTCACTTAGGACTGGAGGAGGGATGATCACCTTTTTGCTTCTCCTGTTAATTATTTGCTTTGTGAGTCTCTTTTCTCTAGACTCTTCCTCAGTAAGAACAAAACCATCCTCAATTAAATCTAGGTCTGGTGGTGGGCGTCGCCGTTGTGCCAAAGCAATAAGCTGAAAAATGGCAAGTACAATAATGTAATGCTGTTAGTTAATATTTAACCTGATCACAATAAAATAAATATAAGTAATATATTTATTTCCAAAAATCACTCTTAAATTAATAGTTGAAAAAAAGTCAATGCAGATATTGTATTGCTTTCTTAATTTCTGGTAACCTCTAAGATCAATAATTCAATTGATTTGTGGGGGGTACAGAGGTTTCCACCACCCACTACCCACCCCACCCCACTACCCACCCCTACACCACCCACCAACAAAACTGTATGTACGTAAATATCAGCAAATTATTATCCATAAGTGAATGATGTTTAGCTTTTACCAGATCACCGTATTTTTTCAACTGCTGGGCCTTTCGATCAGTGGTTTGAATGCGTTCATATTGAACCAACGCTAGCACCAGTTTCTTGATCAGATCCGTGCGTCTTTGGACAAAATAGTTAATCCGTTTTCTTGTTTGCATCTTTCTGCGAACTCTGTAACGAACAGGGATTAAATTCACACAGGGCACGAGGGACTTCAGAAAAGTTATTTCTCCAGCCGCTTTCCAAAATATGGAAGCCATGTTGCTTTTTCGGAGATCGCCAGGCTGCTCAGCAATTTTTTCCCCACGTTCCATACGCACAGCGGATTTACATCAAACTAGCATGCGTTCATTGAGGTTTCCAAGATGGCGGCTATACGAACACGGCCTCTGGAAAATCTGCTGAAGTTCAAGCCAAAAAACAAGGAAAAAAGGAAGGTTATGTACAAAAAGCTCATCACCGCTCTTGTGCAATATGAACGAATAGAAACAACGATCAACAGGTGCCACGATTTGTCAAGAGTGGCAGAAAGGGTGAGTACAAAAACATCAAACACGTCGTTTTAAATATTTGTATGCATGGCTTCCAAGAACGATAGAGTTTTTACGGAGCAGAATGAACCATTGAAAGCTTGATATTTAAATACAACCTTCCCCCTCCAGAAGTAAGGTGGGGTTTTCATAGTACAGTACACCTGCCTATCTCTGAGGGAACGACAACCCCCCTGTCCAATGCACCCTTTGATCCCCTCCCCCCCTCTTTCCCAACCCAACCACTTGATCTGTTATGTATGGGGAAGATGGGGAAGAGGTTTATAGAGAATGTACAGTGCTTGTACTGAAACCCCACCCACACCCCTCTGGAAATCCCATTCAGCTTGACACATTATTTTCCTCAAATTGTGTGGTCTTACAGAACCTCCCTCCCCCACCCCCAGGAAATTGCACAATTTGGCCTCATTTTCATGTCCCCATGAAAGTATCCTCTTTCAACTCTGGGTATCTCTGTATTTCCATATTTTTCTGTATTTCTACTACTACTCAAGTAGCACTTCTGGTTGCAGATGATTGATCTTGCTAAAGAAGGAGACGAGGAAACCATTAACAGCTGGATCACAGTAAGTCTGTTCTGCTGTCTGGTTATTACAGCAAAATGATTCTGATAAGATCTAAGCCTTTCATAACAATAAGTGACCAAAATCGTATTTCTGCTTGTAACATTTATAGATTTTCTACCAGACAAGTGATGAGAATAAAAACAAATCATTGTTGTAGTGCATGACCAGAATCTCAGATTTTATTTTTACAATCTCTCTTTCACTGCCAGAGCCAAGGCGTTATTTGTGACTGATATCTTAACCAGCCTTTGTTAGTGTAAAACCTAGTTTGTAGCCATTCAAATGAAAGCTATTGAGCAGTACTTTCATGTGGCACTGTTTATTGTGAGACTGGTTCAAACTTTTAAGTGTGTTGGTGAAATCCAAGTGTGTGACCATTCAAATGAAAGCTATCGAGCACTACTATTATGTGATACTGTTTATTGTGCTAGACAAGAAGGATCTGCTATTAACAAACTGTGGATGAACCCTAATATGTGGTTATTCATTCCAGATGAAAGATACTGAACAGTACTTCCATGTATTGCTATTTACTAAGCTGTTCAAGGTGGCAGTTAACTTTGATGTCAGTAGATGAAACCCTAGTGTGTGGCCATTCAAATGAAAGCAGTGTTTTCTGGTGGCACTGTTTATAATGTGTGAGGCGTAGTGGCCTCGTGGTTAATGTGCTCTTCTCCGGATTGAGCAATCCAAGTTCAAGATCTGGCAGGGTACATTGCATTGTGTTCTTGGGCAAGACACTTTACTCTCACAGTGCCTCTCTCTACCCAGGTGTATAAATGGGTACTGGCAAACTTGATGCTGAGGTTAACCCTGCAATGGACTAGCATCGCATCCAGGGGGGTGGGGGGGGAATCCTCCTTGTCGCTTCATGCTACAGAAAGCGGAAGAAGCTCTGTCCTGATGGGCCACTTGGTTCACATCCAGACTTTACCACAAGGTGCACATTCTCTGCACATTCACGTGATGGTTGTTTTTCAAAGGTCAATATTTTGTGAAAATGCTAATGAGGATATTCTTCCCTCATAACTTTGGCACTCTTTGAGGCTAAAACGCAGTAAGTGTCGGACTTAAACTTAACAATGAATCTTTCTCATTCTTGTTTTACCAGAAAAAGGAGCTAATACCAAAGGTGTTTGGGTATCTTTTGCCCCGATACCAAAATCAAGTCAATGGCTACACAAGGGTGTATCAAATACCTCCTCGAAAGATTGATATGGCCAAGATGGGCATTGTGGAATTTGTTGGAAATGATCTTCCTCCTCTTTTGCCGTCAGATGAAGAACTTAGAAAGTTGAAACTGCAGAAACTGCAAGAACTGAGTGCAAAGACAAAGGGAATTCCCATCAAAGGAACGCCTGTGTAAATAAAAAGAAAATGTGCACTTGCATGAGGATGTAGCAGTTGTAGACTGGGGAAGAGAGGTGGTTGTTAAACTGACGGGGGGAGGAGAGATGAGATGTCATTCGACAAAAAGTCGTCAGATGAACAACTGAACGTGCTTGAGAATTCACTGCAGTTGTAGAACTAAACGAACACTTCTGTCTTTGTTGACATTCCTGGAGTTTTTTCGTCTGGCATGAGAATTTACTTTTTAAAGCTTAAAATACATAGCCTATGTAGCATCGTTTGCAAACAAGGCACGTTAAGGCAAAAAATAACACGAACGCAACGAAACTACTAGCGAGTGCGAAAAATAAGTAGGAAAGTGAGGGAAGAGGAAAGGAAAAGTGAGCTACTCAGGCTTACATGAACGAGGATCTGTGCTTGGAGTGAAATGCAAGGGGCGAGGCCCCAGAGGGAACTCCCACAAGGACGGGGAGGAGGTGCTCGTCATACCTTTAAGGGTTTAAAAAGTAGTTTGGGTTCCTCTTAGGGTGCTTAGCGGTACTTAGTATTTTACACAAATATTTAACACAAGACAGGAGATAATGTGTTATTTTAGAATTGGAACCTCTTCGGGCTGAAAAAAATTCAACCCACGTCAACAAAACGAATGGATGAACCTGTAAGGGTGTTTTCTCAAAATTTCCGACAAGCACCCAAGTCCATTGATATAGGAGTCCCCCCCGGGGGCAAGGCACTAGTGCAACGAAAGTTTCAGTCTCATTCTCGTGAACAAACGGTGATGAGACCAGAAAATGACATTTCTTACTGTAACTCCGTTAATTGAAACCAGTATTACTTTATGCGTAATTTGTTGAGGAATCAAACGCACAGTTTCTTCACGAAATAAACTTAGTTGTAAGTAGAAGAGCACTAGGTTATTTTCTCGATTTTTTCGCCACAGTTTTGAAAAGACAAGCACATTGCAATATTTACTAAGTAATATGAAACACAAAACAACGTGTTTCACCACATTTCCAAACACCACGAAAAGAATTGGAAATACGACGAATTCCTGACGATTTCTGACGAACTTCCAAGGTGGAAATGAGTGCGTGGTATATCCTCTCAATCGAAACTTGAACGAAAACGGAGAAATCTATGCTAATAAAGATCAGATATCCAAACTCTTTCACGGTCACGATTTCCTCTGTTAAAACTTAATGAATTTTTTATGAGTTCGAGAATATATTATCTTCTCTTCAGCTAAGCTCTATTACTAGACACTGTAAAATATAGTAAAGTTGTAATTCATAAATAAATCGTTTTGATCTTTAAATATTAAAGAAGTGTCGGTAGGGAAGTATGCGTCAGAGTCTGTAAATGAAATGAAACGCACTTTAAATTCATAAATCTATAATCTTGAGTTGTTGAGAGCCTACGAAGAGTTCATTAAAAATTATTTCGCACGAAAGAATAATGTAGAGCTGTGGCGTTTAATTCAAGCCTGAAAATAGCGGATATATTGCTGTTGCAATACATTTTCTCAATATCCGTTGAAAAAAAAAAGCTTTTTATAGATAAGACACACTATCAAGAGGTTTTCTAGATAATTCAGTCTTGTAGACTTGTCTCATAAGGCATCACATATCTAAAAAAAAAGAAAAAGGTGTAGTCTTGACTGACGAATACTTTTAAATGAAAGCTGCACAAAGGTATACTAAAACTTATTTTAAGTTTTAGCGCCATTGTCTCGCTATATCAGTCTATCTCGATATCAAACTATGATTAGCTCTTACAAGTCATTTCGAATATGGAATTGCGGAAGAGTCTGCGAACACAAATATGTCTAACCAGGAAAAACACAAGTAATTTCTGTACAAACCTCTTTTCCAAACACGTGTGACAAATTATAAATGTATTTTATTTGACAGTGGTATTAAATTAATCGTTGCCCGCAAAAAGCTGTAAAGTGGGCAACCATCAACGATCTCACTAATGGACTTTTTAGTAGCTCGTTGAAATGTAATATGAGTGTTTTCCTTAAAAATCGCTACACAATAGGTACTTTTATATTTTATACACCATGATCAAGAGGGAGAGAGCGTTTTTCGCACCAAAGAACTAAAAGACAATATAACATTACAAAATCGTCCCAAAAACCTTAAAAATAGAATGCAAATGCAATTCAGAGAAAACTAATATGTTGAATTTTTTTCTGCTTGCTTTTTCAGGAAGAATAACAAGATATAATACATTGGCAAGTGTTAATTGGTTGAGTTGAATTGGCTTACAGGGCTTTGACAAGTCCTTACATAGCGAAAGAATATCACTTCAAACACATATGGAAGACAAGAAAGCTTGGAAAATACACCTAAAAATAGTATTGCTAGAGAGATCGGCGTGCCTGTCTTAGACGAAACATCGCGTTTCGAGGCAATATCAGACATGCAGACGCGACTCGGGAATATATTACCCAAAGATATCATATTAATTTTATAGACCAGAGGGTCTATACTGACAATTGTATTATTTTTCCGGAGGCCTGGTCTTATGACGACAGCAAAGCTGTGCTGGCGTGTTACGGTTCAAGAAAGGTTATAAAGAAAGAGCTTGTCGCGATGAAGTAACAAGGCTAAACCAGTAGCGAGTACGTATGGAAAATTCAGCAACCGGCCATGAATGTGTTCAGGATTCATCCACTGTTTCATTGACCGCCCTGATTCCAGTAATAACTTTGTCAACGCTAGCTGGACTTGCTGCGGTGATCCTAAACGTTTTAGTGATCTGGGCAGTTTACCGAAACACCACTTTACGTTCCGTGACGAATTATTGGATAGTTTCTCTAGCCTTTGCAGATTTACTGATCGCCATCTTGGGTGTTCCAGTGTGGTGTTTGAGACTCCTTCACAAGGCGGAACTCATTAAAACTAATGTACACAATCTTTTCTCGGTGATCGTCGTTTTGACGTTAAGCTTGTCGTCTTTGAACCTCTTAGCACTTAGCTACGATCGATTTATTGGCGTCATCCTGCCACTTCAATATCACACTCGGTTAACCCGAGCAAGGTGTGGTAAAATCATCGCCAGCATTTGGATTTTGTCTCTTTCTGCCGCTTTTGCAACACTACAGGGAAAATGCACCATTTCACCGCTCGGACATTTTGCCCTCTTCACAGGAATCTTCGGAATTCCCTTTTTATTAATGGGTTATATTTATTTTCGTATTTTCAAAGAAGCTCAAAGACAGAAAAGGATGATTAAAATTCAAATAGCCTCGTCAAGTCATGCCCACGACCAGCCAAGCTTCCTGAGAGAGAACAAAGCTGCAATGACAGTTGCCATGGTTACTGGCTCGTCTGCACTTTGTTGGCTTCCAAGTTGGGTTGATTCAGTACTTCATCTTGCTTCTCCCACACTGTGGAATAAAACTCAGGTATGGCTGGCTGCAACAACCCTGGCCTGTTTTACTCCTGTATTAAATCCTATTTTGTATTCGATGCGAATTGAGAGTTTCCGGAACACATTTCGTACTGTTGCTTTCAGAAGCAGGAAGGGAAATTCTGTGAACGTTCTTCCTATGTAAATATGATATATCTGGCATTTTCAACTACAAACTAGATGTATTAAACAACACATAAAATAATTGCACGAGTTTAAGTTTCACTAAGTACGGTTAAGGACTCTATATTTTATGAATACTCGATCCCTCAATATTATCAGCAGAGGTTTCATAAGATGATCTATCAAAAACCATTGCAGCGCCGTTGGGCCGTTGGGGGGTTCTCTTCATGTAGTGTGTTAACTGCCTTCTAGCAACTGCTTTTTTTCTTTCGAATAAAGAATAAAGAGATCAGACAAACCTAGACATAGTTAACGTGATGCTAATAAGAGACAGCTGCCCTTACAGGCGGACATTTGAACAGGAAGTGGAGGAATATAAATAAATATAACATTTAGCTGGCTTCGTGAGTGGGCATAATAAAGCGAATCCTGCACTCTGATTGGCTGCCGCGGGCAAGATGATGGACAAGATGGTGGACAAGATGGTGCTAAAAAAAGGTGTTCTTTTTCCACATAACAAATCCTTTATTGACCGAGCTCGGTCAATTAAGAATGGCTGGATGTTGGCCTCGTTCTATATTTTGCGTATATAAGGACCTGGACTCCGCCTTGTGTTATAAACAAGCAGATAAGACAACTTGGACAGGCTAATATCTAGCCATCTTGACCTCATGCTTGGGCTATAACTTACATATAGTAACAATCAGCAGGTGAGAGGTGAAATTTCAAACCGAACTAACCGGTGATTAACCTTCAATTTAAGGAGAGTTGTGGTTTCGTTTAACACATACAGTTGTGGAACAGGAGGTAGATCAATATATAAATAGATATAAATAAATAAATAAATAAATAAATAAACATAGTGACAATCGGCAGGTGAGGTGAAATTTTAAACCAAAATAAGATGCACCTGAAATCAAGGAGAATGCGTTTTTTTTTTCTTTGAGATAAAGTATTAGTGTGTCTGGTACAAATTTAGGGAGTGGGGTGTTTATTTTCCAAACAGCTATAAAAACTATAAACAAAATAATATTTTCTTTATATAATTGCAGGCGGATAACCTTTAAAGGTCAGTGATAAAGGCGTTAACAACTGAAGCAAAGCTTGGATATTGGTTGAAAAGCAATGAGTTAAATTTATGAGGTAGACCATTTTACTTTTGAGGCGGGAGGGGGTGGTGGTGTTTTGAAAAAACATATCCTGCAAGCATACTTGTACCAAAAAAAACACACGTTCAGTGAGCTGAATAAAAGCAAGCTTCACTGAGAAACAAATATCATAGATAGACAAAAACAAATTTCCTTGTGCATGAAAAGGTTAAAAAAGATTTGTACCTGGACCAAATTCTAACCCCCCCCACCCCCCCCCCCACCCCCCCCCCACACCCCACCCCCACCACCCCCCCCCCCCTCCCCACCCATCAAAAGTCAAATGGTCCGTCCCTAAAGCTTTCTATGCTTTCCATGTTGTTCTGTCAATCAAAGATTAACTGCCTTTCGATTCAGCTGATCTATCGCGCCACCTTCTTCTTCTATCGTATACAAAGACGTGGATGTCGAGTATCATAGCGGCGAATCGCACAGGTACAAAAAATACATGAATGTCTCCGATGTTTCTTATCCAATCAAAACGCAGGCCGAACACTAGCGCGAGCAATGACTATTTATGAGGGGCTGGGAAAACAGCTGGTAAAAAAAATGATTTTATCTTTCACCTTTGATCCTTCGCAATTTTCTGAATTTGTTTCGTATGTTAATTGGTCTCAAACCTGGTGAAACTACCTAATGCCAGCAATCAATTCCACAAAAAAGTTATGAAAAATTAACCGTCGAGGCTCATGTTCTCCAACCTCCTCAGAATTTGGTCGTTTCATGGTGTTGTTTTGCAGATGTACAAAGATCTATAAAGCACATGCACAACGGTCTTTCTGCTCATTAAACCTTTCGGTGGTGCGTGGAGGTAGACTGGGCCGCACGTTCACGTGAAAAGGTGGATGGTGCTCTTGATTGGGGATGTAAATTTCAGATAGGGTCATCAGCCAGGGGTCACGGCGGAAGGGCAATATTTCTAACCACCAAGTTATCGTTAAAATCTGAACGCGAAGACATAAAATTGAAAACGCGTTTGTATTCCCCATACTGTGTTGGTAGCCTGTTAGACTAATCAGGCGTGAAATAAGAGCGCATTTTTAGGGGTCAAATTAAGTTTGAATCACGTCCAAATTGGTATCCCACCCATTCATGTAAGAGGTCCCCCTTCCTCCTTCCAAGGAACGGTTTTCGCGTCTTATATCGTCCTTGTATAGCTACTTGTTCAGTCTCTAGAACTGGCACGAAACTCCCGTCTCCTGAAACTGCCCATTCGACTATTCGGCCTGCAATTAGATATTAGTATAAAACATTTTTACTTCCATTTTCGTCAGTGATATTTGTCTGCCTTAAGCAAGCGCAACTGGAATATATTCCATACATATCAAAGTCAAATTACACACGCCAGTACTTTTCTTCGTCAAACAACTCCTTTCTTTCCCAAGCGTTAAAGGTTAATTCAATCAATAGCTGAGAGGAAACGAAGTAACATAGCAGATTGTTGAATCACTTGTTCATTCCCATAATAGAAACGTTTTCTTTTCTTTCGCCTTGAGCTGTCTTCCACCAACAAAATCCTCTTTTTCTGTTGTGTTTTTCTGTTTGTTCTTTGGCTCTGTAGTTTTTTTTGTCGTGTCATCTTTTTCTTCTTTTGCTGTCTGTCGTTCCTTTAGATCGGAACTGCCTTTTCGCCTAGTATAGAAAACACAAACAACATGACAAAAGATTAATAAAAGTGAATTTACTAGATCGCTGGCGGTCTGCCTCTCCAAATCAGGCAGGGAAATAACGAGAGACGCTTTAGCCTAAAGGGTACTAGGACAAGGACAAGACGTGGAGGCGGCCCCGCCCCTTCACATCCGCGCGCATCAACGCCTTCGCGGATAAACACTAGTTGTATCCTAAGAGAAATGACCGCCTGCCAGCAGTCTATGATTTAACCGTCGTCCCTCGTAGGGTTTTCGTAACAGATGGCAGTATTGAGCTCTTTGGCGACCTTATCGCAATTTCGAGCATCGACAAAGCCTTAGGCTAAGACAGAATCTCACCAAAGACTTTGCCATCTTTTATTTCATCTTTTTCCAGGATGGTCTGTTACCTCAAGTCGATCAAGTCGCCTTCTAGTTTTCCAATAGCTCCTGTACTGGGAAACAGTTCTTTTTAAAATGCCCTGGTATGCTTTGGAAACTTCCTTATGAAAGCGATAATCAAGTGATTTCCCATAATGACCGCTGATTGTTGCGTGTTAAATTCATCCACACCGTTTTCAAATTCTTCCGTCATGCACGGGGCTACGCCTCGTATGAATGTTGCGAAGATTGTTGTAGGTTGTGTCAGCCCCCTCCCCTAAAAACACACATATTTACCTGCTCGCTTGATCGTACAACTCTCGGAATGTCACCTTCAAGATTAGCGATGTTTACATTCGCGCCGTGTGTCATTAATAGTTTTGCCATCTGATCCATTTCCCGCCCGCTTGCCGTGTGAAGCGGTGTGTTCCCCGCAAACGTCACCTTGTTCACGTCAGCACCACGAGATATCAAGTATTCAGCCACATTATATTTCCCAGCTTCCACTGCGTGATGCAAAGGCGTGCGACCACTATTGGAATCCTATGTTTTTGGACAATACAGATTATTTGTTAGTTAGTTTTTGTCTTTTCTATTTTTTTTTCTTCTCAACAACAGGCACTTCAAAAATAAAACCAGGGCCGTGTTTAACCCAATTCAAGATAATGCACAGCCTCTGTAAGGAGATTTGGTGTTTTGGAGTTGGCATTCAGGAAGTCCAATTCAAAAGAGTCCGTTACCTGATCGTTAATTTCAGCTCCCATGTCGAGAAGTGTTTCAACCAATTGTTGGCTTCCTTTCAAAGTCGCTACGTGGAGTGCGGAACAACCTGCAGGCGGTTAAAAAGGAAAATGAGAGAGCTCTTAAGCCGCTTGGAATCGTTATGGGGTAATGAAACTGGCATGGATGTAAATTACGAGACCGACACTTCAAAGTATTCAAAATGCGAACGCAATAGGTTCAAACTCTAAGAAGTTCACATGTCAATTGATAAAAACAAACCAAAAGATCAACACTTTCTTAGCCTTGCAAAAAATCTAGCCAACAAGACGCACATAACCGCTCAGACAGAGATTGCGAGACCAGTGAAATTCGACGAAGGTCTTGCAAGACCTTTGGTATTTGAAGGTTGCGAACTGAAAGATGTGATTAGCGAAACTGCAGCGGACTCGAACGTGGCGAATTCGGCAGGCATCGAGACCAGCTGTTACCGGAGTAACGGATAGGAGAGTTAGGGAGACTCGGGGCATGGGAATTTTAGCTGGAGGAACATATAAAGGAGGCGGGGTTTCATAATTTTCAGTCGGTAAGCGAACTTAATTAATAAATGGCACGCAATGCATGCAGAAGCGATGACGTTTAAAAATTATTCCTAGAAGATTGGAACATGAGCAGACAAACTGACTCTTAAACTAAACTGTGGAACTTTTGTGATAAAAATTTTAGGGGTTCACATTTAGGGTCGTCCAACTTCAGGTAGTTTACCTTTACACCACACTGTTCTCCATTAAACTTACCAATATTTCGGTTCACAAATAAGTTTAGTTCAGATATCTCAGTGCTTATACAATGCTCATAGAGTGCTTTGACAGTACTAATTCAATTCACATCAAGAAATACGTAAGTTTTATGTGGACCCTTGAACTATAGTGTGTGTGTGACTTGCTTGTCGATCTAAAGTTGTATGTATGGAAGATATGCTTTTAGTATTAGTTTGCCCGTCAGCGCAAATTTATCCGATACTGGATAGAGCACAATTCTCACTTAAAATCTTGGTTTAAAAGATGAAACAAAAGCACTCCTCAGATCCTACAAACTGAAAGGGAACACCGCAAACGAAAAGTTTCTCATTCTCCGAGACTTAACGTGGCATAGTCTCATTCAACAACTCCCAGAGTGCATTTCGCTTCCACAGAGGAATAAACCGTGCATGAGATATTAAAAGCAGGAAAAAACTGGCATCACTCATCACTGATCCAAAAGAATAATCCACGCCAGCTTAAATTAATGCGACAATATGTCATTGCTTAAAAAGCATTACATTACTAACAATACACATTTCTTCTTTTGTTAGTGCCAAATAATATAAATCTGTTTCAAAGAACTTAAACACTGCACAATCAACTTGCATCTGCTACCTTATTATCATTACAGACATTTGGCAAAGCCAGTGACCTCACTGGAACTCATTTGTATATTTCAGTGCTCATACAACGCTCATACAGTGCTCTCACAGTGCTCATTCAACTCACTTCAAGACTGGCAATATATACAGACCCTTCAGCTATCGTGCATGTAAATTGTTTGTCTATCTAAATTTGTACATGATGTATAGACGATATGTTCTTATTGTAAGTTTGCCAGTGAGCGCAAATATACCCGACACTGTATAAACCAAAATATACCGTTTAATCTTCGTTTGAAAGCTGAAATTAAAAGCACTCCGCTGATCCTGCATCAGCGAAGGAAAACTGCAAAGCAAAAGTCACTCTCTCTGAAGCCGACACCTTATTATCTTTAAAAATATTTGGCAACACTAATTACCTTACCGGAAATTAATTTGTTGTTTTATATGTATACTTGTCATATCGATTAAACGCACTCCGCTGATCCTTCAAATAGCAAAGGAAAGCCGAAAAGCCTTTACCTATCGCCTGTGCGACTTACTTGATTATCTACACTTGTATGTATGGAGCATATGTTCTTATTATGAGTTTGCCTGTGAACGCAAACTTATCCGATGCTGTGTAAACCAAAATCCACCCCTAAATCTTCTTTTAAAAGCTAGAATTAAAAGCACTCCGCTAAACCTACAAACTAAGTCCCAGAATGCATTTCGCTTCCACAGAGGGAGGAAAAGTGCGTGACAAAAGCGCGACGGACATTAGCGCGGCAAAATCACTATCCAAAGGAATTCAGCACGCCAGCATAAAGTAATGACGTCACTCCATACGTCATCGCTTAGAAATTGGAAAAGTGGCAAGTCTAGTACAGTGATTAAAACATAAAATTGGAAGAATAACTCAGAATCGAAATAAGGGTACAACAACAATTTACAGTTAGTCGTAAGGAGAAAAAGAGCCACAACCAAATCAAAGTTCGTGGAATGTTGGCAAGTGATACCGCTAAGGATTTGAGATATATCCAGAATAGCACGCAGTAACGAAAATGGCAGATTTGAAACAAATGTTTTCGTCACGCAGTTGACGGATTTGACGAAATTTGTAAATCTCAGTGTGGAATTTTGTGCAAATATGTCAAAATTTGCTACTCACTGTCTATTCTGTTGTAAATAGAAACACGATTTTAAACCAATCAGAACGCATATTTTCTTTGGACTATTTCTAATGTCTGATATAATTGTATGCAGTTTTAGGGTGTATTTCATGTTGTTGTAAGTCTCTCACCTTGGAAGTTTTTCAAGTCCAACCTGATTTGGACGCGGCTACCTTGTGTGACGTCACGGATGGCGTGGACACAGTTGACATCACTGTCTTGACAAGCCAAATGAAGAGCGGTCTGTCCGTGCCTGTCCATCAAATTGACATCAGCCCCGCCTTCTAACAGCTTTTTCACGATATATGTTTGATGCGTTATCACGGCAAGGTGGAGTGGAGTCTGAAACATTAGGTTTTAAAGTG
>Ga0126337_10000783_pt1 | contig 17508 bp, 11 predicted proteins | sample DipCmetagenome_FD_92527 | JGI IMG/M metagenome (GOLD analysis project Ga0126337, IMG submission 92527) | Coral microbial communities from La Bocana,Puerto Morelos, Mexico - Diploria C A metagenome | ecosystem: Host-associated > Invertebrates > Cnidaria > Coral | place: La Bocana,Puerto Morelos... | reverse complement strand
TCATGGTTAATGAGCTCGACTCCGGATCGAGTGGTCCGGGTTCGAGCCCTGGCCGGGGACATTGTGTTGTGTTATTGGGCAAGACACTTAACTCTCACAGTGCCTCTCTCCACCCAGGTGTATGAATGAGTACCGGCAAATTTAATGCTGGGGGTAACCCTGCGATGGACTAGCATCCCATTCAGAGGGGAGTAACAATATTCCTAGTCGCTTAATGCTACAGAAACCGGGATAAGCTCCGGCCTGATGGGCCACTTAGGCTCGTATGCAGACTTTACCTTACCTTACCATGACTATGACTAAGATGTGTAATATGTGATCTGATGCGCAAGTGTAGGAAAGAAATCAAACAGGAGCATCAAAAATTACTCCTATAACGAAAGGCGGGGTGCCTCAAGGCAACTGCCGTTTTCACGATAAAGACGGATTTACTCGTCTCAGCCGTTTTCACACTGAAGAGAGCAAAAAAACTCCAACAGTTTACACGTCTAGTGGGGGAAATGGGACCAATATATATTAGACGATAGCCCATTTACAACCGTTAAACGTCTAAAATGACCGTCTCTAGTGTGAAAACAGCCACACTACAAGCTTCTGATTACAGTCTAGCGAACAAGTGCTGTGTTCGGTAGATCATCGTGGAAACGACGAAAAAGGTTTTCGATTCTTATCGGCCAATCAGAACCACGACAGCTTTAAATCATCGGGATACACTGCTGTAACTTAGCAGTCGTTCCGCTGAAAACCACTGGTGCAGGTGGGTCTCAAAGGCGACCGAAAAAGCGTCATCAAAAGAATCAGCATCTTCCACACAACACTCCCCCTTCCCAAACACGGTTCCCCCTTCGTGTACCAGTCAAACTTCATTTTAGATAACGTGTGAATAACTTTGGATAACTTGTGAATGGCCGCCGTGTATCACGGCGACGTCGTCGTCGCAGGGCGCACGCTCCCGGGGATCTATATCGCCATTTAAAAAGAGATGCATGCATGTGGGTACTTTTCCTATAGTTATGGTGTCCCGTTTGGAGACCCGTCAAGCCGCTGAGTTCCTTTATAAATCTCCCCACGACTGAACCTGACATACAAGTGTCTGCATTGTTTTGTAATCGCGACCTAGGTATTCATCATTTTGCTTCAGCTAGAACAAATGTGTTTCTTCTAATTTCAACAAATTAAGGCAACCTTCTTTCGGTGAAAAAAAGATGCAACAAGAAGGAGGAGGGAACATCCAAAAGATCATTCCAAACACCGACCTATGCTGGAAAAGAAAAATCATTTTTAAAAAGTTCCACAAATCACACATACAAAGTGGCATCGACATCAGTTAATGATTAATAATACAGCTTACAGAATGGCGCAAGTATTTCTTCTTTGATCACTGACCAATACATGCCCAGATTTCTACGACTATTTCGCTTCGACGGAACTAAATGAAACACAGTGACAGTGATAACGATCTGCAACAAGGTGTTTTTAGTCAGGTGTTTCAAGTGAAAGTGTAACTTTTTTTCCTTGATTCCATTGAAAACAAAAACAATTGACTAAGTTGGAAACGAGCAGCACAAAGAGAGTTTATATCCGGGCATTTAGTGACGTTGTCATGCGCAGTGATGCAAACTGTTTCCAAAAGTGCTAACTCTGCCTGGATAGCAGACATCGCTAATTATCTGATTCCACCATTAACACCAAATTCAATTAGCGCAGGTACGACCAGCTATGTTGCAGGTGCAACCAGAGCACCTGTTCCTAAATCTCTTTACAATAAAATTTAAAAGATATGTAGTTTAGCCAAAGCAGACAAGTTAAATGGTGAACACTTTGGCGCAGCACTTAGAATGTTTCACAAAATTTTTACGTGCAGTACCTGGCTCTCGACGAGTATCGCATGTATGCAGCAGCTGGAGAACTTTTCAAGTAATCTTCGCAACACTGCTTATCGTTGTTACGTTTCATGTTTTTTCAAAACATCAGTTTGAACTTACCGACTCAGTAGCCAGACTTTGGATCAGAGCTGTTTACAAACATACAAGGTGCACCGACGTTATTCGACAAATGCGGAAAGGAAAATGGCAACTACGCCACGATTTACAACCCGCAGATGAACTTTACAGGAGAAAACAAGATATAAGGATTAGAAAGCTCCGAGGATTACCGAGTACGCTACACAGAGAAGACATGCACTGTGGAAACATGTTCCCAATAAATGCACCCGATTTTGGTGCAGCCATTCCCTCTCTGTGCGACCCTCTCAGTTTAGCTCCATGTTGCAATCACGTGTCTGCTACGTGCGGATCTGGAAAGGAAAACTGCGCGTGCGACAGATGCACAGATTTTAGAAACACAGTTGATGCAGAGCTGAACGAGTTCGTTACTTTTTCTGGCTGCCACTTTAAAAACTTCACTAGCAAACAAGCTTGCCAATTGTTGTCTGAACGAGTTTCAAGTATTGAGTTAATCGGCGATTCTTTAGTAAGACATTTCCATAACGCACTGATGATTTTATTCACCGACGACAGAGAAACTGGCTGTCTTGTCAAAGACATGGACGAAACCCACAGAAAATTATGTTCAGGAGACATCCAATTTGTAGACGCCGGTAAACTAGCTTGTCATGGCAAAACCGCCAAAAACATCTCTCAGCTGCCACCGGGGAAATTTTGCTTTGGAAAACAAGACTTCGAGTATTCTTTTCACGAATTTTACAGCATGAGCTATGCCGAGATGGCGCTCAGCAAGGTGCGCGCAAAACTTAACAAGACAAACTCTGTAATTGCACTAGGAGTTGGGCTTCATATAAGTTTAGATGCGAACAAAGTATTTACTGGCTACCTTCTACCAATGGTACAGCTGAAAGAACAAGCAGCAAGCAAATGGCCATTAATTGTGTGGCTCACCACCCATGCGCATGGGAACCTTAAACCTATTGCGTTCCTTGAATCCCAAGGTAATGAGAAAATATCCCGGTTTAACAGCGATATGAGAGAGTTTCTTGAGCCCATTGGTGTTCCTGTGTTTGACACTTTTAACTTAACTCTTGGAGTGCACAGTTATGACGGGACACACTATGGGTTTGGAGTGAACATGATGAAGGCTCAGCTGTTTATGAACTTTCTTGATGAGACCTTTCAGAAAAAAGGGTTTTAATCCTTTCTAATATAAAATATAGGTTTGCTCAAGTATTGTAAGAGGAGCTGATAAAAGGAGCTGATAAAACTATCCTCAATTGAAACCGGCAAAAATTTTCGTTTTTACATATGATAAAAATAATGATGTGTCTTGGACGACCTATGCGACTAGGGAAATACGAAAAATAAGCCTCACTGAATGTGAGACTCAGTTAATGACCCAGATACTACACATAACGACAAACACAGAAAACAAATGTGATGCCTTACCGCACTGAGACCTTCCGTGTCTTGTATTTCATCATACAGACGAGGATTCGCCTTACGATCCATGAAGTCACCAAAAAATAAGCTGAAAATGAAAATGAAAACCATATTTCCAGTAAAAATAAGTTCAAAATTAATTAGAACATTCATAGCTTGAAAATATTCAGGAAGAAGGTGTAATGTTGTCCTTCAAGTACTTCCACCAAAAGTTAGAACTGTGTAAAAATGATAATCAGCATAAAATCCTAACTGCGTTCTTTTCGGCTACTTTCTTCCTTTAATAAATCGAAACGCATAATGTCGGTCCAGTTTAGTTGGGGAACCTACTATATCTATACGCGTGTATGACTCATTCTTTTCCCCAGTGTTGAGGGACACACTTTCTGTTGTCGCAGATAATTTTTCTTTTAATTGAAGGGAAGTTTTTTAATTAATACAGTACAGAGAAGAGTCCCGACAATTAATTTGATTTCTCCTGGTAAATGTTCTACCTCCTGAGACTGTCATCAGTAACCACGCCTCCTCTGCCTGCCAGGTGTTCAAGAACATTGTTCATCTTTTCCTTGAACTCCGATGCCATGACATTCTGAAGTAAACACAAACAAAAAACACTATAATGGTGCCCGGTAGATCAGAATGGAATTTAACACCATTCGGTACAACCTTGAGAGGCAAACCGTTACAAAAAAAAGTAAAATGCCAATGTGGACATATCACTGAATCAGAAGATTTGGGCTAAGATTAACGTACTAGAACATCATCAAAATATTGAAAAGCTTAACCTTTAGCTTCTCACTCGTCAAATCTCGACGACAAACTGAGAATCTAAATAAATGCAGCCAGGCCTGGCGATTCTTTGGCTGGTCCAATTCTACAGAAAAGTTAAACTTTCTGATTCTCATCCTTATTTCGTGTTCAGTTGCAAATGTATTGAATATTGAATATTGTCACGTGGGCATTGTCCTGTATGTCACATTTCGTGCAATTTCATGCATCTCGTGCATTGTCATGAAATAGACAAAGAGCAGCATGGGAAAGAAGAATGAAGAGAGCACATGGTCGACTTGTTGTGTGCCTCTTTCCGAACTGGTTTCACTTCTCCAGCTAGTTAAACCTCCTCTAATTTATGTACTAAGAGGACACGACAAGCATTGCACCCAGAATCCACGGGGATTAGTCACTGGGATTCCGTATAAAAATTGAGCTCATTTTGCCAAGTCTGTGACGTCACAAGACAAGTACACTTACCTTAACTATTTCGAAGAAGCACTGACGATCATCTGAGTCCACCAATCTGTCATAGAAAACGCGGTAAACCTCGTGCACCCACAACCTGATCAACTTGCCTGGGTCTGTAGCACGGATTCCAGGAAACAAAAGAATTCCCTAAAAAGAAAAACGTCCCTAAATTTATTAAGAAGTTAAGGTTGCAATATTGGGGATACCGTACAGACAGTCACAACAGAAACATACAAGCCCCGAAGATCTAGTAAGGTATATCAACAATTGCACCAGAAGAGTGCAGAAAACACTGAATCGCGAATGTACCGACAGAAGTAGGTTCCTAATCTCCAGGCTTACTCGGCTAGATAGTCTGAGAAGCCCGCGTGAAGAACTCGGTGAAGTTTCAAACGAAGACAAATTGCCAAACCGTAAGGTGCAATTCTGTGACACTTTTTTGCAAGTACAGCAGCATATCTCAATACGTACCTGTACAACCCTGGCAAAATCCCTGAGATTAAACACATAGTGCGACTTAGAGGGTGTGGGCAGGAAGCTGGTGATAGCCTGAGTATAAACTTCAGTGATAGCGCTGATTATAATCTGAAGGAAAAGAGGAGAAATAAAGTAAACACAGTAACGTGAATTAAATAATGTGGAGCCTTAACTATTCTACCATGTGGGCATGCATTAAATTATATCGCCACCTCATACAATTAAATATCATGTAACCGAGTGAACAATTACAAGCATACTGTGTTTTGTGATCAGCGGTCACCCTACTGCCACGTTCAGAAGCGTCTCGGTGGTTTGCAGAGAGTTTTAAAAGGGGTTTAGTTTCCCCCAACCCAACCCTTACTCACTTCTCTTTGTTAACGAATGCCTGCGCGTAGGATGTCGAGGCTAGAGGGCGGAACCTTTTCACACAGTAGGAGGCATTCTATCCGGTTAAGGGCTAGGCTCCTCCTACGTCCAATACGCTCAGTAGCCAGACAAAATATCAAAACCAACCACAGGACTACGGAATAAAACATTACCCAAGGTATGGTTCAATCTCTGACAAATTGAACTACGTATCGCGGCGATTTTAAAACGGCAACAAAAAACAAAATTTTACTGCTTTTACGGGACAGTTTGGAAGAGTCACAAAGAACTTAACACTGCGCCTTTGTGATCCAACAGTACCTTTGAAAACCGTCGAATCTGCATTTCAAAGCCATGGTTGTTAAAATGCCAGTCCATGATGACAGAAAAGATGTTTCTCATTGTTTCTGTACTGAACGAGTCAATGGAGACGATGTTAAAATGCCTCAGGAACCGAGGAGTGATTTCATTCCTTCCTCCCCCCGGAGGACCCATGGCTGAGACTAGCAACTGATCGACAAGCTTGAGTACTGAAGTGTCCTTCCTGTCAATCAAATCAAGAAAGCAGTTTAAATCCAACACTTTATGCGCTTCAATTCTCAAAAAAGCGTCCAAGTTCACTTGATATTAAGATATTTGAAACGATGTAAAATTAACTTTCAACGTCATTTACAAATCTATTTTTATGTACATAAACAAAGTTTCGCCCTTCTGCATTCCAGAATTATGTATGTTTAGAATTCTATTGATATGCTGCCCAACTTCCAGTCTTCCTTTTTTATCATAAAAATTAAATGACTTGTCTTTCCAACAGTTGCATCACAGCACCATTACTACTGATACTGTTCTTAAAGAGCAAGGCGTCAAAGGGAACCGCAAATGGCCAGCGTTCAGACGCATAAGGGTTTACCTGTCAAACCAGTATCCATGATCAATCCACTGTCGCAGGACCTCGATGGGGGGCTGGGCTCCATACTTTTCTTTGGCTGGCATGTTGAGATCATCCACAAACACCACTACCTTCTTACCAATGGCTGGTCCATATACACCACGCTTCCGCCTGCAAAAAGAGCAATCACGGAGATCAGTAGCTGATAAAGAAGGGAAAAACAATACTTCACAAAGTGAGTAGCAGGACTATATTTATAGTGTTAAGGAGTACAGTGTGATCCTCTTTGCGCTCGTCGTTTTCAATAGGCTTCTAAAATAATCCATAATGGTAACCGATTACAAGTCCTATGAAATCCCATTAAGACTTCAACTCCAAAGAAATCCCATATGGCCAATCACAACAAACGTGAACAGTACATTCAGCCAATCAGAACTCGAAGTAATTACATGCACCTGGTGCCAAGCGCGGGAAAACGAGCAGTTCTAGTTTTGTTCTAAGTCCGTGTTTAATTAAAAAAAGTTTTGCTCTGCCTCGTAGAATAGGTTACTCGACCTTTTTGTAACCAGCAAGGAGTTAACATAACGCAAAAACCAAATCAAACGAGCGATAAACTTTGTGGACAGTGAGTAAAAACCATCATCGGGTGAATACTAAATATTCTTCGCTATCCATAGCGGCTGCAACAAGTACATTTTAGTTATTACCTGTCAAGTTTTGAAAGAATCATGTCTTGAGTTTGGTTTGAAGTCGTCTGGGCAGAAAAGTTCATGAAATTAGCGATGTACCTGAAAAAGTCACATACAAAGAGCGGCATTGTGAGAGGAAAGTACGACCTCGGTTAATAGCGTTCGATCCAGAGTAGCAGCGCCTTCATATTTTGATGGAAATTGGCCTTTCAAGACAGATTTAAGCTGTGATATCCAGCTGTTTGACTCACCTTTCTGCAGGCATCCGCAGAATATAGTTGTTGGTAATGGCTGATTTTCCCGTTCCCGTTGGACCAACCAACAGCAATGGTTTCTCGTGACTGAGGAATAACTCCAAGAAGTAACGTTGACGAACTGTCTCTGTAGTGGGAATGATCATTTCATTCGGCTGCAAGTATTTTAAAAAATAAACAGTGTGTTAAAGGAGCTAATTCAGAGTATTTTGAGTTGCTTCGGCCACGTACAAAGTCACCTTTCAATTGAACGAAGCCTGAATATATTTGTTTACTAAAGTAGAAAAATACCAAAGAGATAAAAATAGGACCATAAAGGAACAAGGATGGCTAAAAATGGAGAAGATTTCAAACGACGAACTTGAAAAATTAAGCTCAACTTTTCACGGTGCGTAGACCATGATGTAGCTCCTTTAAAAAGGCAGACAAATTTAAATATCAAAAGACCGGCTCATTCTGTTCTATAGTCACCTACAAAAACCAGGATCATCTACCAGCAATTTTGTGAAATGGTCCAGAAAATAAAGCACTAGAGACAGGACTGACGGACCGTCAATTCCGCTCGAGATCTGTTATCTTTAGGACCTCTGTAATCACCTACAAAAACCAGGATCATCCACCAATAATTTGGTGAAATCGTCTAATACACAGCGCTAGAGACCGAACTGACTCACTCAATCTGCTCGAGATCTGATATCCTTATATTTCAAACGAAGACCGTGCATCTATAAATCATCATAACACTGATTAAGAGATAGCACTTGTTTTTAGCTTCGAACGTTGACAGAAAAAACAAATTTTATAGTGCGACCTTTCCTGACGTCGTCGTTACATTTTCAGCTTGTTTAGCATAAGACTTAGTGTAGAGAAGGCATCTTGATTGGTAGGAGTTGACTCCAACTGCACAGTTAAAAAAACTTGTTAAAGTAATTAATCTGCGATATTTTTAACTCTATGGGTGACATGATTGAAGGACATATTGCCTTTCGAAAATTGCTAAATATTTGGGTCGCAAAACACCTAATGAGCCCATCCATCCTTCGAAATTTTTAAGCCGCCTCAACGAAAAAAACATGTAAAACATCGGATTAATCATGTTATGTCCTTTCAATATTCAGATCTGATACTTTTGTAGCTCGGGGAAAAAAACTGAATCACTTATACAAATAAGAAAAGCGTATGTATCAAAGCGTATGTATCAACGGTCCTCCAAGAAGAAAATTGTACGTGGCACACCTTAGCGTTGGCTGGGATCTCCTCGATAAGCACTTCTTTTTCCCATGGATGCCAGGTGCCAAAGGTAGATTTGTCAAAGAAGAAGTCGTAAATCACTCCCTTTCCAGGAAACTGGCAGTTCTTTGGAAGCTTTAGATCTTTGGGTCTGAATTAAGTGAAACACAATGTTAACTGTTTCCCTAATTGAGCCCGGCTTTATGTACTCGTGTCAGTTTAAACTAACAATTCACAAACAAGTCTACTTTAGAGCCATTTAACGTTATAAAATAACGAGAACTCAACCTATCAAATCTCTACCTTCTTTCTTTTTTCTGTTGCTACTGTGTGACTGCTTGACATATTAGCGTTTCGAGGAAATAATGTATATCAAAGTACACAAAAATGAACGTGGAAATTTATCGTCTTGGCCCCCTTGTTTACATTCCTCACAAGACGGTAATTGGTAATTTCAAATTGTTGCATTGCAGAGGGCGACAAAGAAATACACAAATTGTATAAAGCAATCTCTAAAACGATGTTGTCGTTGATGTCGCTTTCGCGGCTTGCTCTACAAGCTCTCTAATGTTAAGCCTTTATATTCAAAAACGTTACCAAATTAAGACTACCCAAGCTCTTTCAAGGGTCTTTATCAACGTCTTCACTGATAGATAAATTAATTCACGACAAGGTATTTTTTATTCAAACCTTTGGTGTTGTTTGTTGGTGCCAGCCTCCAGAACTTTGAGGAAATCGCTGAACTTGAGCCTGGAATCAGCGTCCAGGTTTCCGCCGATCGACCAACAGAGAGAGAACAGGAAAAGGGACTGGAGCCACTGCATGATCTCAGTTTCTGTCTTAGCCGGCTTCTCGTCCATAGAAGTCTCAAATTCTTCTTCATCCATAACAGTCTTTCTCTTCTCTTCCTGGGGCGGTTCTCTAACGTTACGAAAAATAATAAATCGATCATTATTTAGGCTCCAGCCGCTGTTCGGAAAAGGAGCCGGCTCGCGCTACTTCGCCGTAGCCATTCGATGTTCTCGCGTCGGGGAGGAACGTACTCACATACTAGTAGTTAATAGACCTCACGACGGCAACCGGAAACGTGAAATGTCTTTCCAGACATAACTGCGCAAGTACAACACGCTGTGGTGTAAGTCGAAAACGTGAGAACGTGTGCCGGGTTTCACGTCGCGACGAGAACGTGAGTGCTTAATTTTTTGTTTTCATCACTTTTAGCTTACTTTTGCTTTATTTTAATGCCGAAGCTAGATTAAATTTGCACGTTTGTTTTTTGCTTCAAACAATGTTCTGGATGTATTTTTTGGGTTCATATTTTTAAGAAGAGGCTGCTTTCATTCAACACAATACCGCTTCGAATAATTAGTTTTCTTCTTCGATTTTCTCAACGTATCACTGCCAGGGTAGATTGTTATAGCTTGAAGTAACATTTATTTCATATTAGTAATTCCTTCTTCTTGGCGCTTCATTTAAAAGAGAGAGCTTTTTATTGACTCAAAGTAATTTTGTATTTAGTGTTTATTTCTCCATGTTCGCCTGGTTTGTGTTTTGTGCATGCAAGATGGTTGTTCGGGGGGACAGGTCGGCCAAATTTTGGTATCCATGTCACTACTCCATTCCATCAAACACGGACCTCTCCGAGCAACGGAAAACAGGTGGAACTCCAAGGGCGTCTGCCAAAACCGGCAAATCATTTTTCTCAACACGAAATTCTTCTATGCATTCTTCTTTCCTGAAATTGTCCAGCGATAATTCTTTATAGTTGTCATACGGAAACAGTGGATTTTTTGACATACTTACTTAAAGAATGGCAAGTTAATTTGACTTTATGATTCCTTTGACGTACCAAACCAAAGATAAATCTCGCGTTTCCTTTAAGGTCGACATAACCATAGTTAAATGCTAAATAGGCAATAGAAAGGAATTGAAAGTTTGGTTTACAGCGAAATCTGCGAAGCTCGGCGAGTCGTTGCGGTTTCCCGCGCTTTGCTTAAGAATGGTAACTGGTTGTCGCTACCGCGACCTAAGCAGTTCTATCCCCAGTTTCTTATCGGTTCCGAAGAACTTCGGGCATAAAAGGGGCCTGGCCTGGCCATTCTCACGCCCAGTTGTCAATAAACCATCAAGGCGTAAACAGCTGACAAAGAACCCGCGCTTTCTCTATGACAGTTGCTGGTAAAATGTGCTTCAGTTTGCTGAGAATGTTAGGCTAAAATGTTAACAAGTTATATCTTATATTCGTAGTGGGTATCTTTTGGTTTCATAAGATTTTGAAGCGTATTCAGTTTGCAGGACGCTTGACGCTTGACTCTGCCACGTGCCATGAATGCAAGGGTAAAAATTTGCATTTCGCGTCCAAAAGGTGTGAAATGTGGGAGGTGCCATCCCTTTTATAGTGGAACTTCTTGTTTAAGGTGCCTACTAACTATGGTACACCGAACTCGAGAGAGTGACAGAACTCGAGCCTACCATGAAAAAGCGTTACGTTCTGCCAACCTTCTGCATCTGTTATGATTGTTGTGGGCGATATGTCAGATTGTTCCTCACCGCTAAAATGTCGTTTAACACAATGGAATGATTCCACTGCTTTCCAAGACTGGTTGCTTAGAAACATGAAGAAGCTAACTGTTACTTTCCGTAAAACACATTCGATTTTAGGCCGATTACCCAAAAACGGGGATTTTTAAAATACTATAATGAAAGGTGAGTCTATTAAAACGGTTGCCTGTCTAACTACAGCTTAATAAATCATAGTATTTAGAGAAGAAGCCACATCAGCTTTAGCTTGTTTTCATGCGGATCCTGCTCGAATTGGAATTTCAAGATGTCAGTTTTTATGGAAGGAGGAAAACCGGAGAACTCGTAGAAAAACCCTCGGAGCAAGGACTAGAACCAACAACAAACTCAATCCACCTATGGCAACGCGCCGGAATCGAACCCGGCCTGGTCCACATTGGTAGGAGGAGAACGCTCTCGCCACGGCGCCATCCTTGCTCCCAAGTAGCGTTTTGTTACTGCTTAAGTATTACTGCTTAAGCTAACCCTAAGTACTGCTTAAGCACTCTGGTCACTTACCTTAGCTCATCCAGCAGAATCGAATACATGGTGAGCATGGATTTGACCATATGCATTGGTGAGGTCCGCACAAGTTCACGGCATTGCCTGGTGATGAATTCCAAGCACGGGGGAATCAACCAATCAAACATCATCTACGGATTAAACAAAACTGAGTGACGACATAGCCAAAATGCAAAGAGTTACAGAGAGAGAGAGAGTTAAGAAAATTAACAAAACAGTGACTGAGATGAAATATCATTCTAATCACAATTAAGCTACCATGGGGTTATGGTTTATAGAATTCTGAGTAATCCCTCAGTTGAAGCATAAATCACGTCAAACCTATCGTGTAAACTTAATTTAAATTATCTGCGGCAAGTCTTTCAAGAAAAGTCAGAAGGGAGCGGTAACGAGTATCTAATAATTGACAATAATCACGATAATGCAAAACATTAAACAAACATTCTGAATCAAGGAGATCTTTAACTTACAAATAAGATCAAAGCAAGGACTAACTTGAATCATACAGGGACCAAGAAGCGGTTCTAAGTTACTTATATAATCAGTTGACATAAGTTATTTTGCATTCATACCTGGATTGAGTTTTTGCTGGCAGTACTGAGATTTGGCGGATACTCTTTCTCCATCCATGACGCTACCAATGGCTCCCAGCCCAGCTGACTTGGCTCCATGTAAATCATGCCACATCTGAGTGTAAGGAAAACAATTACAGAACTAAAACAGTAAGTCAAATCACTAAGAATGTCCTTAAATTTATACCGTTAACACCATACTCTTTTGCCTGGCTTATAGTCTCTTCTGAGTCTTTCCTTTTACATGCTAAAACTGATTCCTAATCCAATTACCTATACTAAGAGTCAGTCGATATATCGTTTCCGAGAATTGAAACAGCCCATGGTTATCCTAAAAACGTTGCTAAGCAACACAACGACAACTATTCCATGCAGACCTAACAGGCAACAAATCTATGTTTTCAATGAAAAAAAGAATGGTGAATTTATTTGTGCTTCTACAAGGATCAACAACAAGTTATTACCAGGCCCTACAATAAAGAAGGGAAACTAAAGCAAGTTCCAGACGAACGAGAAGAAAGCAATCTAATTCACGCCGCATGTTGTACGCGGTCGCATTTTTTACCTGCTGACCGTGGCTGGTGAAGCTTGCTCCAAGTCTTGAGGCTCAAAAATCATGTTCTGCAGTGAACTCATCTGAATGATCTCTCCGCTCATTAAACACAGCTACGAGAGCAATTATACTGTTATTAATTTGTTACTCTCCCCTAATCGACCATCGTAGATGTCAACACATCAAAGCCACTTTTCCTAAAAGCACGTAACACTTTTGAAAAAATTGTGCTTGCCATTGACGAACCTTTCTGTTGTCGTCCAGTACAGTATTCATGTTTTCGATCCACACAGCATCAACAGGGCCATCAAACACGATCCATTTTCGATCCTCACTGACGGAGCTTGCGTGCTCACGGAACGTGTTTGCAAGTACACCTGGTTAGTAATAAAATAGAGGATTATTTTTATTTGTTCTACTTGTCAAGCATCCTCCAAAATAGAAAAAAAACAGACATTAATCAAAGGAAATACTTGCCATCAGACCACTCGTGTGATACAGGATCAAACCTTCCATACAACTGGCCCATGGTGACCGCTTTGGGGTTGATGATCCTGTATTGCACCTACAAATATACATGATGTTGGGTTATCAGAGCAGTTAAGTCATGAATAAAGGGTGAAAGTTTCTAAAGAAACTGTGGTGCTGCGTCGGTGGGGGTAACAAGGGAACTGACGAAGGGCTAACGCTCGAAACGTCAGCTTTATAACTCGTTACGGTGGCCAATTTACATTTTCAACTTAGTTGATATAACCAAATTACCCAGTTAAGTCATGGTTTGGCATCTTAAAAAGTTCAGCATAATACTATTTTTTGTAATAATAATATTTCCGTGTTAATCTTCTCCATCTTTAATCGTCCTTGTTTCCTTGCAGTTAACTATTATCGTTTAGTAAACTACTATTTTCAGGTTTCCTTCAATTTAAAAGCAATTTTGTACGTGCCCAAAGTAACTCAAAATAACGTGACTGCGCTTTTCTTAAAGTTCTTGATGATTTCTAAATAAACAGCAAGAAAGAAAAAAAACAAAAGCGTACAGAAGTGCCACTACCATGTTCACATTTTTTCTTTTTAATCTCTCGATTATCCTCTTTAACCTCGTTAGCATTGATGTTAGAATTGTGACGTGTTTGAATGACGTCTTTGGGTTCCGATACAGACCAATAGCGTTCCACCTGTACAGTAAAGTCTCGCAATTCCCTCAAACAATCCAACTGGATTGGGGTAAAAGCGAAGAAGGTGACACGACACCAAAAGCAAGGTTCACAAATTAAGAAACTGAGACCTCCTCGTTCAATTAAACCGGAGGAATTTTAAGACGTCGGCTTTGCGATTTGGTGTGGAAGGAAAACACTTGTTTTCCTAAAACACAAATCCAAAACAACCGGTAATTTTTTTTCATTTTGAAATTTCTCAGGCGTAGTGGACGGGCCCTGAACTTAAGCTCACGGCTCTTATATAAAAAACTTCAAATGAAGAATCTATTTATGAAGAGTTTTTTCATACCGGCACTTCATCTGAATCCTCGTCCCTTCCCAGCTCGGACAATGCTGCAGCAAGAACCTTCCACGCTGATGTCTTACCACCAATAGGATCTCCTACAATCATAAAGCCGTGACGAACCAACATCATCTCGTACACCTAGTCAGGAGCAACAAATACAGGCAGCAAAGATTGGAGACTGCGGCGTAATGCATGTAAATACAAACCTGTAAAAACACTAACAAGACTAGTGTATTTTCAATTCCTGCCATTCCTTAAAAGTGTAACTAACCCCAATTATTATTTTTTTTCGCTTATATAAATCTCCTTGTTTCCCCCTGATCACTACTACGCAAAAATTATCGTTGTAGCTATTTTCGTTAATTTTTTTAGGAATTTTAAGTTTCGTAAAATCGGCCTTTTTCATGTTCACGACTGAGGAGTAGCGAAGAATGGAACTAGTTGGCCCGTGACGTCATCCCGGTAGTAAAAATATTTTGCTTTTGAGAAGAACATAAGTGAACGTAATTCAAAAGAGCTTCCAGGAATGTTTTGTTTTACCCTAAAATATCAAACAGCTTTTACTCCATTTTAATACCAACTTGATATTAACAGTATCTACTCAAATAGTGCTAATGGCGCCCTGAAAATGAGGAAATCCTGAAAGCTCTAAATTTTGAACGGACCTGTACAACTTTGTCAACAAACCAAGGTACAGCCTGCAGCTCCATCTTGCGGATGTTCTTTCTGAGCGCCTCTTCCAGGACACCATGGTCAGGAGATGGCAAAGTGATGCCTGGGAATAAGTCTGACACGATGCCCTCAAACAAAGGCAAGTCTTGTGACAAAAACTGGAAGAAACATGGTAAAGCGCGATAAGTCTTTTTTTAATTACATGCTCTAATCTCTCACAACAAGCTTATAAGAAATCTTGAACATCCCTGTGAAATTTAAATCGCATTACCAATTATCGAACAGAACTAGCCAAAGAGCAGTACACACTAACTTTATTAACTGACAAAACACGAATAAGGAACTGCTGGTATTTTCCTATTCTAAATGTTTATCGTGCGAGCAGCGAAATCAGTATGTTGGCTTGTCCAATTAATTCGAGTACATTCGTTGAACGCAACTTACTACAACGACTAACTTTTTCTTACATTCCTCCCGCCCCCTCCCCCATCGCCTCTTTACAGTCAGTTCGTTATAAAACTACAACTCAAGAACTTAAAAACCAGTTCTTAAAATCTCTTTCCACTCCCCGGGTTCCACTCCCGCCGGAAAAAGGCAACAATAAAGCGTTTCTCATTTTAAGAACTGCGCTCGTCCTAGGCCGCACGGTTAATAAGGTATGTTTTAAACAACAAATGACGGTAAGAGAGGTAAGGACGGGTTTGAGAGTGTCCTTAGGCCCTCCCTTTTATATTCAGATTTTCTAAGTCCTGGAATAATCCTTTCCTTTGGAGATGTTGGCCCATACCGAAGAACAATAAAAGAGCTCAGTGAAGATAAAACGTTTTAATGAGCAATGGAAGCGTTTGTCTGTCTGACAGATGTTTAATCTTATATATCTGAACTAACTGAATAAAACAACTAGAGGCTGTTTTCGTCATCTGAGCATTATATGAAAGACGCTGATGTAGAAGTCCTTAGCAAAAGGAAGCGGCGAAATAGTTTTACCTCGTATATGGAAATGGAAATCGGAGTAACTGCTTAATAGGCTGTGGTAAGTCAACAACAAGTACCTGCTTTGTCTTGTCACGATTTATTAGTAATGAATTTTTAGCGTCCCATTTACGGGAGATCTGTGTCCGCATTTACGGCGGCTATAGCATTACGTACATTCCAAATTGAAAATTTTAAATATAATTGACTATCGTATTGGCTATGAGTACCTGAATTAATTCGGTCACTGATATAAATGGTGAAAAGTACCGGACCTAATATTGAGCCTTAAGGGACACCATGTGTTAAAGGAAGAGCTTTAGAAAGACGTTACGTTACAACAATTTTGGACAAGAGTGGTATGCTATGTTTTCCTGTTCTATCAAAACGCTTTCTTTTAAATACGGGCTAGTGAGGGACACGGGATCTTAGAAGACTGCAAAATCGTCGAATATGTGTCGAATATGCGTGTGTCATGCGTGTGTCATGCACTTAACAAATGACGTCAAAATTAACATAACCAGAAGACTTCTCGCAATACATGTACAGGAGAGACATCACGAAAGCTTTAATTTAACGGGAGACTTCATAAGTTTATGACAAAAAATTGAACAAAATTTCGCATGAAGCAATTCTTCGTAATATTACTAAAAGGGCGGTTTAATTTTTTTATTTAGTCTTTCGGATGAAACGTGACTGAAACTTGTATTATCTCTAATGTGTTTATTTTATTAAACCCATGTGTATAAAAGCAATTTCACCTGTTTATTAACCAAACAGTATCCATGTTTTTTCAAAATCTTCTTCCCAGAAGATCTGATTGCGAAATTATCATGCAATGAAAAATAATATGAAATGTATTTCACTGTTTTACTCAGTTGTTGAGATTTTATGAAGATTGTTATGGTGGAAGGTTTTCAGCACGAATTTAACAAAAAAAAAGGTCACCAGTAGTTAATATATATTATATTTCAAATTCGTGTTAATTCATTTCTCCATTTAAAGGCTTTGTGCAAAGTAAACACATAGGACGGAAGACCACGAAAGCAGTTCAGGTTAGTTTTCCCGTTTTTATACGCTCCAAAAGAAAAAAGAGAAAACTAAAAAAGTGTTTTCGTGTAAACCCGAAAGTTCGTTTTAAAACGAAACACAAGTTACGATTAATAGACAAACTTACTAAAAGGCCTTCAGGACATATGCTAAAATTTACATTCAGATAGAGTGGGAATCCCATTCTGTTTATACAAAGATAGTAACTTGTCATGCATCAGTTGATATAAGATTAAAATCATTACTCGTCATGGTTATTTTAGACAGCAGATCGTCATCACATTCGTCAATTCACATTGTCTTGTCTTCAAAATGCAATATTTTCTCTTCTATGCAACAAGGTAAGTAAATATACAAGTTTGAATATCTCCTTATACGCATCTCAGAATCCCCAAAAGAGTATCCTTTAGTTTTTTCATTTAAAATTAGTGCATCAGAAATCAGTACAATTTCCATGACGTGCTTAAATTGGCTTACTTCAAATTCAAAGGCCGATATTAGGTTATCAGAGAACTACGATCTTTATCATTTTTACGTATTCCTTTTAGGAGTAGGCCTGATAT
>Ga0126337_10000782_pt1 | contig 17514 bp, 12 predicted proteins | sample DipCmetagenome_FD_92527 | JGI IMG/M metagenome (GOLD analysis project Ga0126337, IMG submission 92527) | Coral microbial communities from La Bocana,Puerto Morelos, Mexico - Diploria C A metagenome | ecosystem: Host-associated > Invertebrates > Cnidaria > Coral | place: La Bocana,Puerto Morelos... | reverse complement strand
TTATTATTATTATTATTATTATTATTATTAATACAAATATGGCCTATTCTCGTTAAAGCGCGCATCTCGCGTGGGAAGGCTGGTTAGAGATTTATATATATAAGGCGATTTGGAGCCCCTGTGGACCATACGATGGGTGAGATTAAGCCGCTGATATCAATGGCACGTTTCTTCAGATTGCAATGAGTTAATATTGAATTGACAGATTTATTTGTTTGTTTATCGATTTAATAGACTGTCTATGCTCTGTCAAAGTTGTACAGATCCCAGATGGGTGACGTGGAAAAGGCACGTCAAATTATTGACGATAACGTGGAGTATGACGATGACAGGTTAGCAAGTAAAGACTATAACTGACTATAACTGACCAAGAACCTAGCACAAGCTAATGACAACTGCGAAAGAAAAAAAAAACTCACTGAAGAGAATGATTCTCTTCAGTGAGTTTTTTTTTTCTTTCGCAGTTGTCATTAGCTTGTGCTAGGTTCTTGGTCAGTAGAGACGATCAAAAAAGCGGGCGGGTGAAAGAAAAATAGGCGGAGTCAGGGAGGCAGAATGAAGTTGCCCCCTGATCGCGCTGGGTTTTCTTTCCATGGACGTTCCTATTTACCTCAGACTATCCGGTCATATAATAAATGTGTTTTAATACGTACGCAGCAGAGGCTCTCGTGTTGGTTGCTGCTGAAAAAACTGAGAGGTTTACGTAATGTACATTAAAGTAAAAAATTGCAAAGAGAGTAATAGGGGATCGAGTAACACGGGAGTAGCAACAGGAATTTTGACACTGTGGCTGGGAGAAATTTTTTTTTCTTATAAAACGAACGTGAGGCCCGTACTAGGGAAATAACGCCCTAGTTCTTTCTGGTGCTAGAAACACTAAGGGTTAGCGAGTTTTCCTTTATTGCTCTCGTTAAGATTTCACTATTCGTTTTATGCTAGCCAGCCGGATGTTGTCTTGGCTCGTAATGCCCGTACGCATTACATGCCAATCAAGCGCGCTTACGAGTGAAGATTGTATATTTGAACTGCGGAGAAAGATATTTTAGAAGACATGATTGATCATGGCAGTTATACCTTAACTTAAGTTCAACTTGTGAAATAAAATCCTGAAAATAATTCAGGCTTGAGCGGGATTCGAACCCATGACCTCTGAGGTACCGTTACAGTGCTCTTGCAACTGAGCTATCATGCCAACATGCCAATTGGGAGCTGGTCTTGTTGTGGGTTTGTAATATACCCGTACATTGTGAAAATACGATTGAACATATGAAAGATCAGATATTTGAACTGTGGAGGAAGATATGAAGAGTGAAGACAAGATTGATCATTGCAGTTATACACACAAATTGAGCAGTTGTGAAATTAACATTCAGCATGTTTTATTCCTTAACACACTCGGGCGACAGAAACATAAATAACATAATTAGAGTCAAATCCCTCAAAGACAGCCATTGTCCGAACCGAAACCCAACTGTACATTTGGAAGTCTGACAGTTGTTCATCCTCTAGAGAGCCGAGGTAGCCTGGCACTACTCATCCTGAGATATGGGTACCTACACTCTACAGTACCTATCTCTTTAGTGACTATGTGTCACACGAGGCCTCGCTGTACGGCAAATACAAAATTTGGGTCCAAATGGAGCAAAATTATTAAAATCGAAAGACATAGCCCTGTGCAAAATAGAACTATCTTGAGGACGCAAAAAGCAAATAAACCGGCCTCAGTTTTTTTTACTATGGGTTATGTTTTTGGTACTGTAGTACAATTTTTTCCTCTCCAAATCGTATTTGCTGTCATATGTGACGATACTTTTTCTTTATGAAGTACTTTTCCGCCAAACGTTCGGTTGACCACTGTCCGTAATAGAGGTGTTCGTCTGACAAACGGCTGCGACCAATTTCAGATCTCCCTCTGAACGGTGTGCTTATAAGGCAGAGCTTACTGCACTGGTAACTCATGGATGTCCTTTTTAACTGAAACTGTTCTCTTTCAGCGTTCTCAGCACCGATTCATCAAATTCGGACGACTTTTCGAGCAGTGTCAGTGACGATTTTCCGGGCACTTCTCGCAAAGAGAATGACGACGCGTGCACAGGAGAAGAGAGTGAAGAAACGGAGGATCAGCTGGAGGAGCAATACGAATTTATGGGAGAAGAGAAACAACTAGATGTAGAACGAGAGCTATACCCAGATGTAAAACAGGAGCTACACCTAGATGTGGAAGAAGAGCTATACAGAGATATGGAAGATGGACAATACTTCGTAACACTGCCAGGTATTATAGTTTACACAGTGCTTTGTCGAAACACAGTACAAGGAATATAACCAGTATTGTTACGGTTCCGTCTGTACTCTTATTGATGATGAAAACGAGCCAGTTACGCTAGAAAGTGGACAGTTATTGTAAAATTTGCTTTCGACAGGATTCTCTAGATCTTTGAAGGACAGTACAACTGACTTTTTCGCTGACGATTACTGCGCTGATAGTGGCGATGTTCTCGACTACAGACTGAATTCATATGCACCAATAAGTAAGAGTGTTGTATGATAATTTAACATTCTCAAAGCGATCAAATATGTGAATGTAGTCCAGTCCTAGTTAATTTAATAGTGGCAATTTCGCACATCGCTTTAACATTTTGGTTTCGAACCTCTCTCTCATTTTCTTTTGTTTTTTTTTTGTTTTTTTGCATTGCTCAAACAATTACAAAATGGTTTATGCATCAAAATCTAGCATTACATAACTTCCAGTACCCTACTAACAGAAACAGAAAACCATAACTTGCAGCCTTGACTTATATTGCGGAATCCTTGTTTACAATATTTGCCTCATTAGCATAAGCAATTCGGTTTCTGATGGAGCTACAAATAATCAGTTCTGAATATTGAAAGTTCATAGTATGATTAACTCTACCGATGAATATGAGCCAGGTCTATTGAATACTTTTTACGCAACACGGGTTAAAAAACTCAAAATTTTACAAAGAATGTATGAGCTTATTAGCGCTTTTGTCACCCAGAGATTTTGTACTTTTTGAAAGACAATTTCTCCCTGAATATTATACACAAAGAGATAAAACTTCCACCATGTATTAAATTCCACTAGCTCTTTGGTTGCCTGAAGTCAATTTATATCTAACATGTTTCCTTCTGTACGTAAAGCCCTATGCAAATGAGCAAAAATGTAAACAATGACGTCAGCAAGGATCCCCCTATTGGCATGCAATGACATGCATAATAATTAACTTTTTGACAAAAAAGACACTATAAAGCATAATACGTAGAAGTTCACTAATTTCAGTGCGATGATCAACACTAAAAAACAAAAGAGACGTCCCTCTCATGTCATTTTTTAATGTATTGCGTGTATAATTCATATACACGAGTATTTAAGCCGGAAGTGAAACTGAGTTTGACATTTGATCGCTGTGTGAACCTTATTCTCTTCTGGTTTACTCCTAAATTGACCTGCTGTTTACTCGGTGGTTTGTGATATGCAAAACCTTTGAAACTTGTCACGAAGCTAGACTCAAGACTGTTTCTATCATTACAGGAGGGGCTGCGACTGAAGTTTCTACACTGGAATCCGCTGGCGTTCTCCCGGCGGACGTGTCCCCCTTGTATAGCCCTACATCATCACCAGATGTGTTTGGGTTGAGCCTTCGAGCCATGGATAGAACTGAACAAGTGACATATTCATTGGTCGAAAAGGAAACTCGATTACCAGCCAAGAAAGGTACAGTGCGAACCCCCGAGTTTTCGAACTTCCCTATTTGTATTCGAAGCAGTTTTTTTTTACCCTTTGCATAAATATTTGAGGTACTCTCTCTCCCAATTCCGCATCCCTCAGTGGTACAAAATCATCGTTCAGAGTATTACACGGTGGTGCACACGATATGGTCGTCTAGTCTAAGGAAGAAGTTGAGTGTAGGGAAATACTGTTACTAACATAAGAACTCGCGGCTTAGTTATTCTTAAGCTGTTTTTGCAGTGGAAAGGCTGTATTAATGGAATTTACTTAAGAATGTCTCGTTTGCACCTTCAACGTTTTGACAAAAACTAAGATGTTTTCCTCAGCGAATATACGTTTTGTCTGTATCCAGTTATTAAAGTCAAGTTTAGAAGAAGACATGATTTGACAGTCTACATCATTGTCTGTTACAGTTATTTTTTAACTGAGCACGACAGTGAAAGCAGTCGAACGTGTCTCCTTCTTGTAAACCTAGAAGTGTCGTGTTGTTTTCTAAAACATTTCACGTGCCTTCTTCTATCAAGATCTTTTGAAAATCTTAATTGTGGTACTAATTGTGGTGTTTTCTTCTCCGATCCTTGAAAATTTGGAGACGGTCTAGGACTTAATTATTACTGCTTCAATCATTGCTTTGTTTGTTTTTTTGTTTGTTTGTTTGTTGAATTTAATTTCAACAGAGAATATATTACGTTACAAATACACATTGCATTATTGCTTTGTTACTTCTCTCTTTGCTATAGCGTCGGAAACAAGGGAGAGAGAGTACAATCGATACTCAATGTTTACACCCTTAAGAAAAGAGAAGAAAAAAAAGATGGTAAGAGAAGAAGAAAACCACGATAAGGGAGAAGAAGAAGAAGAGATAACCGTACATGCGCTCAGCGGAGAAACCTCAATGGGTGTGGGCGAAGACATGGAGATACAAGAGCTACCTCTATCCTCACGTCCACCCAGTGAAAGACTATCCGAACTAGATGCTGTCAGACCGTTATCACCTGGCACTGCTACTATCTTTGGAGGACGTCTGTTTCACTCCTCTGCCGAGGAGGCATCAAGTGTGGGTTCTTTGTTACTTTGTTCAGGTCTACCCGCTGCACCCAGTGTTCAACCCTTCTTTCGAGGATCTGCAACATCTCCAGTTTCTTTGTTTGGGCACTTACAACAAACTGAGTCAGAACCTTCAGCAGCCACCGCAACTGGTACATTGTTTGGCTCTGATCTGCGGCCACGCCCAGCGATGCTGGGCTCTTCTAGGCTAGCAACACTTCCGGGATCTTCGTTTGGCCAGCCACAACAAAAACCATTAAAAACTGGAGGATCGTTTGGTTTTGGAATGCTGCAACATGCAATGCCCAAATCGTCCGAAGTCTCAGAAGTCTCAGGTTTCAAGTTTGGCCAGCCGCAGCAAACTGAAATGGCTTCACGTTCAGTTCCACATTCAGTTGTAGGAGGAGGATTGGTTGGCAAACCTTTGCGGCCGACAGATCCTGAGCCCTTGACCTTAAATAAAGCAAGGTCCAAAGCTGAGGTAGAGAAAGCTGAATACGATGGATTTGCCAGCTTTTCTTCGAGAACTAATCGATTGCAAGATATGATACCGGCAACAGAAGAGGACGCAACACTTGAAACACAAACAAACAAAGAACAAGTTAGTCTCCCTGAATTCCCCCAGACACCTCCCATGCAAAAGGGGGTTCAGGGAAAAGAAAAAATGGTAGTCCGCTGCCTGAAGAAAAACTCAATAACCCCAGAAAGCTTATTGGTTGCTGAGGCAGTAGAAAAGGCAAAATCCAAGGAAGAACAGAAGCCACTCAAATGTTTAGCCGCTCAGGTTCCTCCCATTCCCCCGCGCCGTTTCTGTACTTCTTCTCTTCTCCAACGTTCCGGTCGTACTGCTTCTGCCCCACCTTTTCCTCCCCCTCCGCCTCCACCACCACCACCACCACCACCAGCATGCCCAGGAGGTCCTCCTCCTTTACCACCCAAACCGAGTGGGGGAAGTCCAATACCTCCAAGCCCGACTGACCAGCTTCCCTTTAGAACACGTTCAGCCAAGTTAAAACTTGCCAAGGTGTCACCAGACCTCGGAAAGCTAGATTTGAAAATGCGAAGGGGTGGCCGTCGACGTCTTGGGAAGGAGGAAGCCCGTGACGAAATGCCGAATTTAGGTAAGAAGATGAAGGATGCAGTTGTATTTCATGTCTCTATCGTCTTTCCTTTGCCAAAAAGACAAGACACAGACTTCTTCCAATATCGTCGTTTATTTAGTAAGACGAGAACGTGTACTCAGTCGGACGAGACATTATATACTGCCAAGAAACCTATGTTGATCAGCCTAGTTGGTCCATCACGCCAGACCTAATCCTATAAAATATCCCAGGTAAACAACATAAGAGGAAATTTCGCTTTTTTTTCAGAAGCCTTCTTCTGAAAGTGTTCCTAAGATTTGGAGTTGTTTCCGGGCAACTGACCGACTGACTCCTTGATTGACTGATTGATTGATTGATTGATTGACTGATTGCTTGCTTGTTTCGTTCATTCATTCGTCGATTTTTTGATTCATTGATTTATCTATGCATCGATCCATCGATTTTTTCTTGTTTTATTGGTTGGTTCAGTGTCGTTGTTTCTTTGTTTATCCGTTAGAAAAAGAACAAGAAGAACTCGCACAAAGACGCACACGTGAAATACAGTTAACAACAAAGGAGTTTAACATCGTCTCACATAAAATGAAAATGAAACGGATCTTCTTCAAACAAAACCCGGTTAGTATAACAGGATAAAAAAGCAGTAAAAATTACGTATAATATAATTATTTTATAAAAGTACTTTCAGTGCCAAAATTTAAATTCTTTACGTAAGTCTTATCAAGGCACGTTTTCTTTGATAGATCTCATCCGACTATGCCGGATTAGTTTCTCGTAAACCCGCAAAGATCGACCAACTGCTGGAACGTTGCTGGAACGTTAATGATTATTTGCGAACATTGCGGACTAACATCAGCGCGCCAAGACTTCCGAATATTTCTGAGGAAAACGCAAAGTCGGTTTAGTTATATCATTTTAACGGTACGACCGAAGGACCGTGTTGCAATTATAAACCCTTACAATCTCCGACTCAAAATGGAAATTCAGCCTAAGTGAGTACCTATATTACTTACTGAAAGTCTGCAGAAATTTTTGGTACATCATCAAGACAATCTGCGTGCCTAACTGAGTAACATTTGCTGAGTGATCTCTTATGATGCTTTCCCTTGCGTATATTTCAGGAAGGATTCTGGAAGGTGATTGATTTGCCTCTCATTGGTATCAGCATAAATAGGTTCACTGATTTGCTGGAAAACGCCGGTGCCAGATCTCTTGGTAAGTTCAATTTTTTAATAGTGCGTGTTTCCTTACAAATCATACAGGTACGAATACTTCTATGACTAAGAAAATTCACTTCATTGCGATTGGCTGGGAGCAGGCCAATTTGCGTTAATTTTTAATTTGCACTACACCAATAATACCTCAAGTAGTGTAAATTCTTCAACTGCACTCGCATTCACCCAATGACGTATGGCTATCGCACCGATGCAGCATGCAGCAACCATTTCTTGGGGATTTTTTGGTGCCCTTTCTCAGTTTTAATCAAAGAACGTAGGCAAAAATGGAATGTGCTAATTGTAATGTTTGTCATGATTTTAAAGCCCTCATACCGAAGAATATTCGGAGACAAAAAAAATGCACAGTACCTCTGCTACTTTCTTGGAATGCACCTGTGGCCTTCAAGTCAGGACAAAAATTATCCAAGGCCTGTGAAAAATCAAGGAATTATATTTTGAGACAGGGAAAATTGAATTTACGTTTTAATAGGGTGATTTGATGCCATTATAGCCGGAAGAAACATGTGGACGGGGGGATGGTCCCAGGACAGTTTAGAGTCCAAAGAAGTAGAAGATGCTTCCTCCTGGGGGGTAAAAATAAACTTGAGCCATGCTTGCGAAACGAAATGGAAGGGCTGTTCGAGCGCCGGGTAATTCTAACCCGGGATTAAACGTACACCGAAGTATTGACTTTTTTGTGAAGTTTCAGATTATTGAAACTCAAAACTGAAGTATAAACAATACAAACGAAAAACCTCACCGAAAAGTGACAAAATTGAAATCAGAATTCTTGTTGAATCTTGGGTTAGCTTAAAGTGCCCATAATGTCGAAAACAATTTCGCTCATCTAATTCTATATTTCACCTAAAGAACTTCTGCGAAAAAATTTTTCGATTTGGCCGGATAAAACGCAATTTTTTTACGAAGTTTTACAAAGTTCAAAATTCTATTTTCTTGCGGTGGGTCCTTCCCTCTGATCACAAGAGTAACGTGTTCAAAATGACCACGTGACTGATGTCTGTGACGTAGGTTCAGGAACCTCACTTGACCTTTAGTTCACCTTTAGTGCATTAATGCATAGGTCGTGTACGAGTCATTTACGATATTTTAAGCTTTATTACGTGTCCTTAGTGATGTCCATGCTTTAAATCCTTCCAATTTTCCTTGTTTGCTATGGAAGAAGAGTCACGTGTTCCTGAACCCACTTCAAACCGAGGAAGAATGGTGCGCATGGTGGACCAAAATGGCGGCAAATTTGAATGTCTTCAAAAACTTATAAAAACGTTGCGTTTTATCCAAATCGAAAATATATTTCACAGAAGTTCTTTAGGTGAAATGTAGAATTAGATGAGCGAAAAACAGTTTTTGACATTTTGGGCACTTAAACCGGCTTTGAGTAAACGGGCTTCGGACTCAAAAAATGGCATTCCTTAGCAACACGGTGCGATTTGTTGATAGAAGGACAAGGGAATATACAACTGCGTGACTTGTCAATAAAGCAAGTTAATAGTTGAAAATGTTATTATGACCGACGTATTGCAGGTCCTAAAATATTTGAAGAGGTGCAAAAACTTCTGGCGACGTTGATGATGTTGGCATTCATAAAGCTAAGACTTGGTATCGAGTTCCCACTTCCGCTTCCACCAGGACAGGCCTTTGAGGTATGTACGATTACACCGGAATTTTGCGATACGGTACGATACGATTCGAAACGCTGCTTTGCAATGCTTAGCTCTTATTAACCGAGCAGGAGGTCTGTATGGGATAATGTTGACAGAGGTCGTGTGATTTAGGGGAATAATTCAAGGATTCTGCTCACTTAGGGTGCCACAATTTGTAGCTGTCAAAGAATCTTTTAGGCTGCACTTGAAGAAATAATAAAAACGCCCTTATAGTTTAGTTTTTAGGCTGGATTTCTGCCGATCTATCGAGTCCAGTCTACCAAGCGCAGGCTCCTTTCTTGAACAGCTGCTTTTAATAGAGCCTATTCCATTTTAAGAGGTGTCTGTTAGGATTCAAAGTTCGTGCCATGTCCACATTGGTCATCATCGCAGACCTTTTGATATGGAGTTTCTTCGGGAGTCCTCTCACGTCATTCAACGGCTCATTTGTAGCACGCTTGACTTTGATTACATTATAGTTTCCCTTCCCTTAACGCCGCTTCCACAAGTTATTAGAATCAGTGGTGGCGTTTTTCCAGATTTCGCACTGACAAGGTTTGAGTCTGCGACATGTAACTCAGACGGTTGTTTCTTGTTGAAGGTAAACGTTGGTGGTTTGGGAGAACCGTATTCCAAAGCCATAGCAAAAGCGCTGAAATGGATCAAAGTACAGGAAAAGAAGATGCCACTTCTCTATTCAAGGTTGGAATTTGGAGCCAACTGGGAAGCCGCTACACAGACAATTGCGCAGAAGATGAACATCTAAATGGAAATTTTTCTATATTACAAGAAGCAGGAAATAATGTTTTGATTCAATACCACACCACCCATATGATAGGAACGCAATAGGAACAAAGGATGACCAAAAGGATCCTAAAGGAAGGGGGGTTAAAACCAAATTGTGCCCAATGCTCTTATTCTCATTTCCTAGCCACTATTTTTTCCCAGTCCCAGTGATTCGAATCTCCCATTGAAAAACAACAAGAGAAATCCCAGTTGCCATGTCACCTCCTCAGGCTCCTCGATTAACGATGGCGAGTATGTATGGAAATGGTTATTTTCGTACCCAGATCTCACTCTGTTTGAAGCTGAAAGCTTGGTGTGGAAGATCTGGTTATGATATGGACAAACCTGGCGTTTTCTAATATTGATTCATAGAATAATTTTGCTACCCCCTATTGTGAAGGAGCATTTGTGCATTTATTCTTGCCTTGGGCCGGGTGACAGTGGTCCTGAAGCTCCTGTTGAATTTAGTATTTAAACTAAGGTAATCAAACTAAAATATTAGTAAAGAATAATGATAATTTTTTATAAACACTAATTGTAAGGTGTCATTGTCGAAGGTGCGTAAAAAAAACCCATAGGATTTACTAAAAGTTGCATTGATCAACATTTCATTCTATAAGCTGTTTGTCAATTTAATTTAATTTCAAGTGCAAGTCCAAATCCGCTCAAGAAACTACTGCAAAGTTGATATACCTCACTGTTAACACGCACACCGGCTAAATGAAAAGCATGCAGATAAAAGCTCTCTTTCAAAACGAGTGACTCCCTGGTATAGCCGTACACTCTAGTAAACCAGAACAGCAATTCTAATTGCACTCTTTGAGATAAAATCGAATTTTCGCTGGTCAATCTCTCCTTCCCCACCGCTCGCCCACTTTCCAAGCCCAGTTTGGAATACGTACCAGCAGCCAAGTACTTTGAGCATTGTTATTTTGGTTTTTTCCCTACATTGACAGTGGAAAAAACGTGTCCCAGCAATTATTACGAGGAGTATATGTGGTTGATGGCATGAATGTGCCTTCTTGTCTCACCCATTTGCCGAGTTACCACCACCATGTCTTAGAAGAGCCAACGTATTAATAAGACTGGTTCCCAATGGAATATTTCCGTCATGTAAACGGAGGATTTGGAAAACTCTCGTCAAACCGGAGGAATTTGTAAAAGCTGGCTTTGCGTTTTAGTCTAGACAGAAAACACTTTGAAAACGGACGTTTTTGAAAAGATGGCTTCGCGATAATCATATGATTTCCCTGCCAGAGTTTTTTCAAACACATCCAAAATGCCCGGTGATTTTTGCGTTTTAAAATTCATCTGGCGCACTGCAGGGAAAAAAATTTGATGCGTTTTCAGAGTGAATGGTCCGTTTTCAAATTCCCCCGGTGCGTAGTGTGGTTTGCGCAACTGTTGGATTCACGATAATAAAATTTTTCTTGTTGGCCCTAATAAGTTTGAAGACTGAACTGCCAATCAAATTCACGCGCGTGTCTCGCTGAACGGCAATGAAGTCGCCCCGTTTCCCTCTCCGAATTCTTCACTTTCGTCCTCGAGCCCTTCACAGGCTAGCGAGTTTTTTACAGAAACAAGTCTGTCTCGACTCTGTCGTGAGAATGAATTTGTGTACTGTGCACTTCTAAGCTAAGATTCCAAACTCGACTCCAAATGAAAAACAAAGAACACGTTGTTTACGCAATGGATTAAAATCGCTTGATGAAAAGGCGCGACATAGAAAGCTGTTTACGTAGCTCCGCGATTTGTTTTTCCTTGGTTGTCAACCTTTTGTGGATTTCTTGGATGACCATTTTTCTTTCCTCGCTTATTCTTTTCTCGTGGCTCGCTTCTTGCTTGATTTTCTCAACTAAAGCTTCAAATCGAGTTAGATTAGCGGCGGCATAGTTTCTCTCGTTTCGCAGTTTCTCTGTCTCGTATAGAATTACGGCTTTGCTCTGTATTTTTTCCAGTTCTTGTACTTCTTTAACTTGTTTGGTCTTGTGGCGAAGTTTTGATTTCAGTTCGTCGACGGCCATTTCGGCCACAGACTTGTTATTTATGGCTTCAGCTCGATTGTAAGACATTTTAAGGATAAACTCGTTTAGTCTTCTCAATTCGTCGTCTTTTGCGCGAATGATCTGTCCCCAGTTCTCGGTGTGTTGAAGCTGAAAAAGATGTTCCTTAAGTTCTTCGTTCTCTTGGGAAAGAGCGGCCACTTTCCCTTTAGCCTCCATCAGTTCGCCTTGAATCTTCTGGCGTTCTCCTCGCAAAACACTGTTCTCTTCTCTAATTTCCAGGTACGCTTTGTAGATGACTTCATATTCTTTAGCATTCGGTCGCTTGGGAGCTTTCTTTATGGGTTCCTCGATGGTATAAATACCGTTTCTAGTGAATGTACCTTTTGTTGGCGAGTTAAAAACGTGACTCGTTCTCCTTGAGTCAACCGCTGCTGGGGTAAACCCTGATGGGGCAGAAGCCCTGTACTCCATGTCGCCAAAGGAACACTCGCTCTGAAGTTGCAAACAAACGTCTGCAATTACCCTTTGCTTAAATCTGTCTTTCTGACAGTTAATGAAATTCCTTTTGTTAAACACAGTGCAACGTAGTATTAACGTAATCAAATAGTTTTGCTGGCGTTAATGACGTCTCGTATTCAAAACGGGGTGTGTGGAAAAAAGGCGAATAAGGATTTGTTTGATATCGCTAATCTCTTCACATTACTGACCTTGAACGGAATTCCCAACTCCCTTCGCATGCGAAGATGAGGACATGGGGCTGTCTGAAAAAAAAGTACTTCCCACTAAAGAGAGGCGGAAAATTCAGACTCGCTACTACGTCTGTTGACTTAAGTAAACTTAACTATTTAAATAAAGCAATGAAGTTGTTTGCCTTCCTTTTGAGAAGGGTTTCGGTTTGTAATAATCAACTGTGCGCGGCGCGGTGTTTACAAAAGCAAAGCAAATGAACTGCTTTGCTAATATTAATTGGTCAAATTGGAAATTAAAGATTAAACACTTAAAGATATTGACCTTGTAACAGATACTCGCTAAAAGCAAGTGTTTATTTAGTAAGTCGAATGAATTATTTCACATGCGAATAAGTGAGCACCGTGTAAGACAAAATTTCCAAGGAAGCCGAGTTGAAAATGTGTTGCCAACTGGAGGGAAGAAAAATCAAGAGAATTTCACTTCTATTGAGGTCATTGTTCCTTTCAAACCGTCTTTCAAAAGGAAATTCAAGCGAATTCGAGTAATAAAGAACTAAATGGACAAGCTGATTTATAACTACGAACGTTTGAAATACAGCTTTGTTGTCTTTTCAGCCAACCAAACTTTCAGCAAACGCGAGAAAAACTAATTAAAACTAAATTTAGCGATTTCTTTTCCCTAAGGTTTGGCGTAATTAGCTTTCACTTTAACACAAAAAGCATCAGGCAGACATCGGTCTTCACGGTTTAAAGCGAGTTTTCGGACCAAATTCAAAATCGTCCTCAGTTCCGTCAAAACACGCAGGAACAGACGTAGTGTTTTATAATGGTCTTTAAACTTTTTAATCCCTTGATATCGGGTTCAAGCATAAAGCCATTCAGGAAAGTTTACTTCTAGAAATCCTTGAATTGTCAGGGATAGAGCGACTCGACATTCCGCTTCCGACTTACACTGGTTTCACTCTCGAGCGGTTTTTCAAACTTTTTCAGCAAGCAGACTTGCCAACGAAACTCTTTAGTCATACCGCCAAATACCGTAAATACACATCTATCCCCAGCTTAGTTGAGATCAAAACGTTTTCTGGTGAACTTATAATTAGTTGTGAGTGGATTTAGCTTTGAAGATTATGATTATTATTAAAAGAAATTTTGTGCTTCAAGAATGGCTTACGTTTAGGGAAAAAGTTCAAGGTCGCCCAAAAGAAAACTCCATTTGTCTTCCATCAGGCAACTGTATCACAAATCACCTTCTACAAGTTTCTAAAATATCGTATACATAACCTATACGAAATATTGCCAACAGCAGACGGAGTAGGCAAAATCCGGCTTATTTTTCATAAGAATTTAACTGCAATTTATAAAGGTCTATAAAGGTTTAGTGAAAGGAATTAGGCGAAGGAAGTATTATCATAGTTAAAGGGATATTACTGGAATGATAACTGGATTATTATACGAGGAAATAAAACATAGCAAGAGAAACTGGCTGGTGTGTAATATCGATGCCAGTGTAACTTTGTAGGAAGGTTTTCTGTACATACAGACTTTTGGTTCTTAATCTATTCAAACCCTGATTTTATCCAAGAAAAATTCAGAACCTCCATTGACTTCATTACTACTACACGACACCACGAACACACCTTAAAGCCATCAAAACTGTCCAAGAGGGTAGTAGGGATCCCTCGACAGGTATATTCCTTTGAGATCCCGACGATAGACATAGTTTTTACGTCTCAACTGCTCCGCGGTTAAAAGAGAATTCTGATTGGGCCGACTGGGACGGATCACCCGTCTGAGACGAGCTTGGGCAAAGAACGGTAGCTCGATCGTGTGGATTCATGGAAAGGGATGATCCGTCTGCTTGCCCGTATATATAATGACACAGACGAGCTACCGTTCTTTGCCCAAGCTCGTCGCAGACGGATGATCCGTCTCCAGTATAAATCGGGCCAATGCTTCCCTGAATGGTCGCTAAGATGAACCGCTCACGAATCAATTTCGGCGAATTGCTTTTTCAATGCATTGCACATTTTCACTGGAGCGATCGAAGTCATTAAATATTTACCTTTCGCGCCAGAGTTTACCGAAAATTAAGCGCGGAGAAATGAAAATCAATTTAGCAGCAGATTAAAAAGAACCACTACAATAAATGACTACATTGAACTAGCTTGTTGCTTAGTTTGTGGACCTCGAGGTCCATAAGTCTGCAAAAAAATTAACTAGACCAATAATTCTCCAATACGGACCTCACGCGAGATTAATAACATATGTACTGTCAGGCGACCTGCGTTAGATAATAAAGTTTTGAAATCTTCTTGGAGCGAGCAACTGAATGACCGGATTGGATGTTATATGTTTCCTGGTAACGAGTTCTTTCAGCAAGAACGTCAATACTTCGTTGGATTGGGAGATCTAAATTGTGAATTTTGGAATAATTACGAAAGAGCAATGAGAATCGACAGGAAAATTTGAAGCTATAGCTATTGTCAGAAAATTTATAACGTTTTCTGTCCAGATAAAATCATTTCTCCGGCTAGAAAAACCGCAAAATATAATGCTGTTTAATAACGTACGTGCGATAAACGTCGGTCGCATCCATTGTAACGAGAGGTTAATATCATTTGTATTCATGCAGAATGTATAACCAAAAAAAAACGAATCAAGAGCAAAAAAGACTCCTGCCACTGATCGAAGACAGGTGAGCTACTGTTTAACTTGTGAAGTTGACAAGTTATTCAGCTGCAATTAAAATCAGTAAAATCAAAAAAGAAATCATGAAATTTCGGAATAACCAAACATGATTACGAGACACTTACGTGAGGCAAAATAAGAAAAGAAAGTTTATAAATACATCTTGCAGCTGAATGGAACAAAATGATTGTTTCTCGGTAATCAAATTTGGAAAGTCAGTAAACAACTGTGAGACGTTCCCTTTCACCGGTGATCTCCGGTCAGAAAGAAACTAGCTGCATCTTTAAATAAAAATCACTTCTTCCTCTTCCTTTCTCGCCATCACTATCCTCAGAAATTCTAAAATATTGTCCGGCTGAACGTTGAGTTTAAGCAGATCCGCAATGTGCTCGAGCACTTTCCTATCCATTTTGACGTTCGTCGTCTCTAGCAACTGACACAGGTCGTCAAAGTAAGCTGTTCTTTCTTTGGCTTGTGATTTTTCGCGCTCCGTCGTTAAACTCGACAAAGAAACTTTCAAGTTTTCGGCCTCTACCTTGAGTGTTGTGATGTCCTTTGACCAGCGTTTTTTCTGTGTCGAATTATCAGTTTCTGTTGCCAATCTCGCAATCGAGGCCTTATTTTTGTCAGTATCCTCGGCTGATTGCATCTTCGATTGTAATCAGCGAAAAAATATAAAATATATCAGTCTTGCAGTTACAATGCTGCTCTTTCTCTAACAATGGTTCTTCTATTTGGTGTTGTTCTTTGTCACGAATTGCAGAGTAAAAACAAGCAGTTTAACCCTCCTTGGCTGATTATATCTTTGTTGATATTTTGTTGGCACGAAAATACGCTTTAAAACTCCGCTAATACTAATTTATGTACACAACCGGGTTTTAATTTGAATTTTAATCGATTTTGCCGGCTCATGCAAGTAACAAGTTTTAAATAGCTCAGCAACACACGCGCAGATACTTTGTAAGTCGGATTATTTCTTAGCAACGCTGTACTCAGCTGAAATATAACTGATCCCACTCAACTTACATCAATGAAAATCTCATTTCAACATCGCTGAGTAATAGTACCCAGAAATTAATTGTAATTTAATGTACGTATGATGGAAAATTCAGCCTATCAGAGCAGATTTAACGGCCAGTGTTTCGATTAGCAGAATTACCTCTAGTTACACAACCCGCAATATTGGAATTTATTAAGATCTAATATTTCACATTTGACATTATTTCTATTGCTCAGAAGGCGGGCATTATTAAACATCGATATCGGATTTATTTTATTTTCTGAAAAACTGCCGTAGGTTCAACTGTCATATCTGCACTACCAGACCTCCAGTAGGAGCAAAAAACAATTTTAGATTTTCAGCGTCTTCTGGCCCTTTGCAGCTAAGTGTAACATCTTACTGTGTTTGTGTTAGTAGATTTTCATTTTCATCCCGTTACTTCCGCCACTTTGACAACCTGCTTTCCAATATTTCCACCACTCATCATATCGACAAACGCTCTACCGGTATTTTCCAGGCCCTCCACGACTGTCTCGCGATTTTTTAGCCTCCCCTCTCGTACCCAGGTTTCCAGCTGTTTCTTTCCCTCCGCGAACTTTTCCGCGTAACTTATCAACAGGTAGCGATTACGCGTTATATTTCTGTCTTTGAGTATGCATTGAATGTCTTCGGGAATTGGTGGAGGGTAAGGGACATCTTCGTTGTACACTGAGATTTGCCCGCATAAAACAACATGGCTGTCCTTGTTCATGCAACGAATCACCTGGAACAAAGAAGAGTGATGTTAATTAAAGCTGTTGATGCAAAAATGTCCTGGTGAGTGGGCGGGGGAGGGGAGTTCCCATACATGTAGCACATACAGAGGTTTCCCGTGGTTTTAAGTGATTCCGGGCTCAAATTCTTATTATAAGATTTTGAAGATCAGCATTTTCCTTCGAAACATCAACTCACTTCACATGATTGGTTCTTGCTAGCTTGAGATTTCTATCGCGCAGTTGCTGACGATGGCGCAGCCCGAGTCAACTATCCTGCACAGAAATCGAGAGTTAACAATCTAATTGTTTTAGTATAAATCTAGTGGTCGTTCAACTTTTATCTAATCCTCTTTATAGACATTATGAAAAAGAGGCCGCAGGCCGAGGACCGTGCTCAAGACCAAGGGCACAGTTTTTCCCAATACGGACCGACCTAGGCCGGCACATAACGTGTTTATTTTTTTCTCTCTGGAAAATTACTTTATAAGAAATATTTTTGTTGATTTTTTACTGCAGCAGTTTCACACCGTGCGCGTGCGTTTGACGTTTCGGTCAAGTAAATCCGTGTTGTTTACTGAAGTATTTAAAGGAAGAGATTCAGTTTTCGCTGATTTTAAACAGAGTAACAAATGATTTACATTTCATGGAGATTTTTAGATTTTTTTTTTCTAAAATAGCCGCAATGTTGGAAAACTCGGAGCGGTCCGTACGCGGGGTCCGTATGGGAAAATTCGGACCGCTCGAGCGCACGGAATTAGCCAATCAGATTCAAGGATTTAGGATTCCGGACCGCTGAGATGCTTCAGAAAAAAAT
>Ga0126337_10000781_pt1 | contig 17515 bp, 11 predicted proteins | sample DipCmetagenome_FD_92527 | JGI IMG/M metagenome (GOLD analysis project Ga0126337, IMG submission 92527) | Coral microbial communities from La Bocana,Puerto Morelos, Mexico - Diploria C A metagenome | ecosystem: Host-associated > Invertebrates > Cnidaria > Coral | place: La Bocana,Puerto Morelos... | reverse complement strand
TGTTCTCCTCTTGTTCGGTTCTTAAATCTGATACTACATCTGCGAATCGCAGAGTTACTGCAGGTTGGTTAACTTCAGATTTGTTTTACTATTTTGAAATATTCTGAGTGGTCTTGATGACAGGCTGAACTAGCAAGGAGTATAAACGATACAGTGAATTTGTTTTTGTGCCTTCGGCGACTCCAATAATGACCAATAATTTGCTACATTGGTTGTCTGCAGTCTGCAGGCAATCGTTTTTGGTAACGTTTGAGGTAGCCCGATTAATTACATTCAGAATTATCATAATTTTCTGGGCCAGCTGGCTGGTAAAACACAATACATGACGAAAGAATGGGAACAACTAGATTACATTACATTTTATATAGGTATCGCTTCGAAGACTTTGTTAACACACCTTTGTGACTGCAATAAAAATTTTAGTTCTAGCGGAAAGAAACTCATTTTACTGACACACACCATGGCCATACGTCTCCCCGATCGGTTAACTACTAACATTTCAAATATTTCAGTTCCTTGAAGTAGAGGAAAGTCGTGTTGCTCTTGTCCTTCGTAAGCTTTACGGGAAGCTCAGTTGCTTTCCACATGTACAGTTCCACCCCGCTATCATCTTCATGACCGATAATAGTACAGCAGTTGTTGTAAGGGTCTTCATCGATATGATTCGCCGCGTGTGTGTACGCCCTTCTCGTGCCTAAATTCGAGATCACATCTTCAGGTTCACCGCAGTTAGTTGGTCTGTAGTCAGGCTTCGTCTTAATGTTCTTCGACTTAGTAGAATATTTTTGCGTTAGTTTTGACATTTACCCTGCGTCCGAGTTGTCCCAGTGTATTTTGAGATGGCTACAAAACGTAAAAGAAATATTTGTCCACCTGTTTTTAAGTTCAGTTAAGGTAACAACAGAGTTGATACTAACGATTAATCAAATATAAAACAATGAGAGACATGATTGACAGGCTTTCAAATTCATGCCTAATGAATGCAAAGTTTATTTGCATTGTTTTTAAATAAGGTTGTAAGACTGAAGTTTTAATTTTTGGCTAATTTTGAAATTTAAAACAAAACATAAAAACTGAAAAGATCGAGTCACTTCCATGGCGTATAAATAACACTGGCCTATGTATTTAGAAAAACGAATAATTTGCTTTTCGCTTCATTACAAATGGAAAACAGTCACAAGTTCCTCTTTCCTAAGCAGATGTACAGACCGAATACTCAACACCCGTGACACTTCTCTCTCCTAACCTAACTCAGTCAGTCTTGGCGCTTTCTCGATGCATTAAGTGGCGCGTAAATTTGTCGGGGTTGCATGACAAGAAATGAGCGAATCTATTTCTAAAGCCTGGTCGACCGGACCGCTGTTACAGGGACTACCTCTTAATTAATAAGAATTAACTTTTTATTAATAACATAATTTTGAAACTATAGACGAACACAGCCGATAAAAGATGCAGGAAAATGCAACTGAGGAAGAGTTGATGTGCATGATAAAACGTGATAAATTTGAGGAAATTGAGAGTAAAATCAAGCCAACGGCGTTCAAATATTGTGCATCAAACTCCTTGCTAATAGCCATGAAGGTGCGTAGTTATTTTTGTGTTTTTGTGTTTTTTTTTTGTGCGTAGCATGTACTAAATTCTCAGCCCAGTAAAAGCATTACGGGGTAAGGCCTAGGGCAAACGTTGCCGAATCAAATTCGTCGAGCCTGCTAATTTTGAAATATGTGCACGAATGGTGCGACATTTGCGGCAGTTGAACGCTATCACCACCCCCCCTCCCCCCCACCGCTGACAAGTATGCGCTCTACAAAGACAATTTCGGGATCGGAAAGCAAGCTGTCGAAAGTCACTGCTAACATCACGACCGCTTCTCAAGACCACCGCTCCATTGTTGTTCGCTAACAAAAGCACGATCAAGCATGCCACTTTCATTTATACCCAGCAGTAGTCTCTGATTTCAGAGCTGGATGTAATGCGAGTCTTCGTTTTCGATTTTTCGCAATTAATTGCCAAAGCAAGGCCCGAAAATTAAAGCACTATATTTCGGCATTTTGCTAGCAAGTCCTAGCACGTGCTTAATGAAGTGTAACTTGTCAAATATGAGCGACGCAGGTTCGACGTTTGCTACCCCGCTGGAATTAAGTCGACTCTTTGTCGCACCTATTTCAAATTTATTCGACGCGACTTGGAGTCGACGTTTGCCCTAGGCCTAAGTAATTCTCAGTTCTTGGCACGTTATATATTCCCGGTCTGAGATCATTAAGTTGTATGGGTTATTGATCCTAGGGGGTATTCCTAGAAAAATTTGTTGGGGTGTGCGGCTCACTTCTCAAAACCCTCATCCTATTTAAGACCAAAATCCAAAATCTGCATTTTTCCCTCTTTCCCTATCTTATTTTATGACCTGACCAAAACTTCGATACCCTATTTAAGATCTAACCCTTTCATCAATACCCTGTTTCGACCTGCCTTTTAATTAGTTATCTACTGTCCATTTCGTAACCGATGTTAAAGGCATTTAAACGTAGTTTGTAAAAAATACATATTCAATTCAAGACTAGAGTGCAAACACCAAAATGGGCAAAATCGATACCCCAATTATGAGCAACAGACGGCAAAAACCATACCCATGCAAAGGAGTACCCTCCGGAGTTAGTGACCACGTATGAGGTCAAGATACTCGATATTGGCCGAGTTCCGTTTTTTGTTTGTGTTTATGGGCCAAGACGGAATCGAGGTCCATAAACTCGGAAAAACGAACGAAAAAAGTCAAGATTTTCAATGTCAAAATGACTTTTTGTTGTTTGTTGCGATAAATTAACCTCGCGCTGAGTGCTCGTTAGATTGGAAATTACTCGCCAATATTCGCCTGTAATCATACGAGTGTGTAACAAAATCTGTCCGATTACAGGGGTCGGTTACAGCCAACTATCCGATTACAACTTTGCAGACTAATTAGTGCAAAATAGAGCAGTTCATGCACCAATCAGATTTGAGGAATTGTAATTGTTATTATTAGTCCCTGAATTGTACTTCACTAGGTGTAACTCCTAGACTTTTTCGGTAAATATTTATAAGTACACTCTCCGTTGGACTGTTAGGTCAACTTTGAACTTCGTAAGCGTGCAAACAACAAGGGACCCGATGAAAAAAGGTTTTATCAGTTGGCAAACTCTGTGGAGAGTTTCATTACAAGCTTGCTCGATCCGCTGAGATCTGACCAAAAAAGGCGTGAAGAATTTGGTGATTATCTGGATGTGATATTGAAAGACGCCATTCAGCTAAATCAGAAAAAGGTACGTGGAATGAAGAATAGAACGGCTCAACTTATTATACACACCCTCTTCTTATAAAAATACACAAGAAAGAAAGTAAACCGGGTTTGAGATTTTGAAAATAATGTAGCGAAATATTGAAAATTTGTAAACACAATCATACAATTATATTAAACTAAAACGTATCAAATTATTCCTTTCTCTAAACGGCAAAACTAGCAGCCAAATAGCTACAAAAACTTCACCAGCCGTATGTTCCATGCTAATAACATTGCTCCAAGAGGTTATGTGCATCATATCAAGCTTTGCCTGCAGACGGGCTCCAAAATTACTTTATTACCATCCAGACATCAAATACATTCTAAAACAGAAATGTTATCTGCTATAATCTAAGAATATTCACAAGAACATTTCAGCCAAAAATAGGAATATTCAGCCTTGGTCAGAAAAACAATATTCTTACGAAAAGAGAGTGTATTATATTTTTAATTTATCATTTTCAATTTATGGTGATACATGACAACTAAATGCACAACGCGTGACATGACCATTGACAAGGTTATCAGTATTGTTCCGGCCTCCCCTTGATTTTTCCCTCAGATCAATTATTTGCCGAAGCCGAAGTCTTTAGCAAACAATTGATCTGCGAGACAACTGACAAATCACGGTATTTTGCGATATAACAGAGTTCAATAATTGTTTTATCATTCATCAAGTTTGCTTTTCATATTTAAATCACTATCCGTCAGCTCAGACAAGAAATCGACTATTTTTAACCCGAGAACATAGTTACAACTACGCATGAGCGGGAAATTATTTGCAGCAAAACACAATTAGACGGTACTACGCATGAGCAGACCATTATTTGTAGGTCGCGTGCATCGAATGATAATAGGTTTTTTTTCTGCATCAAGTTATACACGAATCAATAAATATAAGTTGATTTCTTTCTTCCTTTTTCTTCAGTTTTTTACGCATCCAGTCGTGGATACTGAAATGAAACGCAAATGGTTTGGTCGAGATTTTATGAAGACTGAATGGAGAAGGTGGAAAACGCTTTTTGTCTTCTGGTGTCTTTTTGATTTGGTGTTCTCTCCAGTCCTGTTTGCTGTGTTTTCTCTGATGACAAAAAATAACAAAGGTAATCCTAGTTGAGGAAGGAAGCTAAGAATAGGCTCAGGTCAAGGGTACAATGGGATGTAAGATGGGTACGGGTTCGATTCCGGCCTGGTGTCTTATGTAGGTCTAGTTTGTTGTTGGTTCTCGCCCTGCTCCAAGGATTATTGTCTGGATTCTCCGGTTTTCCTCCCTCCACAAAAAATAAAATTCAAAATTCAAAATCGACCAAGACATAGGAGCTGTACTGAAAACCAGTCTTACAGACTTAATTTTGTTTTGCTTTTCGTGCTTTCAATCGCATTTTCCTCCCCAAAAATTTTGACTTTACAAAGGAGAAATACACAACGCATGGTCCTAATTTGACGCATAAAACATAACATCTATTAGCGGCGAATGTACCGTCTTTGTTCAAATAAACTGTTACCCCCAGACCAAAGCCCTTTGCTAATAAAAATTAAAATTAAAATTATTTCGAAGACAGGAGCATATCACTAGGAGCGTGCAGCTCCCATACTAGCTCCCATTTGTAAAGACCGGTCGAGTTTTCTTTTTTTCCCGTGAAATAGGTAAGTTCCGGTCTACATGAGTATGCATCGGTGAGGAAAAAATGGCTGCTTGTATGCTCCAAGTGATGGGCTCCTATTTAAAGGTAATTACTGAACTGATATACGTTTTATCTACATCCTCTTGGTTGCTCTTTGTATTTTTTACATGTACAATCAACCATAGAAAATTCTTCAGATTCATACTCTGACAGTGATGAAGAAACAAAAAGCGATGACCAGGAAAACGAAAAGCTGAAGGTAAAATAACTGAAGACTTTAAAAGTGTTTTTTACTAACCTCCCCTCTACCCTGAAACATGAAACATCTTTGAATAGCATTTATAAATAGTTCCAGAGACTGCCAGTAGCAATCAAACATAAATTAAGCTTTTAATGGCCTTTCATCATTGCCTTACAAAATGCAGAAACCTTTGTGACCACAAGATGCATTCGCTTGGAATGTTAAAAATGTAGTATTTGGTAGTAGGATGAAGACTAAATGTCTGCCCGTAAGCGGACACGTGACTGTAACAACGAAGAATCTAAAACTGGCATTGGTTGTTTACCTTTCTAACGTCACTTCTACCACTTTTTTCATCTGCCCTCATACTAGTCAGATGCACAAGGGCGGAAAGCGCAGTCGCTGTAGAATTGTTCAAGTTATGGAGATATGTAATTTTCATTTTTTTATGGATTACAATGCATTCATTTTCGTTTTATTTTCCTATTTAGAGAATGGAAGCTAAGGATTACCGACCAGGTAAATGACAGGTATTTATGAGAGACACATACCAATATATACATTTTTATATCGTCGCAGGGACAATGTCGTTATCATCATCATCATCACCACTACTTTCATTATCACCATCATTATCATCATCATCAATATCATCATCGTCATTGTCATCATCATCATCATCATCCACTAGGCTCATAAGTTTTCCCCAGCGTAAGCTTTCATAATTTTCCATACGTCCCATACGATTACAGAAGGTTCCCATTGACAGCTAGAGCACTTGGACTGTACATAACCCGCTTTTTGTTCTTCTTTTACGTAGATTCTTAACCTGTTATTCTAATCATATAGGATAGAACTGTTTTGGTCTAGTCGCGCACTAAACCTTGTAAGAACTATTAATGTTTTTGTCTTCCCTACTTGGATTTCGCATCGAGTAAAACCTTCTTTGAAATGGATAGCCTTCAAAATCCGAGCTAACAGTGTAAGAGATAGTGTAAGCCTAGCTAACAGTGTAAGGAGTAAAAGGAAAGATTCCTTCTTTTGACGTCTCAGCATTTTTGGTAGCGAAATCACTCTCCTTGCTGCAAACTTAGCAATGAGCAGTCGTAACAAATACGCTAATTGTGGTCAAACTCTATGACTTTTCCTAAAATGTTTCTGGGAACAGTTCGATGACCTGTCATTTCTATGGCAAGCATATTTCCAAACGATTACTGACAACACCCACCGTAGTAGAAGAGGGGAAGGGCTGTTGCAACCCCTCTCTTTGGTTTTTATTGTAATAAGACATATGAGAACTAGCCCTCGGCTTGCTGCAGGAGATAACACATTTTTGGCTGTTCATGACGTCATCTCACTTCACATGAGGTAATTAAGTCCGCCATCTTGGATCCGCCATTTTAAGTCACAAAACAAAGAGAGACTGATGGGAAATTAACCAAGCAGATGCTAGATCGGAAAAGGTACTAATTCTGAATTTTTTTCAAGGTAAGTGGTAAGGAAAGAAGAATTCTGTCAAAAAGCGGAAACTCGGAATAATGCGATTCCTATGGCAACAATATTCAATGTCGTGGAAAAACAGTTGACACTTCAGCGAGGGATGAATTTATACTGAAAGCTTACATATCATAGTAAATCTTCTTTTCAAGAATCTGAGAAAAATCTCTAAACGGCGGTTGGCCTCCACCCTCTAGTACGTCCACTGGTTAACATTCTAATGCGAAACTGCAAACCAAAATGTCACATAACAATGCACGTTTTATACATATTATTTTACATACAGCCCAATATCCGCTTTCGTTTTTCTAAATTTGAACAAGACACCATTTTGCATTTTGCGACGATACCTTTTTGCCAATCAAAGTTGATGTAAGAATCGGCAATCTGTTGGCCAGTCAAATCAGCGTACGCGATAGTTCAGTTTCACCGAGGTTTTCAGTTGTCGAATTAAACCATCGCCTCGATAAACCATGGAAAAGAGGTCTCTTTTTAAAGTAATGTAGCCTCCTTTGTACGAGAAGATTTAAATAGACGTTTTCAAGAGAATCCTTAGTTGTGTGCCAAAGACAATGGGTGGTCTAGTGTGATCATACATCCGAGCTGAAGTTAAATTCAATGAAAGAAAGAATCAGTCAAAATTAAAACAGGAATTGCTAACTGGAACGAAACTTTTGTTATTTTCAGTGCCAGAAATTTATCTAATATCACTGGAGACCCCTTACTTCACGTTTGTTCGCGATACACTGAGCTACATTGCCCTCCTTGTTCTGCACTATGCGCTGTGCCTTTCTCCTACCACTGTTACGTTCAGCGGATTGGAATGGGTAATACTCATTTTCTTCACTGGTCGCTATCTGGTAGAACGCAAACAGATTGGTGATGTGTTTCAACACCTAAAGACACAGAGAGAAGGCGGAGCTCCACTAAAATGCATTCATTTAAAAGCTCTCTCGATGTATCAAAGGTACATTTGTCACTTGTTATGACAGCTAATCCGTTCCATTTAGAACAGATGAGAGCGAAGTGACTGCTCAATGACATTTTTTTCAGATTAGTCAAGATTATGACTGTTTTCTTTGTAGCCTGCTTGATCACGATTTTCTCTTTTATTTTAGTGCGGACTTGTGGAACAGATTAGACTTTATCAGTCTTCTCGTTTACTTAGTAATCTTGATCCTAAGACTGGCTACGTTCACTATGTCTGGAACAGTGATGAACAACCGAATTCTTGCTACCGCTGGTTACCTCTACAGCGTTAACACATTGTGCCTGACGTTTAGAGTTTTTGGCCACCTGTTGGAACAATCTAAAGCCGTTGGCACCATTCAGATTGCCTTGTTTAGTATTCTAAAGGACATAAGCGTAGTAATTTGGCAGTTTACGGCGGCTATACTGGCTTTCTCTATTGCTATAACAAAAGTCTACATGGTCGAGAAATCGTTCATAGCAAATAGAAGTGATGATATGTAAGTACATATTTATTATCTATATTAACCACTACAATCCAACTTATGATCCTTACACTTGTGCTGGCCCCAACCTTCTCAAACGTATAATTAATTCAGTTTATCATTTAGAAAAACGACATCCTGACCTTAATCAGCACAGATTTTGACGACTTTACTTCTCCGTTTACTCCTTAGTTTTTTGTTTCGATTGAGAAGGTACATCCAATAATTCGAGAGAGTGTTTTATCGGTTATCCAAGCACCTCGAATTTCATCAAAATACTCGGCTGCGCGTCCTATTTTCAACTTACTTCTTGATGTTTGGATATGTCGACTCCAAATTTCGCGACTTTTCCTAAACACTAGGAATAGTTACCACTACAGCTGCCCCCACTGTTTTAATCGTATCCGTTACTACAGTCAATGCTTTCGCTTGATATTTTGGCTCTTCTGTAATTGATTGAAAATCACTTTTTGGAGGGACTTTTACGAAGAAAACACTCAATGACCCTCAGTGGCGGCGCGTGTATTTTAAATTACTCTCGTGCTGTACTGAACTTAACTGTCCCATGGATTTTGGCCTTCTCTTCTTCAAGGTGGGAAGAGGAAAAGAAAAACAAAGCGAACTTGTGTAAAAATTCTGAAAGATTGATAATCGCGTAAACAAAACAGTGACTAAAGTACAACAGCTTGAAATCATTTTGCCTGTTTTGCTGTTATAGATAACATCGGTGTAACTTAATTGTAAACTACGATTTGAGTCCAACTGTTTTCTATATATTTGAAGCTAAAGCACGAATTACCAACTCGAGAGCCGAGTCGAAAAGGACGCCGAAAGATTTTCTCACCTCTGTCGATGCAAACGCCTTGCGCGAGTTTTAATTATCCCGAGAACTCTTTTGAACGGTTCTCTTCCTGTCGAGTCTCAGTTACAATCTTCATTTTGTTTATCTAACATATCGCGGCCGCTTGTCGTCTTGCAAATCTCGACCGGTGGACTAATCGAGTCTTCAGCCTTTTATCTAGCCAAATTGTTTGTGTCTGGCAAATCGCGGTTTTGCGGGACTGAGTCGTGCTTATAATTTGTAGATAACATATACACGTCCTGGGACAAATAAACTCTGCATCTTTGTGAAATGACACTGAAATGAAGAAAGCACTAAACATTATGTGGAAAAAATTTATTACATGTCTTTCGTGAAGGATCTTGTGAATGTATTTGACGTTTTCTGTTTTTAATTTCCATTGATTCAAACTGAAAACTAAAACAAACCGAAGTTAAACACTGGCGGCGTGCGTGTGATACCTCTAGATTCAATGATTCTAAAAGAACATACTAGGTCATATTACCAAATACGTATGTCTGTGTGTTCTAAACTCGATACTTATTACAATGCAGTTCTTAGCTTCTCCGAAAAAATTGAGTCATCAATCACAAAAATAATAGTATGTACGTGGAATGAGCAGAGGAACGATAAGGTGTTTTTAGCACCTAACGATTAGTTCTGAATATGTTCTGGTTATATCAAACATGTTTAAGAGTTTGTCAGAGTTGAAATAAATGGATTTAAACTGCACCCCAGCAATCAGTAGCAAGTTCTTTATGCCCTAGTAAACAAGAGTTGTTGAGATTTCCTATAAGAGCGCTATTATGATACTGACTATTACTGGCTAATAACATGGCTCCGAGGCTTTCAAGATAAATTTCTATATTTAGTAGTACTTTCTATCTCTCAGAATGTAAGTCTCTTTTCGAAATTAAGGAACAAAAGGAAAAAAATTGCAATTTTGTCCTGAAAGCCTCAGAGCCATGTTAGAATATTATCGAACGTGGTCTGTTAACGATTAGTATAAATCTACGTACTAGCGTCCTATCACGAATACCGCTCGCTGATTGGCTACGCTACTTACCATTTATTCCGTTGTAGATGGTGAGTAGCGTAGTAGTGTGCGTCACGGTTAACAAACCTGCGGCCGCTTCTTTGCATTACTGAAGTGTCTGTGAAGAAGTTTGAACGACTAGTAGATTTATACTGAGACAATTAAGTTATTGGCTCACGATTTCTACGCGTGATAGAAATCTCGAGCTCATAATCTTATTGTTTGATAGCTAGCAGTTTACTTTATCGCAACAGTCATGCCTATTAATATAGCGTTTTTGCTTTGTAGTGTTTGTGAACAATCTGGAATTTCGTGGTAAGTAAGCACAACGAACCATTCGCAGATGCTACTTTATGGTCAACAGCTTGTTAAATTATTTTGTCAATTTAACCATTTCGGATAAAAATCGGAGAGTTATTCGGAGAAAAATAAAAATAAAATAGCACTTTAGCACCGATACGAGGTTAGTGTGTAATGCAACAACAGTGTTGTTTAACCTACAGCCCCTCCCCAATAATCATTCATTAATTTAGAATAGAGCAAGTCGAAGGAGGACGTTTTGCAATTGTAGATTCAGTCCAACCCTGAACTAGGTTAGGTTTGCCGAAAATCGAATTTGGGAAATAATTTTGTGTGGGAAAAAATAAAATAATAATAACAATAAGAATAATAATTATTGTTATAATAATAATGATACTGATAATAATGGCAATGGCAATGGCAATGGCAATGACAATGACAATGACAATGATAATGACAATGACACTGACACTGACAATTGCAATGAGAGTGACAGTGGCAATGACAGTGACAGTGACAGTGACAGTGACAGTGACAGTGACAGTGCCAATGACAATGTCACTGACAATGACAATGACAATGATAATGACAATGACAATGACAATGACAATGACAATGACAATGACAATGACAATGACAATGATAATGATAATGATAATGATAATGACAATGACAATGACAATGATAATGATAATGATAATGACAATGACGATGACGATGACGATGACGATGACAATGACAATGACAATGATAATGATAATGATAATGACAATGACAATGACAATGAATATGACAATGACAATGATAATGATAATGACAATGACAATGACAATGAATATGACAATGACAATGACAATGACAATGACAATGACAATGACAATGACAATGACAATGACAATGATAATGATAATGATAATGATAACAAATATAAACATTGAAATGCCGTTTGAGTGTCGAGTACCATCTTGATATCGGTTTCCAGTTCCCACAAGTTGTTTTGATCTATCTGAAATGACTGCCTTGTGTACGCACCCGGTGTGTTTGTGTAAGTAATCCAGAGGATCTTCTGCCTCCTAAGAGATAGTTCGTCATGCAAATTTTTAACTTCAGAATACTTTTATTTTGCAGTTGGTGGACGATGATAACTTTTCTAGGCTGGTCTTTGCTGGGAGCACCAGAAGATTTTGATCCTATGACGTCGGCAGATCTCCCTTCACAAACCCTCGCTCGAATCCTCTACGCTGGTTTTCTCGTCATGGGAGTCATTCTTCTTATCAATATGCTCATAGCCCTTCTATCCAACACGTATCAGCGAATAGAGGTATGATAATACACGCAGAGAGTTGTGGAAGCCCTCTGTAAATATTTTACCCGCTATTCCACTGATAGCAACACAGAGTAATTTACTTTAGGAAGTTTAATTCCATTCAGACGAAGCAGACATTTTGACATAATCTTGGCTATTATACAAAACATTGTATAGCTTGCACCACGTTTTACTCGTTTGCATGTTTGTTTCTTTCAAGGAGAACTCGTTGAAGGAGTGGTCATATAAATCGGCGATTACAATTGAGACATACGATGGCTACGATCCAATACCTGTTCCTTTTAACATCATCTACAGCGTCGCCAGACTACTTAAGCTTGTGAAGAAAGACGGGAAAGAAGAAAGAAATAAAGAACAGGTAAAGGTACTACAAAACACATATAGAACCTGGGAGTCCGTCGGTGAAATAACGAACCTAATTAATAATTTGAACATACCTTGCGCTATTCCAGTTTCTCCTGTCCATGGGTGGGTTAGCCTAGCAACTAAATTCGCGGTACCCATTTTGGTTACAAAAGGATAATGGTTGGACCTAGGGGCGGAGCCTCTCAATATGAAACTTAATAAAATACCCACGGGGAGGAGGAGGGGTTGATAATCCTATTCCACTTGGAATTTTAGGAGTTCCTGGGTCTGAGCAGAGGGGGACAAGAAACTGTAGAGGAGCTAAAATTGTTTATTTAGATTTTGTTGTTTGTGCCAGAAAGAAAAAAAAAAAAAACACGTGACCTCGATGATCTTGATTGATCTTGATTGAGCCCGGGACGATATGATCAAGTGTCAACTGACCATATTCTGGATGTCCAGTATCAAAGAACGACGCTATATGCCAAGGCTTGTCTCTGTTAACCTATTAGCTGGAGTATGGCCGCCATCTTGCGCGACGTTGTGCATACGCGCCCACGAGCAATACCGGTATCGTGATAACCACGAGAAACTCAATTCATGGGTTTCCTTTGCTTTCCTATATGGCTTTGGATCTCCGCTTTGAAGCTCCGCTTTGGGGCCCTTCGGGCCGCCTGAGCTCCGCTGAAATGCAATTAAAAGTCGAAAGGCTAAACAAAAAATCTTGGGTTCTGTGTTGACATAGCATCCACGCGGAGAGGCTCATATCACGTGCATGCCTGACCGGCCAATCTGCTAACCATGTGGGTGGTCAGATCACTTCTGGCGTCAGATACCTTATCGTATAATTTTACTTTAAGTGTCGCATCTCCTGTGTATTTTCCCACTTGCCTCCAGGGGATGCTGTTAGACTTTTTAATGATCGACCTTGATAGAGAATACACTGCGAAGTATGGAGATGTTCTTCCTGAATCAGGTATTCTAATTTCTTTCTCTTCGGGCCATAACAGTCACTTGACATCAAGGGCTGTACTGAGAGATTACTCACGTAAGGTGGTAAACGATTAAAGGCATGCGCCTTCCAGATCAGAAATCATCAATGGGCCCTTAACGCTATCGTTTCACCAATGACGTTAGTCAAGGTCATACAGTTTAATCTGGCAAAGCGAGCTAGATTGCGTGGGCGAGGAGGCTTTTCTTCCGTGTATTAATCGAGAGTTCGATTGTTTTGAGCACCGTAGCTATAGAGACACGTCAATAGGCCATTTTACAGTTGTGTGCTTAGTTACCTGGCATATGAATACAAGCGAAGGTGTAGGCTACCTTGCTTATATACAGACCTCTCTGCTTTTTTCATTTAAATGCAGACTAGTTGGCATAAGAACAACTTGATTTTCATAACAAAAGCAGTGAGGTCTGTCTCAAAAGAAGGTCACCTGCAGCCTTGCTGCCATTCAAAGACCAGGTCACTGAACAGTTACCTGTAAAATAGATTATTGTGTATTTTTCATGTGTGTACAAAATCTCGGAGCGCGTATTAGCGTCGTGGAAATTATTTAAAATATTTTAATTATACATTTATAACGCGCGTTCTTATTGGCTGTCTAGTTTTGAATGACAGCATATTAAAAAACGCTTATCGCTTATCATTGCATCTTGCATGTATTCTATAAAGAAAAACAGTACTGTCGCTCTCTGGTCAGTACCTAGACCGATTCAGACACCCGAGGAAGTTTAGGGGAAATTGGTAACACTAACTTTTTTTTATTAATATTATGATAAAAGTTATTAAACATCGAGCTTTATTGTTTTATAATGGCAACATTAACGTAAATTGAACTGTGACCTGGGACTCGGTTTTACATAAGCTTTCGTACCTTGTCGAGTCATGTAAACATGTCTCTGAACTGTTCACAGATAAGAAGAAAGACGATTTGGTGGTTAACGAAACGCGTGGAAATCGACAGATGATCAGCCAGATTCTTAATTCTACTTTTAACTGCCATGGCGCCGTTGATCGTCGAATCACGTGTCCACTTGGCCCAGAGGTGATTATTGCGAAGATAGTAAATTTCAAGAAAGTTGTTTTCAGTAGTGACATAAACATAAGTATCAAGTGAGGGCATTAGCATTGGCGACAATAGTATTTTCATATTAGAAAAAAAAACCCACACATTTCAACTTTTATGTCGTGGCACTTTGAGAATTGCAGAGAGCTATCCTCTTCTAGTTCGAAAAACAGTGCAACTGATTTAAAGATTTCGTGACCAATGGAATATTATATTCATTTTTTATTTTTATTTATTTTTTATATTCATTAATAGGAGGCGCGGTGGTCTCATGGTTAGTGCGCTCGTCCCCGGAGCGAGCGGTCTGGGTTCGAGCCCTGGCCGGGGACATTGTGTTGTGTTCTTGGGCAAGACACTTCACTCTCACAGTGCCTCTCTCCACCCAGGTGTATAAATGGGTACCGGCAAATTGTTGGAGAAACCTAAACAAATTGCGGAGGAATGACCTGCGATGGACTAGCATCTCGTCCAGGGGGAGTACAAATACTCCTAGCCGCTTCATGCTACAGAAACCGGGGATAAGCTTCGGCAGCTATGATCCAGTAGGATCCAAGGGTTCATTTTTTTTATCCATATACTCATTTTTTACGTAAACCTAGGGACAATAATCATTTTAGTTAAAATATATAATAAAAAGATGGTAGATTGTTTTCCAGTAGCGTGTACGATGACGTCAGTCTCTTTTATATTTCCTGCCTACTAATCAGCAGTAACGTTTTGAATAAGTTATACAAATGCAAGTTGGTAATTAATTTCAAGCATGTTAGAGGGGGTTAGCAGAGAGGGGGGCTTAAAAGAGGATTTACGCCCCAACAGTCGGCGTGACAAACACTTCTTCCTGGAGTACTACTATAGACTAAGTTCCTCATGAATGCAAAATAAATAAATATAAAACTAAACGGTGGGAAACATGACGCTTCTAATATTTTCAGACTGAACTACAATTTTAAATCAAGAGAAGTACCTCTAGTCGAATCTGCATTTTCCGATTGGCATGCTCCGCATTATGGAATCTTTACGCGTTTTTAAAGAATCTCGGCCCAAAGATATCTTCATTACAAACAAACTGCTAAGACCACAAATGATGGATTGAAAAACGCATTCATTGCGACAAGCTTATCTGGGGTTCTTGACTTCTTTTTAATATTCCTCAAATAAAGTTTCCGAAAACCACGCTCACTTGACAGCCATCTTAATTAGTCAGTAACTGGGGTACGTGTAACATAGGCATGAGATAAAGCAATTCCTTTGACACTATGATCCTTAGAAGGTGTCACTCCCGGCAGGCCGCAACACTGATTGATCCATTTAGCTTCAGACCTAAGCGACTCAGGATTATATGGCCTTAAAATAGACAAATGAAATTGATATAAATAAAGTTCGGTTACGAAACCGAAGTGCTTCAGAACTACTACAGTTACACTTTAACGTGTGTGGCTCTCATCTAACTTTCATTTCTCGCGACAAGTGCAGTTTGACTTATAACTGACCGAATAAATTCATTTCGTTACTTCGAGGCGTGGGACATTCATCCAGGCATCAGAATAGAAGGTAATTATTTGACATGCGAAGACGAGACGTGCTGTCCAGAATGTAGACCTGACGAGGACCACTGGCCCGGAGCAAGATATCTCATAAGATTCACAAAAGAATTTCCTCATTTTGAGGTGAGTAATGTCAATTCACGACACAAGGAAATCACCATTGGTAAGGGTCTTTCCTTGCTGCAAACGTAACAGTAACAACATGCAACGTGTAACAAGTGACATTTAGTTAACCGAGCTTAGTCGGTCTGTATGGGAGAACCTTGGCCGAAGTCGTGAGTACAGACCAGTAAATGCAGTTAATGCTGAAGCTCAATAATAATAATAATAATAATAATAATAATAATAATAATAATAATAATAATAATAATAACTGCGTAGGACCTATGAATTGGTCAAACTTTTACCCTTACAATTTACATCTTTTTAGGTTTCTTATATCATTTGAGCGATTCTTTATTTAACTAATTATTTTAGGCTATGGCAATGACAAGCTACGCAATCGCGCCCTGTCAATATATAAGGAGGCATCCTTATGTTTTACTGCCCATAATAATAATCAACATTATTTAACGAGCGTAACACAGAACAGTAGTAACTGAAAAACCGGAAGGCTATGCCAATCTATTAGAGGTTATGCGGTTTAAAACGTCCCTATAAGCTTCTTGTTTCATTTTGGGTGAGTTTGGAGACTGCGCAGGCTCCTAGACACTATTCATGGAACAAATAAAAGTAGGCTATGGAGTCCTGGGGCCCCACTTTTTTTGGCTTTGGAGCACTGGAGCCCTACTGCGTTTAGCCCAAGGCACTGGAAGCCTAAGCCCCGTTGGGAACTTAAAGAATCGAGTCAAACACCCAGGATTGTAAGGATTGCAATTTGTCTCCTATGATATTCAAAGGTAATCAAATAGTGTAGTCGTTTAATATATTAAAAAATTTCATCTGCGATTTGTCAAAAATCTCATCATTTTACGAGGCGAGTTAAGAAATAACTTTTAAAACGCCCAAGATTTTACTTTTGTATTATTGCAGTCCAGGTGAACATTAACTTTCTTGAAGCCTATAATCTCTCCTAACACTTTGCAGGTCGCCATCCTGGAAATTGGGAAACAGATCATAATAGCAATAGGAGTGGTGAATGAGGGTTACAATACCAGTAAAATGCCCGGATGGGAGAATGGCACTGTGGGATACCAAACTGATGGAAACATCTGTGATGCTGATAACAACGAACATGGCAGAGCAACCAAAGGTATAAAAGAAATTAGGATGATGCGCTGACAAGGGTGCATCGCAGAAAGCGACAGCGAATAACTTAATTGTTTTAGCATAAATCTAATAGTCGTTCAAAACTTAATCTAAATCCTCTTCACAGATACTTCCAAAACACAAAGAATCAACCGTCATTTTGATAACAAGTGCCCACTGCTACGCTACTAACTGTCTACGGAATAACGGAATAAATAGTGAGTAGCGTAGCCAATCAGCAAAACGACATTCTTGATAGAACGCTAGTAGATTTATATTAAAACTTGGCATACCTAGAAGAGTGCGACAAATGCATGCAGCATAAAAAATGCTCTCTAGAGAAACAAAGTTTGCTGTCATGGAAACTAGTAGTATTTTTTTTTTAAGAATTTAAATGAATTAAATTTCACCAAAAAGGAAAAAAATTGTTGGAAAAAAAATTATGTATCTATTTTCCTGCTCAAATTTGATTTAGAAAAAAATCATTTTCCTTACCATATCACCAAACACTCCCTGAAAACAGAGCAGAAAATCATCAAAACTAAAATTTAGTAGAAGTATTTTTTTTTTTTTGGGGGGGGGGGTTTAACTAAAAAACGGAAAGCCACTTTGGACCACCTTTTTTTTATTTTTTAAAAACATTTATATTTGGGGTGATTTTGTTTTTTTTTTTTT
>Ga0126337_10000780_pt1 | contig 17516 bp, 12 predicted proteins | sample DipCmetagenome_FD_92527 | JGI IMG/M metagenome (GOLD analysis project Ga0126337, IMG submission 92527) | Coral microbial communities from La Bocana,Puerto Morelos, Mexico - Diploria C A metagenome | ecosystem: Host-associated > Invertebrates > Cnidaria > Coral | place: La Bocana,Puerto Morelos... | reverse complement strand
CTCATCACAAGATGACAAGATCATTCCGGATTTTCTCTTCGAAGAACGTAAGAAAATTTTCATCAAGCTCCCGTTTTGCGGCAAAAACGAAAAACTCAGCAAAACGTTTATTGAAAAACTGAAAAAGTTCACTAATTTCAATTTCAGCTTTATAATCCTGTGGCAAACAAGGCGAATCAAAAGCCTCTCTAAAAACAAAGACAAAAACATTCACACATCCAAAGTTATTTACAAAGGAGATTGTTCTTGTGGCGTTGATTACGTTGGCGAGACTGTGAGAAACCTAGCAATACGAATTGCGGAACATTCAAATCCTGCTCACACCTCTGAACCTGCAAAACACCTGCGGGAATACCCATCACATTCTTTCACCTGGCGTGTTCTTTCCTCAGCACAGACCTTCCACAAGCGTAGGATCGTCGAGGGGCTAATGATCCAACAATTCCGCCCCAGTTTCAACAAACAAGTTATTTCTTATGTATCCAAACTTTTCCCAACGGGAATTACATAAGATACAGTATGCATGCGTGCGGACGGTCCTTTTTTAACCCTGATGATGGCAAACAGCCGAAAACGTTTGGTTTTGACCTTTTAATTTTAATTTTACAATTTTTAACTTTTTAACTTGTTATGAGAAACATTTTATAGAGCGAACATTATGGACATACCCTGGCTTTTGGAAACCAAAGTACTCCTTTATCAGTTTGTTTATTTATTTCCTCATACAGTTCCTCCACAATTCATCGAGATTCCCAAAAACGTTGTAGCAGTGACAGCAAATTCAGAAGCTTCTCTTCCCTGCCGCGTATTTGGTTTTCCACAACCGAAAGTTGTCTGGTCAAGAGGACTTGTGCCATTACCGCAAGGACGAACCACTGTTATCAATGGTACACTGAATATTTCCAACTTCAGTCGTCGAGATGCTGGTCCTTATCAGTGCAAAGCCACGAACAAGTTAGGATCTGTTAAGACATTAACCACGTTAAATTATGTACAGCCAGGTGAGTGCCGATAAAGATCTAAAAACCGTTTTTGTCTTGGAATATTGTTATCTTCACTCCTCAAGAGGTTGGTTCTTATGGCGAAGATTTTGAAATTTGTAATTTTATTTTACCCTTCTCTTACGTCATGGTCGACTCATGGCTATCACCAAAGGAAACAAGTTTGAAGGCTTCGCATATCATATAACTTTAATTACGATTGACCGGATTCTTTTCCAGGTAAAGAGAAAGCTAGGCTGGGAAATAACATTTACCAAATGCTCCAAGAACAATGCCATGATTAAAATGTTGTGTAAATTGTTGACGGGTAGGAGATTTTAGTTTTTATTACGGCAAACTGTTGATATATAAGAGCCATATGAATACTCCTACATTAACTTGCACATGATCTTCTGAGCCGTTCCAAAGAGTTTGTTGTACCCCTGGTACTAATTCAGACATTATAGAAACAGAGGGTATAAGTAAGTTGCTGACTCTACATAAATTAGTTAAATCCTCTCTTTGTTTTGTTTTTTGTTTATGTTTTTGTTTTTGTTTTTTTGTTTGTTTTTTTTTTGTTTAAAATAGATTTCTGGATGAAATCAGCTATAATAACGGACAATGGATTTTATCAAAGTCGCCTGCATGAATTTCTGACTCCTGCTGTTGGAAGCAACCCTCATTGGGTGCTGTGTTACCGCGCCTCCACTCACGGCTGGGCTTCCAGTACCTTTCACAGCAGGTGTGATGGAAAACGAAACACGGTTACCATCATAAAAAATGGACAGTACGTATTTGGAGGATACACTGATATACCTTGGGGTAAATAGAACAATCCATATCTGCGTTTTTTGTATTTTGTTTCGATTGTATAGGTGTGGCCATAGCTGTTTCCAGCATATGTAGTAAGGTCTCCGTATAACGCGGTCTCCGATTTGCTAAAGCAGCATGCATGGTTTATCAGAGTACAGATGCACGGTAAGCTGAATTTTATTTTCTTGTTTTCGAACTTCGACAAACTTGACGCAAATTGAACGTGCTTGTTGACACAGACAAACGCATTGAAAGGAGCTATTCGTGTGAGGTGAACATAGCTGCCTTGTTAACAACAGTTGTGTTAAAACTGTACTAAAACAATAAGTTTTGCTAGATTTCGACCAAATGGCAATCACGTAGCGAAATAAACAAATCTCAACTAAGCGCGCACTCTACGTAGGGCAAAACTTATACTGTAGATGCAACAAAAAACACTAGTTGAGCTGTCTCTGTTGATGATGAGAAGAATTATTTTTGTAAAAATACTTAAACAACACTGATATGGAGTGTAGTAATGCTCGTTCGCTAAAAAGTGATCTTCGGACATCTTCTGCGAGGTGAACCTTAACAAGCTTTAACATATTACAACGCTTACCCGACGAGTGATCAGTTGAAAGTATGCTCTGATATTCCCTGCTGTACTCGGAGTAGAACCAGTAGAAGCAGTTTAGTCTTTCCAACTTTGACAGTAGTTGGGGTAATCTTGTTGTAAGCCGTTAATAACTGTACTTCCTTTCAACTGCAGCTCAGTATAGTTATAATAGAATTCGTTAATAGAAACACTTAAGAGAACTCGAAAAAGCTGTGGAAACACTCGCCTGTCGCCAAAACATTTCCCTTTCTCTCAAACTTCCACTTGCGCTAGTCGTTAAAGAATCGTAGTCCAAATCATTCTTACAGACGCTTTGAAAACGCAAAGAAGCGGCCGCCAGTTTGTTAGCAAGCGGCCACTGCTACGCTACTCACTATCTACGCAACAAATGAATTACATGTTGCCGCGCGATTGTGTAGCCCTTGTCTTCCACTTAGACCCTGAGTTTACAACTAGCTGGCTCAGTATTTACCACCAGACCCCATGTTTACCACACTCTCTACCATACTATCTCCACTCCACACTCTCTACACACTCTCCACACTCCGTACCCCAGGAACCCGTACCACGTACACCTAAATCCTGGCCCTGTATTTTCCACATACCTGTCTAATTTTATAGAATTGGCAAAGTCAAACAGTCATTTTCTTGGCTTCCAAGGCGAACATAATTGACCATAAGCAGCCATTAGGGCGTAATTTTAGCGTTTTACCCTTATTCGTCAGGGTAATACTTGATGGTGTTTTGGTCGAAAAATAGTTCAATCGACTATTCGAGTTAGGAAACGACTACCGCGCTTTAACATAATCATTAAATCTTGTAATACCTATCAGACTTTGCAGTAACACTTGTCGTAATAAAAAAATTGCTGTCGCACTTTATCAAAAAAAAACTTTTGTCGCACCTTGTAATAACAAGATTTAGCAATTTTGTAATAGGATTTCAAATTTAATTACTTTTTGATATGATATTTGGTGGAAAATATATCTCCGAGTGCATACTTAGTTCTTCCCCGATATTTCCGTTTAAAATAACAATAATCTCAGGGACGAAAAAGAAGGGATTCTGTCAATTTCATGCTTGCCCGTTCCCACAGGGAGTTTGCCACGCTTGTTATAATTAATTTCTTGTTATAAAAGTGGCAAATGCCCCACAGTGGCTCACCTGATTCATACAAAATCACTATGGAAGGCACGTCAAACCAAACAGTAACTTTTCAATACACGCACTTGGCCTGCCGCCATTATCCAGGCGTCAGGATATTGGCTTTATCAAAGGCAAAGGCTTTTCGACTTCTGAGCAACAACTCTTCAAATTAAAAGCTACATTTGAAGCATAATACAGTTAAAAGACAGACTGCGCAGCAGCGGCAATGGCATCTTAGAAAATATCCTCTTAGAAATTAAATTTAGGGGAAAAAATGACCGCTCTAAAATATATTTAAAAAGAAAAAAACGCGGAAAAGAATTCTGTGCGTTTGTGAATCGAAAAATAGTTTCCTCGTGACTCTTAAGTGTCAATATATGCAGTTGCAAATGGTATACGTCAATCCAGTGACTACTTTTCAATTTTCTATTTGTATTGTTTGGTAGTGCCAGTGGTAGTGGTAGTGCCAGTGCCACCAATCGACAAATCGCTTACGCACGGCTCTCATTTGTTAATCACATGCGGCTTATAAATCATATACCAATCTACTGAATGGATTTCCATTCATTCCAATGACACAAATTGTAAGGCTCTTTTTACGAATGGTGATCATTTACCAATATAATAGTATGATGGGTGAGGCAGTGTTTTGACGCATCGTATATGTTTGTATATATTGGATATGTGTGGTCGGGTAGTCAGAATTGGAGTGTAATATATATTTTTGGAATTAGAAAATTACTTTCGTTTTTCATAATTTACTTTGCTTTCTAAAGTTCGTATCTTCTTTTAAAGGCTGCGTTTACGCACACAGTAATTGTACTAATTGAAATAACTGTCAATTGGCAAAGAGGATGTGCTAACTCCCTTGCAAGAAGTGATTTTCAGAAGACGGAAAAGGGTCGAAAATAGACGTGCAGAAATAAGACCTAAGTTTTAAGTTTCCCTGAATGTTCTCTGCCAAGCACTGTTTTTAATATAACATAAAAAGGGTACTGAGATTAAAAGTCAGGTTACGATGCTCGCTAAAAAGATACGACGGGCGAATCTTAACCCATTTTTGCCTGAATCACGCTCATTATTTCTTCCGTTTACGTTACATTTCGCGGTAGCTTAAACCAAATGTTTTTAAATAAATACTTAAAACAAATCATGTAGCTAAAAGGTCTCGTTCGCTTGGAACAATGTTGTATATAATTCATGGGATATTCTAAACGACATTTACTCGAGCTCAAAACGTTCCTCGTGGAAAACTTTACTAAGCAGAGTTTGTTTGAAATTTTATATCGAAATTAGGTGGTATTATTATTAGTATTAGTATAGGACGTAGGTATGGGTAGTAACCAATCACGAGCCAGGAAAATATCACGTGACACCCTCTAGGCCAATCAGAAGACCGGATTTTGCCAACGTGACATCCAAGATGTCCGCCACCTCCGTAATCTGAGGTTTGGTCTGGAATGTGTGGAATGTTGTCATGTCACACTAAAAAAATGTGTCACGCTGGGAAAAAAAGTTAAAGAGAGCCAATCGGATGCGGATCGAACTAATAACTGATTGGTTGAACAATTGAGATGACGTAATAGGTCAAAATAGATTCTCACGTTCGAAAACAGCCCACCCAGCCTCGACGGAGGACCTGGGATCGGTCTCACAGATTTCCATGGTGATAAGAAAAGACTAGGACGATGAGCTCATCGACAACTAATGGAAGGAATGATGTGAAAGTAAGCAATTAACACAATTCAATCAAAATCGCTCATTTATCGATATAACAAAAATGTAACAGAGTGATTTCAAATTACAAAATTTATCATTAACTGCCTAATTTAACAGATTCAACAGCATTAAAACGTCCCTTGAAGTAACAACGTAAGATATCATTTGGGACTTCGGCTGACACAAAATGAGCCCTTACACTCTTTCAATCGGTATGCCATTAGAAAATATGCAGTATAATACATTTCAGTAATGTATTGAGTCGATGAATAAAAATCCACGTCTGTTTCCCTCTTTTCGAACATGTTAAAACACTTAGTTTGTTTGGACCTAATTTAACAGATTTAACAGTATTAAATCGTCCCCTGTAGTAACAACGTAAGATTTCATTTGGGACTTCAGTTGACACATAATAAGCACTCACACTCTTCCAATTGGAAATTCTTTTGGCTGCTGAAGGAGAATATTTGGTAATGTTTGCTAATGTCTTGACGGGTCCTTGATAACGGTTTGGTTTGTTCCATAACTGTTTGATTTTCCATAATATGATGAGTTCCCAATGTCAGTTTTTTTTTTTTTTTTAATTTCTGCGACTCTTCGCATGTCTTCACCTTGTCCAATCCACAATATTTTTTGCTTAATCTCCAGTGGAAGTATATCCCAGTGGGATTGAAATGGTTCTTCTTCTTTTTCCATTCTGGAAATCAGTTGTCATCGATTCATTAATGCTTTGACAAAAGGAATTGTTGATAAGACTTCATGTTCATTTTCTCCCAGAAATACCAATATACATTTACAAGATTCTTTGTCGAAATAAATTCCAAAATAAAGCTGCAACAACTGATGTACACCAATTCAAATCCCCACGCTGTTTCAATAGGTCCCTTTTTTAACCGAACGATTTATTTTTTTATTTATTTATTTTTTTTATTTTTACCAACCACTCACTCATCGGGTGTTCTGCTACAAGTTCTTAGTTGCTTGCAGACACAACTGTGCTCATCCATTCTGGGAAAATCATACGTTCGAAGGCTTGCTTTTGAGAGTGGTTGGAAAGATTCAAAAAACTATTTTTTTTCGCTTATATAATGAGTTGTATAGGGAAAACGCCTCATTAGAATTGAGTGGTTGGGCCAGTTTTTGTAGATAAGTGTCCAACTGCTCCGATCCATCTACGAAGACCCTCAAGACGAACGTGTTTGATTGAAACGCGTGCGGTAACGTGTCCGACTGCATAGCGAAATGCAGCGTGGAGTGTGGAGCGAGAGTGTGGTCGTCTTCTATCTGTCGTCCGACGGCTCTCCGCAGGGCACTCGTCAATTCGTTTCCCAAATCATCGTGTGGTGTAGGGTCACGATGTTGTTGGAGACGTGCCTGGTACCGTTGTTTATGGAGTACGTTATTCCACCGTCGACGTGCACCAACAGGTTGGAGTTGGAAATCCAACAGATGTGATGGAAGTGCTCCAGCGACCATTTCCCCTCCTGGAGGCACGCAGGGTCGATCCGAAGACGCGCCGGTCGATGGGGACTTTGAAATCTCCATAAACGGGTCTAAAGATGGATAGAAGATCCAATCGTTGTCATCATCAAAGAACGCCTCTTCATACGATCTTTTAGAAACTGGCTTAAGCCCCAGGGATCGACTTTGGCGAGGTGTAATGACCAGGGCAAACGATCGCCGAGGGGATAAAATACGGCGTAAAATACGTTGATGTGTCTGCTAAGTGTTATAGGGGGATCTCATTTGCATAGGACTTTACGTACAGAAGGAAACATGTTAGATATAAATGGACTCCAGGCAGCTAAAGAGCTAGTGGAATTTAATACATGGTGAAATTTGTAGCTCTTTGTGTATAATATTTGGGAAGAAATTGTCTTTCAAAAACTGCAAAATCTCTGGGTGGCAAAAGCGCTAATGAGCTCATACATTCTTTGTAAAATTTTGAGTTTTTTTAACCCGTGTTGCGCAAAAAGTATTCAATAGACCTGGCTCATATTCACTGGTAGAGCTAATCATACTATGAACTTTCAATATTCAGAGCTGATTTATTTGTAGCTCCATCAGAAACCGAATTGCTTATGCTAATGAGGCAAATATTGTAAACAAGGATTCCCCTATACATAAGCAGCTTATCTTACTTCGATGATGTCATACCTGACCAATCATAACAAAATGTGAGCAAATAAGGAAATGAGTATACACCAATCACCATGTAGTACTTTTACAAAGCACGTGAGAAACATGTTCATCCACATATGTACTAGCAAACATGTGAAACTATAGCATGATGTAAATTCTGAATCAATAACACTGGGTACCAGATTCAGTAATAACAAAAAGTAAATAATAAATAAACAAATAAAAAATGCCTCGCTCAGGATTCCAACCTGGGGGCCACAACCCAACGTCTTAACTACAAGACCATCGAAGCAATCATTACCTAAAATCTATTAATTTACTCTAAAATGGCCTCGCAAAACACGCAAGGTCATGAATCACTTCCTATCCCATGTGTATACGATCTTTAACATGTTGGCGAATTGCGAGAGTTTGAATGTAGTCTTGTAGTTAAACCACAAATCGTAATAACTTACTTGTTTTCTCGCGATCTCTTCTATTACAAAAACAGCACTTAATACACATAGATACACATAGAGTGATCTGACAGGTCTCGGATGACACTTAGACACCTTTCTATTCGCTCTAAAGCATCGTGGGACGACGACCAAATAGGGAACCAATCCTTGACTTGCCCCACTCCCCTCTTGGCCGAAGGGCTAAAATAGGGGTGATGGGTACTCCCCATTGCAAAGCATCGTGGGGCGGTGACCTCACCGAGACTTGACTTGCCCCACTCCCTTCTCGGTCAAAGGGCCAAAATAGGGGTACTCCCTCTTAACCCTATGGCGTTACTAAACGGTTTCCGGATTGGTTCATCGGGAACCAATCGAAGACAAGAGATGATGTCATGGCTTCCCAGTCCCCTTTCGTAGGGAGAGCATTAAGCTGCAGTCCCTCCGAGCGGTGGGGTACTCCTCGAGGGTTTGCTACCCCAGCTCGCGTGGTAAATCCCTGACAACACGGAAAGACTGCAGACGGATATCCTCGAGGAGTCACCTCGACTCTTTGTGGCCGGGAAAGTAACTACCAAAAACTATGAAGAAAAAATACTATGTCCCGACCCTTCACTAATCGAGCCTTGCTCCGCAAGCCTAGCTATCCGTCTGAAGACGCGCCAGTTCGTCAGGGTAAAACTATTAACAACAAAAAAATAATGATAAAAAAATAAAAAAAATAAAATAAAATAAAATAATAAAAAACAATAATAATAAATAAATGCCTCGACCATAATTCGCCCAGGGCTGCTGCAGCCGCAAGCCAATCTCTTAACCACTAGACCAGCGAAGCATCAGCTAAAGAAATAGCCTGTCGTTCAAAGTCAGCCGAGCATACAAAGTTCTATCAAAATAAATACTGCTCTAACTGAACCATAAGTGCGGCGGAAATTTCAACATTTTGAGTATACTCAAACTGACTAGCTCGCTCTTTTGCTCTCTCTCTCTCTCTCTCTCTCTTTCTTTTCAAAGCTGCTGCGAATGTGGCAGGCATGATCTTAAAAACTTTAGCAGTTAAAAAAGGTATAGACCGGCGCTCTATAAACATACAAAGATGCAGAGTGACATGATGTACGATGGTTGACTCTTATACAACATTGTTTAACTGCAAGCAAGTAACTTAAAAGTGCTGAAATTGAATGAAAAATTAGCACCTCTCTGTTTATTGTAGAAACCAAAGAAATCAAACCTCAAAGGGACTTAAGTTAATCGAAGTTGAAAATAATTTTCGTCTTTTTACTTACTTAAACACCGAAAATAATTCTCTGTTACCAAATGATGCTATCGCTTTAACTTAACGCTTTCACTCCCGTGGTAAAATCTCATATTTTGTGAAACGGTATCTGTAGAACTAAGGATATAGGAACAAAAAGTTAATTCGGACCAGACTTCATTAACTCATCAAAGCAAAACAAAGATAAACCCAAGCAAAAACACACAGCGTCTTAGTCTTTACAACGTTTATTGAATAATAAGAACTCCAAAGGGAGAATATATATAACTTTTTCTTTGCTTGCATAATTCTTTTCACAATCTTTTTTCAGGCAGCGTTTTCTTGCCCGGTAACTTGTCAATAGCTTTGATCATCTTTGTATCCGCTTTCCACTTGTCTTGTAAATTCCTTGCTTTGGAATAATCAATACCATGTTGTTTGGCAATCTTGTCCAAACGACCTCTCTCTCGAGCTAAAGGCTTAGTGATGGCAAGCGAATCTGGAATCGATTTATCTTGGAGTATCACGTGACTTACTGCGACCAAACGTCCCGCTTCGTTCGACAAGGCATTGTCGGTGATTTCTCCTTTGTAATACTGAACCAATTGGTCAAATTCTTTCGTGGGCACCAGCATAACTTCTTCGGTCATTATCGGAATATTGTTGAAGTAGCTTTTCGTTATAGTCAATCCAGTGTCTGATTCGTTCGTCTTTTTCCACCAATTCGCGTTTCAAACTCGCTATGGTGTCAAGCTTATGCGAACACTCGTCACACACTTCGTAACAACCATCGTTCCCGACCTTCTCTCGTCTCGTTTGACAATCAATCTCTTCACGTCGGTTTGCTAGTTGCAATAACTTGACCAATTCACTTAAGGTGTCTTTGGGTCTCGTTCAGGAACGAGGTCGTAACCTTGAAGTGGATAACCGTTGACATCTCTTGCGATTAACATCGACATGCTTGGAACACGTTGTTTAATCCTCGCCAGAATCCGCTCCCCTTTTGTTATTGGAGATGTTTTCTTCGCCTCTTCACCGTATTTTTGATTTTACCGATCTCGCGAAGCGTAGTCTTATAGCGATGCAGTTTAGCCATGGTGATCGGGTGAACGGGAATTCCGTTTCGTAATAGGATGAGAACAATTTCACTCGTGGCATTGATTTGATCCGCATTAGCATGTTTCAACATCTCCTGTCTCCTGTTCCCATTGGCCTCTTTGAGAATAGCCTCCAAGAAAGGGCGTTGTCTGCGTAACCGAATCATGCTTCCAACGGTGCAGGTCGGCTGTTGCAACTGCCTGTGACCCTTTGTACGCCTTCTCTTAAACTTACGTCCGCATTCTTGAGAGCCGTAAACAGCCCACCTCCTCTTTGTCTCTTCTGATAGCGATTCACATGATGCAACACTCTGGTCTTCGTTCTCTATACCCTTTATCGATTGTCCAACTGTTAAAACTCTTTTTCCCGCCACGTCGTTTGTAGTCTTGATATTCTCGTTTGTAACCACGGAACGCGGCTTTAGCCTTATCTACGTCGATGGGTTTTTTGACAGCTTTTATCATATCTTTAGTCACTCTAATCCTTCGTTTGAAGGATTACCACCTCCTCTCTGTTTCTTTCTGTTCCTCTTTTGGGAAGGTTGACCACGCTGTACTTTCCTTTTAGGCATGATCGTTTATCAACATGTCCCGCGAACTGTTCGTTTACTCTTCAGGACACCTACTACCATTCACACGACCGTACTTCTGCTTTTATTGCCGTGGTCGTAGCGAAATCGTTGTTCGCACGCACTTGTCGGATACAGGTTGTGAAATCAGCGATTGTGCCATCTAAGGTTTGCATTTTAATTAGGAATCCCTCAAACTCCTCCATCGGAAGTCCTCTCAATTCGATTAATGTTTTGTCGTAAGTGGTGAAGGCAAAGCGACACATGTCGTTTTTGAACGAAAACTTTTTAAAGTCGTTCCATCCTTTAATCACTGTACTAGCTGCCGTTAAACAGGCAACCAGGGTAGTGTTTTCCAAGACGAATCCTACGACGATGCCTGCTGCCACGCTGATCAATGCCAAAGCGTTCAAACAACCGTAGCACCACTTGTAGTGGTAAAACATCTGTCGCTGATACCACCACTGACGGTGGTAAAAGGGAACAAGTCATCATGATGTCTTGGCGAATTTGTGACATCGCATGCAACCTTCGTCCTATAAAAGGTGGTTGAGAATCCTTTGATCGTCCAAACTGCCAGGATGTAAATCCAATACCATGTATCGAAACGGACGTTCTGTCAAACGTTAAAACGTATCTTGTAAGACTTGCCATTGGGTGGGAAACGCTTGTAAAAGTAAATTTCCCATACCCAGCTGATCTCTTGGATTTTTGAAGGCTATGATGTAGTGGGCGTTTCTGGAAATACTTTTTGCATATTTTCCTGGTGGAAAATGTCTTGGCACAGGTAGAGTACTGTGACGTTTTGATGATGAGAATGTTTGGTGAACAGATCCAACACCCGTTTATCATTCCCTCCTTCAGCCATTAGATCATCTAATACGAGTAATCCTCCTCCAGGAAACCATTTTTTTCAATTGATCTGTGTCAGGAACGCCTTCATGAAACTTGAACCCTAATGATTTAATGGGTTGAAATCCTGGTTGCCACACCCCGTAACAATAATATATTTGTAAGGGTGGGGTCTGAAACAAATCGAGGTTGTTCAGTAAAAGTTTAGTGGTGAACACTGTTTCCCTACACCTTGAAGGACCCACCACCAATACACTGGAAGGGGTGAGAAATGGAAAAGCCTCGCGTCGGTCCATGAGTCCAAATGACCAAATGTGTAAGGGTCACCCCTAAGGATACTAACCATTTTACTACAGGATTATCGCACGGGTAAGAACGTCAACGTATTCTTCATGGTAAAATATCGATACAATCTTTCTTTCGAGGTGCGATTGAATCGTTCCACGACACTGCCTTTGGTGTCGCCACTGGTAGAGAAATGATGAATGTTTTTCGGCTTCATCAAAGTTTGGAAGTATTTGTTTTAAAATTCTTTGCCGTCATCTGTTTGAAGATTCTGTGGTTGTCGACCATGGCTTCGTTTCAAACTCTTCTCGAAAGCAGTCGTTACGTCTTACCTAGTCTTGGACTTGACAGGCTCCACCCCGGCGTACTTGGAAAACACATCGACCACCGTCAATAGATAACTGTAACCACGATTGGATTTTGCAATGTTGATCACTTCGATCAGGTCCTCAAACCATTGTCCGTCGATCCCAAACACCATCATGGAGAGGGTAGGGAAATGACGTCTCCATTGACTTTCGAACTTTTCCAAAGGGTTATTTTTGAGCTCGTGCGAAACGAGCCACACCCCCAAACTACCAGGTGCAATTGGATTTCGATAGGTCGTCAACAGAGTGGTATAGGGATTCTTCTTTTTCTGTCTACTCTTCATAGAGACGCCAGTCTGTAAAAACATTGTCTCCAGAGATCCGGGTTACGTTCACGAATGGTCAGAAACCACTCCAATGGCTGAGATTGATGTTTCAACTACAAGATAAAGACCACGAAACGAAATACGTTCTTACTCGCATCAACTACTTCGAATTCTCTTAGGGGGTTGTCTGAGGGACGAAGGGCAATGACTTTACCCCTTCCGTATTTTAAGTAAACCAACTCACATCTATTACACAATAGGGAGCAACTTTTACGACTACACATGGTTAATGTTCAAATGACTTTATTTTCCAACTTACACACTCCCATATACATTGTCGTCCTGTTCGTTACACATCATTTTCCATGATCACATCTCTGGTGGGTGAGTCTGGATCGTTGGTTTCCAGGGATTGCAGCTCCACTTCACAAATGGCATCCACGTGAAGTCTGATTTTATTGCTATTAGTGTAATAAGGTATTGTTCAGGGTGTCAAACCGTCACGTCGACAAAGATCTTTCAAGTTGTATGTGGTCCTGAGGTTCTTGAGTCGCTTGATTAACTGAAAAAATTAGTAAAAGTACTGAATCACGTGCAAATCAAAGTATAGATTGCTTCAGTTTTTCCTTATATGGACAGACCACGCGTCGGAAAATTACTGAATCATGTGAAAGTCAAAGGTCGGATCACTTCATTTTCTATATATGGTCATAGCTTGCTCTGATTGGTCAGGTTCAAAATCACACCACGCTGCGTGGCATTCGCTGATTGGTTTGTCTCACTCACCCCCTCATTTAACATCATTCGCAATTTGAGAGTAGTGCCAGAACAACTTATGTCAGTCGAGCTTGCCACAAACATGGAAGACGAATCTCCTTCTCGCTACATGTTGAGTGAAACAAGAGAAAGAAGAAGACGCCATAATAGTTAAGGCAACAGTAGGGCAAGAAAGAAAGAGAGCATCCAAGAAAGGGAAAGCAGAAAAGAAACCAAAGGCCAAAAAGATCAAACAGGAATCCAAAGGTACGATTCAACGCAATTTGGATGCATGGTTAAAGAAAGATGCATCCTTAAAGGGTATTTTAAAGAGACAATATCCATCTTCATCGAGGAATGTGTGCTTCCTATTTAAAGTGGACGTCAGAAAGCTTTGTCAAAATGGGAATCTGTAAAATATAGTGACTCACATACTCAAAACCATGCTTAGAGAGAAAACGTTCTAAGGGCTATAACTCTTTTCACACAGTCCCACCTGTTGCAGAAAATGATGAAATAGTGGAAGTGCAAGTCCTGGAGGAAAGAGACTCCGAGATGAAAAAGGCCGAAATTCGAGAAAGAGAAGAAAGAGGAAAGACGACAAGAGAGGGAAAGTCAGTATACGAAGAAAATGAGAAATAACGGGAACGAGAACGCGTGTATCAGCAGGAAAAGAAGAATGTAAGAATGATCAATGATGCCATGGAAATGCGACGGTGGGGGTTGGCAGGCCCCATTGAAGGGAATTGGATCTGAGGCGAGTAAAGTGACGTGGCAAGCAGTGATTGGCCAACCTATCTCTTAAAGACCCATTTTGCAAATAGACACTTATTCATTTTTTAAATATGGAGGTGTTACAGAATGATCTCTGCTTTAGTTTGGATTTAGAAGGTTTCTTCCTCAACAAGACATTTCATGTCAGAGAATTAGCTTATTGCACTTGGAATGGAGAACACGGGCGCCATGCTTTCTTCATCCCCGTACCGTACAAGAACTTGAGCGACAAAGACAAACGAACTGTCAATTTTGTGAGATGAAAGATACATGGATTGACTTATCTACCCTTCAAGGCTGAACAATTCCAAAAACACGAAGTTCTCAGTGAACTGACCAAGGACATGTACTCGATGTACAAAGATTGTAGTAATGGTAAGAGAATCGTTGTTGGATACAACGGAGGACATTTGGAGAAAGATCTGTTAATAAAACTGAACATTCCTTGTCTCAATCTAGAAACGTTAGGTTGTCCTAAATACGACAAATATTCCTCAAGAGAAATTGTTACCCAGTTACGCTTTTCATGCCGATGATATGGCACAGTTCGTCATTGTCCTATCACAGAATGTCATGCTTTTTGGTACTGGTACAAAACATTTTTCTGTACAACACTCAAACGAGTGATTAAAATTGTGTTTTCTTTTTCAATTCTGAGTAATCATTGACTTTCGGGGTACCCCCTTCCTTTTTTCATCTCTACCTCAGGGGAGTGTCCCACCGTGCAGAGGGAGTAGAGCTTAATGCTCTCCTCAAGAGAGGGGGAGCGGGTAAGCCATTTTTTTGATTTGTTCGATTGGCTCTGCTCCGATTGGCTCTCTTCAAGTTGTTTTTCGAGCGTGACACATTTTTTTAATGTGACGTGACAACATTCCACACATTCCAGACAAACACTAAGACAAACACTCGGTGGCGGCCATGTTAGATGTCACGTGGGCAAAATCCGACCTTCTGATTGGTATAGAGCCTGTCACCTGATATTTTCCTGGCTCGTGATTGGTTACTACCCATACCTACGCCCTATACTACTACTACCATTATTATTATTATTATTGTTATTATTATTATTATTATTATTATTATTATTATTATTATTAACAGTTATTTGTTCTATGTTTTCATTTTTCTTTTTCTTTTCCTATCTTCAGACACCAGTCAAAGTTATGGTTCAACTTCCAATGCGTTCATATTTTCACTCCGCAACAAAGAAGGTTTTGGACCATTTAAGAGCGTGGTGACGACACCATCACGTGCAATTTTCAGGAGTTCAAATTATGGTCCATATTTTGGTGGGAATGACATCTACATTGCCAACCATGCCAACAGTAACAATTACTCCTACACGGGGTTTGGCTTCTCTTACTCTGTTCCAAGTGGAGTACAAGACAAGAAAACAATCCTGGCTGGGACTTACAAATTCACACCTGATGAGGTTGAGGTGTTTTATCTTGGGTGAATGTTCTTAACCCCAGTTCTAACGACTTTTTTAGCAGCGTCATATATCCAATGAACGCATTAAGTAATTTATTCTATTCTTTATTCTCGTGTTTCAACTTTGTTGCGTGACGGTTACATCACGTGAATTTTACCAGGATTGTCCATGCTACAAGTAGCCCTCAGTCGCGTTTAAATAAGAGCAAAGTACAGCTGTAGATCACAATAGCTATAGAAAAATACTTTTCTTTTTTAAAGTTTGTCCTTTGATTTAAAAAAAAAATCAGGGCACGTTGTCTCACTTAACACGGTGTTAAACGGGACAACTTGCAGCGAAGATCTTTTGCACAACACTCCGCCAACATTTTGTGCAATTACACGAGTCAACGTCTCGAGCAGCATCGCTTAGTATGTTCTTGGCAGCATAAGAGTTATACGACTTGATATCTTGTTTGTGAATTTAAGTCAAACAATGGTAATATGTTGCTTCGTCGAAAGTTGTGCGGAAAATCGTCTCGTTTACCATATGATGCGGAGTTCAATTAAATTGAAAAACGTCATTGTTGCAAGTTGTCATGTGCAACAGCACCTTAATAAAGCAAATGCTTCATTTAATGAAAAAACACACAAAAAAAATTAAGTAAATTTCCAAATTAGCGGAAATTAATTAGTCATTGTACTGGAGCTTGACTAGTTTTTTGACTCCAACGTTCGGTAAACGAAAGCTAACTTTGTTGTTTTGTTTGGTCTTTATGTTCTATTTAGCTATTATGTCTTCTTTTTTGCCGTAAATCTGAGTCCAACGAAACTAAAACGTAGTGGAATGCGCTATTCTTTAAGGGGTTCCGAAAACAAACTGTTTGTGCCTCTTCCTCGAACAAACTATATGTACGTGTACAGGATAGCGTGTAGGTAGCCTCGCGGAGTAAGCGCCGTCAATTTGTCCGGTCTGCTTCCTAGTGTTCGTCCATGATCGACGTTGATCGACAAGCTTCAGTTTCATTAAGGTTTCTGTAGACCTTCATAGGTGTCTTCCGAAAAATCATTCATATGCCGACCGCTTATATTATAACCATAGAAAAGTATATATCATCGTAAAGCTAATGAAATGTAAAATCAGAAGAAATATATATATATATATTTTTTTTTTTAAGATTTGATTTAATGGTAAGCGAGCGCAAGCCTTCAAACGTAAAAGGGTGTGAGGGTTTTTCGATATTCCGATTGGTTGAAGAGAAAATCTATTTTGAAGTTGGCGAATTGAATATTTAGTAAATAAACCCCTTCAGGCGGCTGGTATGTCGGAGGATAATGCCCGCGGCGGGTAGATTGTTCGAAAAATAAACATTTGGCCGAGAAGCGAAGCTTCGAGGGCAAGTGTGAAATTTGAAGGACAATCTATCTGCCAAGGGCATTATACTCCGATATACCAGCAAGCCAGAAAGTAGTCTGAATTTCATCCGTTTCTTCCCTTTACCCCGAGGGGGGCGCGGGAGAGAAACGTCTGAATTTCGAGCGTTATAATGTCGTCCGGTGACGTCACATACTAATTTATGCATTTTGCATATATTACAATTTCCAAACAAATGGCGGCCACGAGTCATGAAAACGTGGTCGGAAAGATGCACATGTATGAGGTGTTCTGTGTTTTGTGCGCATCCAGAATAAATGTACGGGGTCGTTCTTCTTTTCCAATTGAAACTGAATTAAGGAAGCTGCCGCTAAAGCTTGCAATCGACGACAACACTCGTTTGTGTTTGGGTGTCTGGAAAATCCGAATAGCGAATATCGAACAGTAGTGGCGAATAGCGAATAGTACGAATGGTGCGAATATTGGCGAATAGTCGTCAATAGTCACTGCTTTAGTTTAGCGCTGATCTGGATTCGTTGAAATTGATCAAGTGGAGCAATAGTGTTTATCCGCGGACGCTGATGCCTGATGGATCGAACAAGCTGGAGGAATTGCATTTTGCAGATATATTGTTTCCAAGGCAAGTAGTCGTTTGAATTTCATCATCTATGCAGTTGTTG
>Ga0126337_10000779_pt1 | contig 17533 bp, 6 predicted proteins | sample DipCmetagenome_FD_92527 | JGI IMG/M metagenome (GOLD analysis project Ga0126337, IMG submission 92527) | Coral microbial communities from La Bocana,Puerto Morelos, Mexico - Diploria C A metagenome | ecosystem: Host-associated > Invertebrates > Cnidaria > Coral | place: La Bocana,Puerto Morelos... | reverse complement strand
CAACATTGAAAAAGGGGGAAGGGGAGGCTACCTTTCACGACGGGAGAGAGGAGAATTCACATCTAGGGAAAATATGATGGTAATTTCCATATGTCTCAACGACTTTTGTCCATGATTGTAGGTTAATAGGTAAAGTGTTACTCAAAGATATGTGTTGTTCCTCAGCCCAAACAACAGTCGACTAAGGTCACTGGATCATGTGATTGAGTATCTCAAAACCGAGGGGACATGTAAGTGTGGTCTGGATTGCCCCTTTTTCATTCACAAAGTGTTCAACTTTGATGCAAGAATACCAAGCAAGTTAATTCCAGTCAACAGCAGACAAGAACCTTCACAATCAGGCTGTAAGCACTGCACTATAGACTATTTAGATGCCCAGCAGCCCTCGGAGATTGCAGTAAAGCAAGCTAATGATGTCAAGTTGCCACCATTTTCAACGCTGGCCCAGAAAAGAGGTGACTATAATATTATACTTCATTTTGCCGAATTTTACCAGCAAACCAATCTTATATCAAGCTTATAGTAATTTGGTTATATCAACTAAGTTGAAAATGTAAATTGGCCACCGTAACAAGTTATTAAGCTGACGTTTCGAGCGTTAGCCCTTCGTCAGTTTCTTTAGAAACTTTCAACCCTTATATCAAGCACAAACAATTTTGATTCTATGATCATCTCATTGTTTCAGTACCAGTCCTATATCAATTCCCTGTCTTTTCTTCATCACCAACAGAGATTTATCTGTAATCTTAAAAGCTTTTAAGAATAAGTTTGATTTTTCTAGAAAGAACAACTAATAAGACAAGCGCTAAAATTAACAACAAAAACAATCTTTATTTGCACTCTGTCTTGCATCTACTAATTACACAAAATATAGATAATAAAATTAGAGTATTTGCTGGCTGGAATAACCATAGTCAGGAAACCAGTCAACATCAGCATTAAATAAAAGTAAATTCCAAGTCAGCAAGATAGCACAAATGCACAGATAAACGAAAGTAAAAGAAAAGAGAGAGAGAAAGAAAGGTGGGATTACTGCACTATTAAGAAAGTCTAAAATAATTAAATTTATAAATTAGCATTAGATATTAAATAAATATAAAATTGATAAGTGAATAGAGATGGTGAATTTAAAAGTTTTTATTGATGGTCATTCCTCAGGCCCAGGAAGACCTCGAAATCCCTTAGCCAAGTCACGGAGGGTTGGTGTTCGAAAGCCTGATATTGACCGGCCGGCATCCCCTCTTCACAACATCCCATTGCCTGTGCCAAGCTCCATCGTCAACAGTCCTGTACAGAGCGTACCAACCAACATTGCTGTTGAACAGCGACCTCTACCAAGTTTTGCTACTATTGTTAGCAGTTCTAAACTCTTTAACCCTGGTGCAGGTCTAGGGAGCACTTTGTTGACAAATAGCACTGTAACAAGTGCAGTAAGCAGCTCTCCTTTAACAGCAACATCATCACAGTTATCAAAGACCATCACTGTTACAAGTAACCTCGCTGTTAGTTCATCGGCTTCTCTAAATAGCCTAGCATCCACAGTGCAGGCAGGGACAGAGGCTGCAAAAACTACAGCTTCTGTTACAAGCTCACCAGTTGTTAGCCTTCAGCCTACAGCAGTGATTCCGGCAACTTCAGTATCAAAAAATCCACCAGGAGGTACTTTAACAAAATGTCCAAGTACATCAAGTGTCAGTACAACAAGCACTTCATTGACCACTTCTGCACCAAGCAGGAATAACCGTAGCATGGAAACAATAAGTGTGTCAAGTTCTACAACATCAGTAGTGTCGACAAGTATTACAACAATCCCTATCACGAAGCAAGATGTGAGGTCAGTTGCCAATGTAAGCAAGCTCCCTAGTGTCAAAATGAGCCCTAAAGTGACTGCACCTCGCCACAGCAAACCAGCCAAATCTTATGGACCTAGGAAAACAGTTGCAGCTACTCTCAAAGCAGCTGCTGCTGCAAAAGTGCCGGCTGTATCATCAGAAGCAACAAGGGCAGGAATCAATAGTCCCCTTCAAAGGACTCAGGTTGTAACAACCACTGTGGCTGTTACTTCCTCTGAGAAAGGGACAGCCAGCAGTGCCAGCAAACCTTCATCTCAAGCGCTACCTACATCATTTGTTTCAACCACTGTGCAAGCACCAGCATTATTCCATAGTGTTCTGAAAGACCCAATTATAAAGGAACAGGGGCATGCTGTTTCTACGCCGAGTACCATTGCCACCACAGCACCAGGTACTAATTCAGTGCATGCCACGCCCATTCACACAAGAGGACCACAACCAGTTAGCAGTGCTTCTGCCCGTAATAAGTCAGTAGTAAGTAAAGAAATCACACAGGCTACAACAGCATTGGCTCAAAGTGTTAAAGCAAGCCTTGCAACAACAACAACTGCACCACAGCATGTACCAGCCCACAGAACGCAGGTGCCAGTGACAGGGTACTCTCTTGCAAATACCGGGAGTGGATTCTGTGGTCAAGTTTCCATGCCTAGTAGTACTAGTCAACAGCAGATTGTACATGCTGCTTCAGTGGCTCAAAGTGCAGCTCAGATACCATCTCTAGCAAGTGCTTTTGGACAGGTGCAAAATTCAGCTGGGTCATCGCAAGTACCATCTCTGCAGATCGCAGCTTCCCAGGCACAGGGAGGTGTCTTCTTTCAAGGAAATGGAAATCAAGTATTTCAGATGAATGTGGATTCCAGCCAGTTGAAGGGAGCATATCAGCTTCATGGTGCATTATACCAGGGGGCCATCCCAGCAACATTTATTGCCACACCTAATGCAAACAAAGCTGCATCATCTAATACTCCAAGAGGGATCTCTCAAGCTATGTACCCCACCAACCCTTATATGCTTGGCATTGTGATGCCTACAGCTATAACCCAGGCAAACCAGTCAGGCCAATCAGTACCAACAACCGCAACATCTCCATCAGCAACTGCTTCTGCAGTCGCCACAGCTATTTCAGTAGCTTCATATTCCTACAACAATCAAAATGCTGCCATTGCAGCGGCATTTGATTCATTTGTACCTATCGCTCCTGCTGCATCCCCAAGGTTTTCCCAAACGTTGGCTCATTTGGCAAGTGCTTACACCCCATTTCTGCAAAGTGGTGCTCCAGCAAATGCCCCTGTGCAATTTGCTGCTCAGAGGCTGGTGCCGATGACTGCCATACAGTCACAAACAGGTGGAAATGGACAAATGGGGCCAACAGTATTAAATCTTGGAGACTATGCTGTCAAATACCCAATAAATACGGTAAAACCTGGCTCATACAATTCTCAACCCCCCACTTCAAGTAACGCCGGACCAGCTAACACCCATCCTCAGACAGCTGTTGTTACTGCAATGCCGTATGTTACATTTGGTCAAATCAACCATCCTCGATTTCCATTTTCTGTGAATTTCCCAGCTTCTACTGTAAGCACAGGTCCTTCTGTTACATCATCTTCGCCATCACCAGTTTGCAGTTTTGTTACATCAGCATCTACACCTCACCAATATGGGACGAGCTCTAATACGGATTCCCATGCTACAAACGCTCCCCTGGGTTATGTTGCAATGCCATTCAATTCCAACCCAGCGGGCACAGGTCACTCTTTGTCAGCTCCAAACCCCCACCCTGGGAGTGCCTTTTCACCTCCTTCTAGCCATGGCATGGCTAGTCATGGAAGTCAAAAGATGGATGTCCCTGGGCCGGCCCATCATCTGCCACCTTGGGTTGCAACCAAGAGTTTACCTGGGGCCACAAATAAACGAAGGTGCAGCACCCCAGATAACAGCAGCTCAGGGTGCTGCAATGTACAAACTTCGTGTGCGTCATTTTCTGTGTCATCCAGTAGAAGCAGTTGTATGGAAGTCAGTGCATCATCTGCAACTGCTCTTAGAACATCAAGCTCTAGTAGCAGCCAGTCACCCAGACATGTAAGTGTAACGTCCCCTCTGAACTCACCGTTACCAATGCCCAATCAGGGGCTTCCTGGATGCAGAGGGTCACCGAAGAGTGATTCACCACTGGCAAGTAACAAAGGGATTGTAGACATGCCTTCTCATGTCCACTTGTTTAATGCAGTTGAAAGCCATCAGGTGAAAACGTCATCTGAAATGGCTTGTGCACTAAAGAGAACTTACAGTGACAACAATGAACAAACAAAAAAGACAAAGTACAATGAGTCGACATATTATGAAACTAATCCTCTTCTGGGGCTGAAAAGGTCTTGTGAAGCTATTGAAGCATATTGCAGCCCAGAGAGAGATGATGATGATGACGATGACGACGAGGATGATTATGTTGATGATCCTGCGGTATCAAAAAACGAGGTAACCTCCCCTGAAAACAGGCAGTCAGGGGAAGGAATTCCAAACAGCAAAAAATGCAGCAACTTGAACAGTCGCAGTGAGAATGATGACCCAAGTAGAGGTAAGGGAGTCACAGTTTCATTTGTTATCTTTAACCAGAAGCTCGTATCCTTTTAAGAGTCATATGCTGTAAGTGTTGAATCACTAAAGGCAACCAGGCAGTTACTTAAGCTAGGATGGCTGTATTTGTGGGATGGCAGTGAATCAACAAACGTGACAGCTAATAAGCCCTTTGCATCCTGGCCATCACGTGACCTACTGTTCATAAAATTATGGGCTTTAAAAAATGCCAAAAACGAAAAAAGCGTGTCAAAAATATCAAAATGGTCAAATTTGAGGGGCCCAGCACTAAAGAAGGAGATTTTGAGATTCTGAATTTTTAAAAAATTAAGACGATTTGCATGGAAAGAGTTGCTGGAGAGTAAGGCTGGCTTAGAAGCTTAGAAAGCTATGATAGGGAACAAATGTTGTGTTAGAGATAGCAAGTCAAGTTCATGAGAAGAGTTTGAGATAGCTGATGAAGAGCGTCTTAACAACACCACCTAGCAAAAGCAGGCTTTCATTCAAAATAACCAAGTTTGAGGTGCTGGAACTTTATTGTAATTTAAAGAGATGTTTTACGCTTTGCACTGTTTCCAGGAAAACCCAACTCCAGAGATGAACGACCTGTGTCCGTTGAAAATGAGCCAATCGGTAACAAGCGCCAGTCCCACTCGCTTTATAATGGAGATGTTTCGCCCAATCAAAATGAGCCCGCTCGCGGTAAGGAATGGAGCAGCTTGCCGTTCGCTAGTTACTTTGTTTAATCTGCGTCAATCTTCCCCAATTTGAGCCATTCTTGTTTGGTGTTTCTCTTATAAGCGAATCTTTGTTTACAATATTTACAATACAGTTTCTACAAAAACAGCTACAAAAACATTAGTTCTGAATATGGAAATGGCTCAATACGATTAAATGTCCCAGGGTACTTGAGCCCGATGTATTGAAAACGTTTCGTGCGACGCGGGATTTGGAACCCAGGAATTTTGCAGTTTTTGAAAGTCAATTTCTCCTCGAATATTACACCTAAAAAGCCACAAATTCCACCCATTTTTGCGTTTCCCAAACCTTAACATGTTTGTAGTCAATTCGTTTCTAGCGCGATGTCTCCTCTGCACCAAGTCGAGGAAAAATGTGAACAATGACGTCAGCAAAGAATCTCCTATTTGACAATCCCTAGGATTTCATAATATAATTTTCAACCAGTCACTGAAGCGAAAAATATTGGAATCATTTCTATAGCAATGGTTTTGTTTCCAACGTTTTAGTGCAAATGGTCAACCAGAGCACATATCTACCAATCAAAACAAATACGGTAACGCCCAACACGGCTGATAACCAGGACCGTCTTTACGAACCACCCGTGCCCATCGCGAGACCTCAGTTTGATATCGGTGATATTGTTTGGGCGCAGGCCCGTGGTCTGCCTTCATGGCCTGGTAAAGTGGTGGATGCAAGCGAGGTTGGAAAGGCAAGAGCCGATGACGGAAAGGTATGACATTTTGGAACAATTTACGCAAACCTGGATTTCTGAGATATTCCAGTCTTGTAATCGACTTTTTTCCAGTTGTCTGCTCGATGGCCTGGCATTTGAATGGTAGTGAGGCTGGAGGTGACCTTGTTCTGATAACGACCCGTGTAAATCAGGTTGTCCTAAAGCTAATTAGTTTACATTCACGTGACAAAAGCGGAGAGGTCTGTATCAAAGCAGCCAGCCTCGCTACCATTTAAAGGCTAGGCCATCGAGCAGACATCTGTAAAATGGTCTAGGTGTACAAATAAGCCATTTGCACTGTAATTTTTCCCTCCTTTTGATCAGAAACTAGCCCCATCTTCCCATACATCTACATTCCTCAAATTATGATCAGAAAAAACCTCAATAGTTTTGAAAGGTTACTAATTGTGAGTGTTTCAAAAAATCAAGCTTTAATTACGGAATTGATATGATTCAGAATTCAGGGATTCTCTTGTTTGCTCCATGAGTTAACACAATACCGATTTTTACCGCGAATTGTTTTTTTCAGGAGTAAGCGCTCTTCGCTTCTTCGACCGTAATACTCTGTTGTTTTTGTCTCAGCTAGTCTGGAACAGGCTACTGATAATGTGATTTGTTTTCATTTCAGCGCTGGGTGATGTGGTTTGGTGACCATACGTTCAGTCAAGTGGAAGTCGACAGACTCAAGACACTGTCTGATGGACTGAGAACACTCGACGATAAAGCTCGCAAGAAAAAGTACAAGTAAGAGCTATTCACCGCAGAAACATTCGATTTGAAAGTCCTCGTAATCGACCAACTAAGCAGCACACTTGTCAAAACGCTGAATTCTGACTTCGCATTATGATATTTTTTTCTCATTTATTTAGAGCAAAGAAGGCAAGAATTGGCTTAGAGCAGGCCATAAGTGAGGCTTTGGAAGCTCTCGAAATGGTAAGGACACAACAAATATAAATCAACGTTTTTCCTTTGTTTTGCATTTGCATTTGATCTGCTTAAGTGTGTTTCTTGTTTTCGATTTTTCAGAGAGAACGACTTCGAGGGAGACAGGGTGAGTTAGTCCTATAAATTCTTTCAAGCTTTCAAGCGCCGTTAATTGTGTTTTTGGTGGGCAAGTGGGCAAGCAGTTTTACTAATTTCGTAAGGCCCTGTTTTTTTTTACTTGTTCGTGGTCTCCATTTTATAACGCAGCCATTTTTGTTTTTGACATGGTCACGTGACTTGGCTCAGCCCGGAGCTTACAATACTTGCGAAACATATGTTAAAATGGTAATTTTACTGCCCCCTCAAGGTTTTACAAAAACTTCGACAACAAAATAACACAAATTGTGTCAAACCGTTACGTATCTCAAGTGTTTCGACTGGAGCTCGTCTCATAAAGAAAACTACGAGCTTGAGATTTGCGTAAAACGTTTCATACTGTACTGTCAATATTTCGGACGGTTTTATTTTCCAACACTTTTTGTCAGAGGATAAAATCGTCGGAAATGTTTTGCAAGTAATGCATTCGGAATTGTTTATCGTTTTAGTCACAAGTTTTGTTTTTCTTTTATTAGCGGCCAGATCGAAAGCTAAGAAGAAACGCATTAGATGACGTCGCAACAGAGACTGGATGTCAATAGTGTATGGTCTAATGTGGCCTGCCAGATGCCCTGCAGGAATTTGTGGTTATGCCCTACAGATGTAGTAATATATTGCTCTAAAGACTAAGTGAAATAGAAAGTGATAGGGTATCGTGTAAGTATTTTTGAACAAATTACTTTTTATGTAGCCATTTTTCAAGGAGAGGATGATAACTGCTCTTCTCTCAGTTGAATTTCTGTCAATTTGCAGAAAGTTAGCTCTTTTTATCACTGTAGAGGTCGCTAGGAAAGTTAGAGTAATCACAGACTCTTTCATTACAGCCCCTAAAGTATAACTAACTAATTAGCTAGAAGCAGGAAAGCCTTGCTGCCGTCAAGGGGAAAATATGTCATGGGTGGAAAGCGCGGAGAAATCTGGCGAGCCAAAATATTATTTCAATCCTGATTGGCTAAGAAGATGACGTGTCAGGTCTAATTGGTTACATGATGGCACGAAGCTCATTTAACGAAACAAGTTGTATCTGCAATTGCTTTAAGGCCTAGACTTGGCTCTATCCACTGCAACGCGAAGCCATTCACCCAGTGGCAAGGGCGGGACAAGTTGCACGACCGGCTTTAGTTTGCCTTCTGATTGGCTAAATGGGCGATATACTGAACACAGCCGCATGAATAAATTTATCTTCGAGTGTTGAAAAGTATTTCACGAGTGAGCGCAGCAAAATAGTTTTCAACACGAGAAGAGAAATTCCGTATCTTAATTTTATATAAAATTGTCGCAGTACATAGTGACGTTTTTGGCGATTTTCCGAAGATTTCCGATAACTTTCCGAAGATAATGGAAGATTGCCCCATATAACTCGATAGAAACACGGTTCATGTTTCCTATTTCTTTAATAATAAAATATAATAACACGGCCCTGATTGGTTAGGAGGTTTTCTTTAACCAGCTGAATGTTACGCAAACAATGAAGCCAACTCAAAACCAAATGAAATTATTATTTTCAAAAATCATGAGAATAGAGTAAACAAAACAGGTTTGCAATTTGTTTCGGCGTTATCTTTCTAAAATTTGCGATTCGTGCTACTTTTTGGCTCCCAGACGTTTTGAGTCCCGGCAAAAGAAAGGTTTATTCTGACGTGCCCACTAATTGACGGCCTTAACGATCTCGACCCTTGTAAAATAAGTAGAGATTTGACAACTTAATTCATAATTAAACTAATGACAAAACGTAACCTTCAAGAACATTTGGTTTATTCCACGAAACTAGGTGATGCAATCGCGCGCCATTTCGCGGTAATTTCCAAGCGAGGAAAGAGAAATAAAAACTGGACACTTCGGCTGAGAAGCGAAAACGTAGATTTGCCGTGTTTCCCGCAAACCTTTTTTCGAAGTTCGCGCCCGATAATCTTTTATATATTTTTCTGTTTTCATTTTTCGTGCCATGGCCTATACAGTGCATGTATTTGGCATTGCAAGAAATCACCACTAGGTCACCTTTTTGTCTTATATTTCTGTTTACCATATTCACTTCTAACTCCTAGAACGAGGGGAGAGGAGCTTGGGAACGAAGTTGATGACTGAAAATCGTAGTGTCTGTTGGTTTTTGTTTCTCAATGTTTCGACCTAATTTATTTTGGCTTTTAAACTTGAGAGCAATCAACAGTTATGTGCAAAGTTCCCTTTCGATTGCTCAGTAACCAACGAGAGGCCTGTTATTTTCCCTTTTGGTTTTTAGGAAAGGGCTGGTTTTTAACTTTTCGTAGAGGAAGGGGTATTAAATACTGTTGAGCAGTCTTGATAGTAAATCGTGCACAAAGTAGATGGATGATTGTTTGTTAAAATGTTTCGTGTAAATAGTTCATCGTCCTTACCCATTCAGCGCATTCTTTGTGCAGCATCGACTTTCTCCTCTGAATATCAAGAGTCATACGTGTGTTAGGAGATTAACGCAGCTGATCAGGCTTCAACTGATCAGGCACGTATGCTATTCAAGCCTTTGGGTCCTCACGTGACGGCTTTCTACACTAGTGGCAAGTTTAAAACCGAACGTTGTTGCTATCAAAACAAAAGTAAATAAATTTTGTTGGCATTTTAGCAGCCTGTGGATGCCGGTATTTCCACCTGTCTTGAAGCAACATATGAAAATTAGTCGGCGTTCAAAGGGCTAAGTATACGTCAGTGGAATTTAAAGAAAGCGTTACGTGACGTTCCAAGGAGGACAGTATGTCACGCAATTCACGTGACTGGTCAGTTAGGGAAAAAAATTTTTAACTGATAATTTTTCCCCAACTTAAACTATGAATAATGCAAGTGAACCATCTAGGACAACTTGTATGTTGATATCAGGGCAAAGACGAGTGTGTAAATTAGCAGGGATTATTTTTGTAAGCGGGGAACTAGCCGTGTACATAGCTGTAATTAAATTTTCCACCTTTACCAACGCCTTGTCGATTTTGGTGTAAATCGCAAGTCGAACACTTGACTTATTGCGTTTCTCAAGGAGATGACGGCTGTTGATATCAATTAAAAATTAAATTAAAATGCTATACTTCAGTCGATTTGTTGTTGTGCGTCTGTATTTTACTCGTCTTTTGTATCAACTGGTCTGAAAATTTCGCCTTCGAGTTGTCTAAGTGCGACGCGACAAAAACGTTTCCCAAATGCACTAATGATTTATCAAGTTTAAAGGAAATTATGACTGTCAGTGTTTGATATCTGATCTTAACTGGCATCGATTTTTGCGATTTTATTTCTCCTTTTCTATTTAGTCTTACTTTCGATTAGGAAGATATTTCAAACACGAAAGACCGTGATTCACCACATTTCCGTTAAAAAATTTCTGGCTGCGCGTCGTGTTTTCAACTTTCTTCTCTGTCTTTGGAAATGGTTCAAATACGGTTATTCGTGTTTGGCATATTACTTGAACAGGGTGCCGGTTGGGTCTATCGCGAGCTAGCGCGGCCGAGTGTGGCCTAGGACGAGCGGGACGAGCCGAGAACAGTCTGTGATGAGACGGGGTGCACGTTTCCCATTCGCTTCGCTCGCGGAATTCTTTAAGATAAGAATTCTTTATTGAATAAATGTAGATATAAAAGAAACACGCCCAGAAACACACGTTTTATTTCGCGCTAAACGGCTCGCCCTCGCTGGAAGCCTGTTTGCAGGGTACTTAAAGCTCGGTGAGAGTTGTATGATTGCCTAACTTATAGAATACTTTGAAAAACAACGCGGAGAAAACCAAATTCTCTTTTTTTTTCCCAAAGAAGAGACTTGAAAAGTACGAAGTAGACTTCAAAAAATACGGTACCTGGCTAAAAATCTGGTTAAGTCAAACAAACATTCGGGGTAACGGTGATTCATATGTTGTCCATGCCAACAGGCAGCCCTATAAAATCAACAGAAGCAAAAAAGTGGTAGCACTGTGCCTCTTCCCCTCCGAGGTCACTGATAATTACTTGGTTACCTTATTCCACGCCCGGCATAAAATAATATGACATATAAATTATTTCCCAAGAAATTGATTCCCTTCCTAGTAAGGTAGTTTCGCGTGTGATGTCGACAGTGGCACAACCATCAAGACGTCATCAGTCCTAAGGTTTGGAGCTCTTTTAGCATTTAAAATTGGTAATTTCTCAAAGGAAGAACCTTTTTACCCTAACTCAAAAACCACCGATTGAAAGCTGGGGACGAGGTTTCTTGACCAAGGGGATGTCTACGCATGTTCGAGTGAGAAATCTAGGAGTCTGGGATCGACATTGTACTTTGTTCGTGCCAGCACATGATCAAACCATGCTGGTGTCTAGTATTCACGTGAACTGATGATGTTACCTTTTACCGCTGTTTTCAAACGAGTCCTCGTGCAAATTTTGCTGTTATGAAAACGAATTTGATTTGTGTACAACTGAACTGACAGGTGAAACGCGTTCTCGTGACAATGGTCTCGCACGAACATTCGTTTTGATGTGGAGGTCAACTCGGAAATAGAGTCAGGTTTTCGCTTTTTTCAAGTGATAGACAAGGACGATATTCGATGAAAATCCCGTTAATACGGTGACCAACGGGCCATGAAAACTTGGCCGTATATTGTATTAAAGCGGGTTAGTACCATATTTTATCATTGAGTGAAGTCCATATGATCAAGATCATGGTCTCTTGATATGATATATCAAAATTGCACTTCTAAACAACTGTTCTTTAACAAGCATCCGAAATGCAGATTTAATGTAAAACACTTCTGAAACTTGAATCAGTACCTACAATATTAGACGAACATAACTTGTTTGAGTGGCCGTACTAGCGGAGTAAAAATTACAGGTGGGATTTCCAAATGTGGCCGTTGGCCGTATTATTGAATTAATGGGGTTTCTTGTAGGAAAATATATGGACAAAAAAGTGGCCCTAATAACGAGGTGACCGTAAGGCGGGGTTCCTTGCCGCAGTAGTGGAAATCTTCGTTTTGTTGAATAACGTCTTTTGTTCCAAGCAGATCAATATGGATCACTCAATTTTATTACTCTGCTTTCACATTTTTACTAATTCTTGTTCCTTCGCGTGGGTTGAAAATTCAACCTGTTTTTTAATCAGTTTCGCTCATAAAATCAAAAGCACCAAATGAGAAATTAACATTTCTGAAGCTGGATTTAGGCCTTTTTAGTTGAGACGAAGAAAACGTTTAAAAAATCATTTTACGTCTGATTTACTCTTTTGAAATAGAGGTCGATGATTATTGAACTTTATGTTAAGCAGATGGCCTTACAAAGATTTACACAAGTAGGGAGCACTTAATATTTTCCTGTTTAAACAACGAGCAAGAAAGCTGCGAGTTTTTTGAAGGGCTTCAAAAGCATTCTTGAAAAATAAAGTGTCAATAGAGGTTATAACAATTATGTTTTTGTGAACGTTGAAAATTGTCTTTACCTCTGATAAAACACCGATAGGTTAATACGGTAATGGCTTCTGAATAATTAATAAGTTTTCAAAGAACTCAATAACGCATATTTGTACTCGTGTTTGCGTTTATTGATTCAGCTTCGGGTTTGACCAGCAGGCAATTTAACCTCTATTCAGCGGTTACCTATTAAAAAGTCAGCTCTTATTAAGCAGCATGTCAGTTGATAAAATATTGTAAATAAAACCTTATGAACCGGTCACCTCTATAAAGCGGCCGCGGCCCGGCACCTTTTGGTTATCCAAATGAGCAGTTAAATCATCTATGTCTTCACCCCTTTAAACTGCCACCCAAAATTATCAAACGCTATTTTGGTTTCCTTTTAGAAAAGACGATCCCAGGTAAGAGCTCAAAATAGAATTTGACGACTGATAAAACAATTCAAGCACACTTTTATGATGTTTGACGCGAACCTATGTTCATCATACAATTGGCCTAACCTAAAAAGTATTCAAATTCTCAATTAAGCGAGTAACCTTCATTTCCCTAAGGGATGCCGCTTAATAGGCCGGGGATCGACTGTATCCCGAAAGGCCCTCAGTGCAATGCCATAGATAAGGTGCTATTTTCATTAATATATCTAATATATTTTCATGACATATTAACTGGCAACCATCGATATGTCCGGTGCGATTAGTATGGCTAATCAACTGGTGATGATTGATTTTTTTGGGACGAGTGATGAGTGAAATAAGAAAATAATTTCGCGCGTGTTTTGTCAAAATTATGAATCAACTCTAAAATTTTGCGCCAAATTTAAAGAGTAATATGTCAGCCATGTGTTGTGTTCTTGGGCAAGACACTAACTCTCACAGTGGCAAATTTAATGCTGGGGGTAACCCTGTGATGGACTTGTATCCTGTACAGGGGGGGAGTAGAATACTCCTTGTCGCTTCATGCATCCTAAAATTGGAGAAAAGCGCCAGCCTGAAGGGCCACTTGACTCGTATACAGACTTGTATACAGACTTACTCTAAATGAGATTTTTGCTCGACAGATTCTTCTTACCTTACGACAGAAAGCTGTCCGTGAAAAGTCTAAAATTTTCCGAAAAACTCGATTTCTCCGATCTCATGACAACACATATTCTTCTCTTATCATAACTCTCTTTATTCTCTTAACATCACAATGATTCGTTTCCCCTCCATTTTAAGGCATCAACTGAGCCGTTGCTGTCTGTTCCCATCACAAAGCGGCGATGTCAGGAGGTCGTTTGCGCATGCACAAATGGCACTTTCTTGTAATGATGTTCACTGTAGCGATTCTTTACATTGGACTATATACTTATCAAGAAGAAAGAGTGGAAATGGCAACTATAATTAAGCCAGGTAAGCGAAATATTCAAACAAATTTGTATTGACTACTTAACAACTTATGATGGCTTTTCGGATTGCTTGAAACCTCCAGGATTTGATAACAGTGCAAATACAGTAATCACAACCTTCGGATATCTGATTTAAATGATCTTATAACTCCGTTTTCCGCTTGGCTATTGTTTTGATTGAGAAGACAGACATTTACAATTGGCGCATCTTGAAATGCTTAGCCTAAAGATTTAGGTTTATCGTTTGATATCCAGGATAATATTCTCCATCCTTAACTATCCTAGCTTCTTTGTGGTTTATTGTTACCTCTTTCGTGTATTTTCCTATCTTAAAAAATTGCTCTATTCAGGTTTTCTTCAATTTAAAGGTAATTTTGTACGTCGCCTAGAAACCGTGACTGAGGTTCTTCAAAACTACCCTGCTGCATTTTTAACTCTCTCCTAGGTATTTGGACCTGTGGTAAAACACGATATCTTTTGTTTGACATATTACTCTAGAATACCCCATAACGACGAATGCTTCTCTGTTTATTGTAGCTAAAGATACGAATAAAAGAATTGTAAGTGCAACGAAGGAGGGACCCCAAACAACATTGCGAATTCAAAAGCTCGACAGTTCTCCAGAAATCTGTGGCAAAGAATGGCAGTCAAAATATCAAGCTCTGCATCAAGACATCATCAACAACAAGCGAGAAGCGAAATTTCTGGTTTACTCCTGTCCTTGGACTAACAAAGGCTGTTGTGGGTACGGCAACAGAGTTTACGCGATGGTTTCCTTGTTCTATTTAGCAATTCTTACTGATCGGGCGTTTCTGATTCATTGGAAAGCACCCAAACTGTTAGAACGCTTTCTGGCGCCAAAGAATATCAACTGGGATTTTCCGATTCCGCTTTTAGAAACGCGCAAACATTTCTGGAGAACTGGTGGTCATACAAACAAAGCTCGCGACGGTTGGTTAACAAAAAACACTTCAGCAGTGGTGAATTTGGTAAAAAAGGAAAATTTCGAGGTTTATTTTGATAAACCTGTGGAAATTGTATCAACTATTTTATATTTTGTTGAACATGCAATGCGGCAGAACAAATATCTGATGCAGCGAGCTCAAGACATGGAAATCAGCCCCTTGTTACCAGGATCCCAGCGGTACGCAATGATAGGCTGTGCGTTTGATGTCCTCTTTAGCCCAACTCCTCGTTTACAGGACACTCTACAAAAAACGAGAAAAAAGCTTCGTGAAAACAGCGCCTTCGTCATCGGGATTCATATTCGACTGGGGGATAAAGAGTTCGGAAGAAATTTTACAAGAGTTTCCGAGACTGATTTTCCAAAATATTTCTGGTGCGCAGCCGAAGTCGAACGAAAACTATTCAATCTTGATGGCAGAAAACATACGCGGTGGTTTCTAGCGGCGGACAGCCTCCTGGTGAAAGATTATGCAAGAAAACACTTTTCAGAGAAGGTTATTACGACGGAAGATAAGCCACAACATTTAGATCTCTTCAAGAATGGTGAAAAACCGCCTTCAGACGAAGGCATGATGGGAGTTCTACATGACCACTTCATGTTAGCCGAGTGTGACTTCCTTGTGTTGTCTGAAAGCAGCTTTAGTAGGACAGCGGTTGGTGTCGGCATGCGCAGTGATGAAACTTACACATTTGGAGAAAACTGTTCTTTGGAATCGAAGAAACATTTTTACAATACGTTAAAAGGAAGCGATGCTCAATAATTTCCTCAATACTTGTGTCCAAGTACATTATGTTGATCGGTCAGAAGAATAAAACAAAAAAAATCTGAAGGTCGACCACTAAAACAAATTTAATAAATATAAAATAACCGGGTCAATTGACGGTTGTCAAAACTTGGTGCCTTCTTGCTTGTCACTACTCATCTGGACTAAGATTTTTATGTCTAAAAATAACGTGATATCAGTTTTAAGACAACAATGTCGACAAGTGTTTCATTCGAAAATAAAGGTCCAGCTGTTTTACTCCGTCCAAGTCTCCAAGTTTGAGTTTTTTATTTTATCATCAATAAGATCTTAATTGGTTGTTTTGGTTTATTCTTTTCTGAATAAGGTCTTAAGTGTGATCCACCCCTAGTCGAAAAGGTTAAATTTTGTACCTTAATGAATGTTCATTTATAGCCGAGTTTTATTTCATGTATATTTAGATTTAGCTTCTAACTTACTTGAAATAACATTTATAGCCTTGCATTTGAGTTTTCAAGACCCCGCTCTCGGACACCAAGACCCCGCTCTCGGACACCAAGACCCCGCTCCCCGGACACCAGGATCCCCCTCTCCCCAGACACCAAGACTACCCCCCTTCCCGGACCGCAAGACTCCTCCCCCTCTCTGGACAGCAAGACCCCTCTCGGAAACCAAGACCCCTCTCCCCTCGGAAATTAAGACCCTCCCCGGAAACCAGACCCCTCTTCGCAAATCTTGAAATAATGCTTTGCAGCTGCTTTAAATAATGTTGTGAATACTAACGAGTCTATCTTTTTGTCGAGAGTCGAGGGTCCCAAGACGAGGGTCAAGGGTTGAAGGTAATATTTTTCGGAATTTCAAATTTTCAGCATCAAATTTTTCTCACGACTGTGGAAAACAACTACTCTAAAACCGCCTTTCCTGGCTTTGTTTGTGTACCTTTTTCTATGTTGCTGTACTGGGTTTAGGTCGTGTTACTACCAAAGCAGGAGTCGTGGAGTTTTCAAGTGTTATTGACGGACCGCAAAGAGAAATATTCCCTGCCGGCTATCAAACATGAACGAGTACTCAACATGAACTATAGGCGATGGGAGCTTTTGAAGCAAATTTACGGCTTTTTTCTTCTTTCCGTCGGTAAATTCGCAGTTAAAAAATATCTGTGAGATTTGCGATCTAACTGAATTACCACTCTCCTTCGGCAAACTAGCTGGGCTTGCAATGAAAAATATCTGTGAGATTTGCGAGCTTACGGACTTTGCGTGAGAAATGGCTGTGGGATTTGCGAAAATAGCTCTGAAATTTGCGAGCTTAAATTTCCACTTGGAAATATTAGTAATATTTTTTACTAAATGGCAGGTTTTTATTTTATTTTATTTTTTGAATTCCTTGCAGCGGGTTCGATTTCCGCCGCTAAGTCGAGTCCCAGGACTACATGTTCCTCCCCGATTTGGGAAACCTAGATCAAAGAAGGAGGATCGAGGATCGGGGATCGGGAGTCAGTCATTTAAAAAAATAGTTAAAGGAATAATAAATAAATTTTAATGATACCAGTTGCTATGACTTCTTGCAATGTAATAAGTAACACAAAAATAGTACAAATTATACTCGTACTTGTTAGTACAAAAACGCGCTGCGTCAAGATGAACGCTGAAAACTGACAGCTAAGTTATGCATTTACCGATAAAAAGTTCAGTAGACCTTATTGCGGTAGACAGGCAGGCTCAGTTAATTTTTTTAATTTTCCATACAAATAGTACAAATTTGGCTGGGTAGACGGTGTTTGCGGGAAAAAATTTCAAACCATATGGAAAATTAGAAAAATTAGCCGAGCGTCTTCTAGGCAAGCTACTTCCTTCAAACTTGGTGAATTCCATCTTAACGCCGCGATTCACAAATTGTGTAAAATTCAGTTTTTGAAAAAAGTTATTTATTTGCCATCAGATTCATTCCCATAGAAATACTGTAATCTCTGACCGCTTTGCCTAACCGTCAAGATGGCGTCGAAAATCGTGATAAGGTCTATATTGCGACACATTACCCCCGTTATTCAACAAAAAACAAAAT
>Ga0126337_10000777_pt1 | contig 17544 bp, 7 predicted proteins | sample DipCmetagenome_FD_92527 | JGI IMG/M metagenome (GOLD analysis project Ga0126337, IMG submission 92527) | Coral microbial communities from La Bocana,Puerto Morelos, Mexico - Diploria C A metagenome | ecosystem: Host-associated > Invertebrates > Cnidaria > Coral | place: La Bocana,Puerto Morelos... | reverse complement strand
CTTTCCAATCTAGAATTGGAGGTCATGGGTGCAAATCCCATTCAGGCCTGCATTTTTTTTCAATTCCACATTGTGTCCATAACACTTTCCAATCTAGAATTGGAGGTCATGGGTGCAAATCCCGTTCAGGCCTGCATTTTTTTTTTTCAGACTTTAATTCCACATTGTGTCCATAACACTTTCCAATCTAGAATTGGAGGTCATGGGTGCAAATCCCGTTCAGGCCTGCATTTTTTTTCAGGCTTTAATTCCACATCGTGTCCATAACACTTTCCAATCTAGAATTGGAGGTCAGGGGTGCAAATCCCGTTTAGGCCTGCATTTTTTTTTTCAGGCTTTAATTCCACATCGTGTCCATAACACTTTCCAATCTAGAATTGGAGGTCATGGGTGCAAATCCCGTTCAGGCCTGCATTTTTTTTCAGGCTTTAATTCCACATTGTGTCCATAACTGAGGTGATCAATCATGTCTTCACATCTTTCTCCGCTGTTCAAATATATGTTTTTTTCATATAATTATTTGTACAATTATAAATTATAAACACTGGCATAATGAGCTTAAAACTATTAAAACAGAGAGAACATGTGTAAGACTATAATACAAAACGTTTATTACACATTCAAAGGTTACAAGGTTAAGATAGGAAAACTCAGATTCCGTCTATAAAAACCCGTGAAGAATAGCTTTAAAATGTAGAACACGCTTTGAACAGACCAAAATGAATGTTAAATACAACACTGATGTATCTTTCACCATACATTTTTGAAAAGGTTTCTTGTGATACTGTCAACTAAAGCATTTTTGATATGGAGCTCTTTCTTGTTCCAAGGTTGTCTCGTTTTCTGATGCAGGGAAAATAATTTATTATTTACAAGTTTCCCGTGCAATATGACCGTTATTTTACACTATCTTGTTGACTTTATTGCTGCTCTATTGGGCGGCAAGGCTATCACTCTTGTCCGTGAAGTCAGGTTAACCTCTCCATGATTGGCTTCAGTCAGCAAGTTCAGAAGAGAATTTTCAAGAATGGACTCCACCAGTGACTCGAACTCGGGCAATCTAAGAGAAATATATGATAAGCTACAGACCAGCAAATAGGGTAGAGGAAATTAGGGGATGTACTAGCTAAAGGCTGTGAAGCAAAGTCCAAGAAAAGCTCCAGTCACTAGCTTACTCGAGACATTACTAACGTTAACTACAAGACTCTCAGTTGCAAAACAAGGCACCAAATTTGCACAATGGCTCCAAGCCAAATCCAACACAGAAGCACACGGTCAACTTAAAAACTTTAAAGGGACTTAACTACGAGATTATTCAAGGGTTAAATCGTTCAGATCATCGCGAACAAGAACGTAAAATTTCTGAATGAAATTAATGCGCATTGCTAAGAGTAAACATCCCTTGCAATGACGACATGGGTAAAAATAAAACAGAACAGAATCAGATTGGACAATAAGTAATAAGGTATAAAAATATTAAGACCCTCTCAACAGTCTGAGAATGGGACTGAACTTGAAATTAAAATGCCCTGAACTGAGATAAATACTGTTCGCGTTTTAAATTGTCTGTACAGGGTTTAGACGTTAAGAGGTGAAAATTAACGTTATTTAGCGCTAGTGACAAGGCGCCTTAGAGATGTTACCAGCTTCTGATGTTACATCACCATGTTCTATTAGTGATTCTTCTTCAAGCTGCTTGCAGCCTTGGTTGGACCATTTCCTGAATGACTAACAAGCTGACCGTTTACTGCACAAACCTGCGCACTGTTTGTCTCTGTGATGTTAGTGATTCTGGATCAACGTCTGCGTCCATCAATCTGTCAGCCGCTATGGAGAGTGATGATTCAGATGTGCGCTGTACTATCTGATGGGTCCTACTCACGACTCTTTCTTCTGCTGCTCCAGCTTCACGACTGTGATCACTGCCAGTTCGCTGTGTAACACAAATACCGTTACCGGTTACAAGGGCTTTCATAGCACTGTCACATAAGCATAACGTTTTTAACGCAAGTGAGAGTTTTACCAATTTTCGGAGGAATGGGTGGGAGCTTTGGGGGTGGGGGGGGGGGGTTAATGGATGTTTTTTGATCAATCGTCCTGTAAGCACGTGAATGCAGACTGAAAACTAAGTTATTCATTCATAAAGAAGAACATACAAGCCACTATCAGAATTAACAAATTTTGGAAAACGCATTTATCATTTAGCGTTCGATGCTGTTTGCCATTTTTACCTGTTTGTTACTGGGCTGCTGTTCAAGCTCTCCACCAAACTTCTCACCAGAAATAGACTGGTCACTACTTTGACTGCTGGCAGAGGAAGGCCTGGGGACAGTTGTGTACTGACTTTCACACAGCTGTCTAAAGTAGGGCACAGGCTCCTGGTTTATCCCGGACATGCTTTGATGGAAATTGTCATCATCCAAGAGACCCCTGTATGTACATAAACAGAACAAAAGAACTGTCACAAATGTGTAGATGAGGAAAGAGATGCCCGGCTTATGGCCAGATTTCTTTTCAGATTTCTTCTCGTATGTACCGCGTATTCCTCACAGTACCCTTGAGCCTGATCCAATGAAAAGGATTGGAGGATGAAGGTAGTTACCTTAAAATCACAGACAGCACATCCTGAATGATCGTCATTTCTGATCGCGTGCTAGAGACTAAGGCTGACAGTTCCTCTTTCTCTTGGCCACCAGTTCCTTGAGACAATACGTAACGCCTGCAAATTATACAGTAACATGTTACATGGAACGGGGTGACTGAAAAAACCAGCAAAACACGACGATCAAATCTTAGAACCTGACCAACCCAACTAAAACTGTCTCATAACACCCCAACCTTTTCGGCATACAACAGCAATTCCTCACTACAAAAAAACTGCATTAAAACAGTGACAAAATTTATTTTACTTTTAGTCCAAATGCGACAACTCACTGGTCGATCAAAAAGTTGTTGACGGCTGCTGGGAAGCTGCCATAAAACTCTCCTATCGCATGCGTTCTAGCAGTGATTCCCAAGTGAAGAAGGAACGATTCTGGAGGCACGGGTTGTGGCGGAGTGTCTGGACGAGATGATCTGCCTGTCTTTTTTCTCTTTGTTTCCCTGGGTGATCCTATCGGAGGCAAGGCCCGGTATTTCCTCAAGTCTCCTTCAGATTGAGACTTGCCTCGACTAGGATGGCTGATGGATTTAAGGTGCGGCCCTGACTGAGGTCTTTTCAAATCGTCTTCCGTTATTGTGAAGGTGTACTGTCTCTCCTCCTTCATGTTGGTCCAGTCTATAAGACGCTGGTTATACTCTGCCATCTCCGTCTCATCAACAATCTGCAAAGAAAGACGCGTCACGTCCACCCGTAAGCTACCCGTAGTAAAGAGTAACGAGAAAGCACGAAAAGATAGTATTTCACTTTGTAAAGCTACACCTGACTATAACGGTTGAAGTACCTCACATATTATGTCCATGTCATAAAGTGAAGGTGCGCCACAGGAAAAGAACGAAACCTATAAAAGAATCACAGCAAGTCAGAGCACAAACCGGTTTGTAGAAAATATCAAATTTATAAATATCAACATCACGCAACAAATATCATTTGACCAACCTTGAGAAGAACATTCTGCTTTGGTTTGAGGAATCCATGATCTGGCTCAATCATTATCACCTAAAATAAAGTCAATTGCGAGTCAGCTAAACCACACAAAAAAGTACTTCCAGCATCATAAAAGTAGAAAATTCTTACGGAAGCGGAGTCGTAAGCGGAGTCGGAATCGGAAGCGCAAGGAGCGTTACGATCCAGTGTAAATCAAAAATCGGAATCGGAAGCGGAGTCGGAAGCTCGACGAAATCGGAGTCAGAAGGATCAGAAGAGTTTCTTTTTATTCCCACTCCGCTTCTGCTTTCGTCGCTTCCGTCGTGTCGATTCACACTAGATCAGAACTTTCTTCCGATTCCGACTCCGCTTACGACTCCGCTTCCGTCGCTTCCGTCGCTTCCGTCGCTAGTGTGAACCAGCCCTTAGAGGTCAATAACAGACGTCGGTTTTAGGAACCCACACAGCTGTTAAGAATTTGATTGTCTTGAAACCGAACAGTGCTAACAACGTATATGTGCTTGTTAATTAAGTGTGGTAACAAAAATATAACCTGTTCCATCGCCGATCCCTCTAAGATCCATCTGAAGGATATAATGTGATCTTCTGAAGAATTCGCCAGGAAGAACATACGACGAGACACTGTATACAAAGGAACGTCACCAAACGGAATGCACTCCACTGACAAGTAGGACAGCTGAAAAATAAGCAATTGTCGCATTGTTATGCTGTTGTTCAACTTGGCGTAAGCTTCTATATTGTTACCAGTTTAAAACCAATACGCTGTGCCACAGAAGCCAGCAAGTAAGGAGATTTCCATCTTATTCGTACCTTTCTGATTAGTTGGTTTTCTTCAGCTTTTGAAGCATCAAAGAAACAGTAATCTAGTGCAATTTACCCCCCCCCCCCTCCCACCTGCGACTTTTGTAGAAAACTGTCACAGAGATGTGCATAATGCCAAGCTTGTCTGACTGGTAGCAGCACATTTCACTGCTAAGTGCAAGGGCATGGGTGCTTATAAATCTTATTGACAGAGCTGATATTTACCTATTTGGCACTTACCTGTTTAGACACTTACCTGTTTGGGCACTAACCTGTTTGAGCACTCACCTGTTTGAGCACTCTCCTGTTTGGGCGCTAACCTGTTTGGGCGTTAACCTGTTTAGCCACTCACCTGTTTAGGTACCTGGACTATCTGTTTAGCAGGCACTGTGGTGCTTCCCACATCCTTGACAGGAAGTGTATCTCCCATGATACGCTGATCATATCCTACTCCAGTAAATGTGACCAGCACTGTCTCTCCACCAATGATACGGACTGGAACATCCACCTGCGGGTCCACAAGAAAGTTACAAGGTTAACGGCTATTACCAGGCCTTGAAACATATCATGTACATGCTTCAGTTTAATTAAGCGTAAAATACCTACCCCCCCCTAATATGGGGGGGGGGGGTAGCTAGCTATTATTGTCCACGAGCACATTTCCCTTGCACAGGACTTCTTCAAGCTTCAGAAATTTTAAATAAGCACTCATCAACATGATTGGTTATTAACATTTAAAAAGAAATATAATTTGAAGCAACTGACCATGTAAGTTCTCGCTTCAAGTGGAGCAAATTGCCAGTAAATCAGAACAGCACATCCGGGGGGGATCTCTCCTGATGGATTCAGGCATTCAAAGATGCGACAGCCATAGTTTTGCTGCAGAGATGACATCGAAATAGCAATGACATATTAAGAACTACAGGAAGAAAATATTTTGCGCTAATACCTTTGTTAGTGTATGGTAAAGAGACTATAGAAGGTGAATATATTTCAAATGTGACACATTTGATTTAAAGAAGTGGAAATGTAGATTATGAGTAACGAGCAACAGAAACTCGAATTTCAAAATGATTTTCAAATGTGGTCTGCTTTACTGCCATTATTTAGTTTGACATTATTATCTTTCCTACGTATTTTCTTGGGCAGTAGAGTAACGTCATGATATGGTTAGCGCGCAAAAAACGTTCTAGTATCTGGCACATAGCAGGCAAATGCTGTTAATTGCACACAAAAAACACAACAGTGGAATACAAGTTAGTATGCTTACAGCTTGGACCTGTGCCAGTGGCTCCATATCAAGCTCGTACTTAACCACTCTGGCTCCTCCGTTGTAGAGCTCATACACTTGCACTGGAGGGGAGGTCCCTCCCACAGCAACAGGCTCAAATAGGTGCCGTGTGTTGGCAAAGTGCACATAGAAACTGTCCGGGTCCACAGTCACACCAATGAAATTCAACTGGGGTAAACAACAACAACAACGGTAAGAAATAGAAAAACAAGACTATGTTCAAAGAGAAAACCTAACCTAGTTAACGAAGCTTACGTGATTAACAGAACGACATATTTAGGTAAGTGCTTACGCAGTTGTTAACTTTGTGGTGATTTATGATTTGTAGACATTGCTGGTTTCACGTTTTAATTAAGTGGGGAATGAATGATGTTGTACAACGTCATTCAATAGTTCAAGTGAAAAGAGAAGTCTTAACTACAAGGATTGCACTTTGTATTTCCACTTGACCAAGCCAGACAACACCCAGACCACAACTTAAGCTAATCTTAGTTTTATTGTTTAATACTCTGTGGTTGACTACCATAAGTGCCAAACTCGTTCCTCCTATAGTTTGCGACTCTCTGAGGTGAAGATCTCTCAAAGGTGGGAAACTAGGCTAATGAAAGTACTGCCCCTGTTTAGTTGCTGATACACCAACTTGAGGGTAGCCACATCTCAGATGAACAACTTACTGAGAAAGGCACCTGTCTATTATAACATACACTCATTCCAAGAAGACACTTCCCTAAGTTGCAGACCCCTTATTACGGTAAGCACCTTTACGTTAAGCTGGCCATGGAGTCAGTTGACTAAATTGAAAAACCAAGATGTCTATTTAAGTCTTATCATACCAGGATTTCTCTTCCTCTCATGACCTTGAACAAGATTGGAAGTCTGTTGGTACCAGTGAACAGGTGGCTGGCAATTCAAGTGCATATTAAACAGTTATCACTGAGTGCCATAGAGAAGTACAATGGATGGTGACGGGGAGTTTGGCTCACTGGACTCCAGATTAACACACTAGAGTTTTCAGCCTGCCTCAGAGTCTTTTCTTTTGTTTGCACCCATACAATACCCCTGGACACTCCAGAGTACAAAATGACCATTGAGATAACCTGAGCAATATGCTGGGGGTAACCTGCAAAAGCAGCCAAGCAACTACGACTAACTTTTACATCTTTCACTTTAATTTTCTTTTCATGCAGAATCTTACAGACCGCCTTTTACGGGATCTTGCACGTCCTTTATGTAGAAGTAGAAGCTAATTCATGCAACAGACAAAGTAACTATGTCACCATGTGAAAACCATTGAATTTGTGGGTTGCTGGGAATATTTTACGGTTTATACTGAACATGGATACATGCTTGATCCTTCTTTAAACAACTGAGTCGTTTCTCCTTAATGCTATAGATACTCGAGTTGTGTGTTATACTTTTTTTTTGTTTGGTATACATTGTGCAGTGAATGACTTGTGCTTTGTACACTATAAGTCACTCACCTGTATGTTAAAATAACAGTGCGACACTCTCCTGGCAACAGTTTTCCTCTCCTGGGTTCAATGGTAAATAGTTTGTTATCCATGACCTGCATCTAAAGAGTCACGAAAAACAAAGGTCAGTTAGTGCTCAGACTGCCTCCTAGCCGACCATAGTTGAACGCCCAGTCCCCAACAGTGACATTGTCCTTGACCTTAGTCCAGTCCCCTATAGCAATTTCCTGACATTTCCTACCTCGTGAAGTTCATCTTCATCATATTCTCCTGTTTCAGTCCAATACTCAAGTTCAAGCTGTAGATCACTTGGATACAAGAAAGCCCTGCAATGCGACAAATATGATCAGTTATCTTACAAACCATATTCCCAAAATATAGTAGAGAGTCATTCATAATTTTACATTTCAGTATAAGTCCAACCACAGGGTTCGTTGAGATTTTCAGGAATAGGGCCACTGGTTTCTACAGACAGGCAAAACGTTTTAAACTTAATGAGAAAAACGTTCCTAGGAATGGACAGACTGGCGGGCAAAATTACTCTTACAGTTGGTCAATTTGGTCAGTTCCCGGTTGTTAATGAAACCTCTGTCCATCATGTGTGAGATATAAGATAAGATTGACCAAAGTTGATAGTGAACTGGGCTGTCATTGAGTTGTGTAACCTGTAGCATCTGTTACACTTGAGCATGCTTGATCAGCCCTTTAATAATTTATGGGTGAACTTGCCTGTTCTTGATAGAATACACACTCAAAGCAAAAGGTTGGCTTTGAGAATGAAGATCAAGACAACAGCCCTACACAGTTGTACAAGGTAAAAAGTGTGATACTACATACCATTCAGCAGGAACAGATCCTGTGTTCTGCAGGTTCAGATGAACTACACATGAGTCGCTGCCCAGAGGAGCTGCTCCAAAGTTGAAATCCATTATGGCTCTTGTGTAGACTGGGACTCGGCGCCTTGTGCTGTGAAAATTGGATGCAATCAACAATTCATAAGCAGGATAATGATCCACAGTTGTTTGTTCCCAGCATGATTAAGACATCATAAAAAAAATCACAGAAGTGCAATGTTCTGAAACGTAGTGTATAACAGTGATTTGTAACGATATTAGTTACTGACCTGTGTCGAGTGACTGCAGCATAAAGGAGTTCTGATGGAGATGGATCTGATTCCAAGCATTCATTCAGGCTACAAAGTAAGAACCAGATATGTTACATTCATTATCTATGATGAAGGTTAACCCACAAAAGACTAGCTGTGGCATAATATACAAGGGTCAGATGTGCTTAATTTACCCAAATATTTGATTGATTAGTGATTTACTTTTTACAAAGCAAACATAACATCTTGCAACAACCAACTTAAACCTTATCCAGCAAAGTGTTTGATTATATTATCTGACCTGTCAAGTGAGAATAGGGTCCATATCTGTACTTTACTGTATCCTTTACCGCTCCCCAGGCAGCGGGCATCAGTTACAGAAAGAGTTGGATACACTCCTTGGCACTGCAGTTCAACTAGTTGTCTCTTGGGGCATGTTAAAAAATATTTACCATCATCTGCAGGAAGAAAAATATATCAGTTCCATGATTTCACCCAGGCCCTCCTTTAAGTAAACCACTATAGATAAAGCTGTGATATGTGTGGTTAGGGCCAGAAAGGACACTGACATCATGAAGTACAACTAAATCTCAATTTACAGCCACCTTGCTAAAGAGCCACATCACTTCACTGGAGGGACTTTTCAGAAGTGCTGATCTCTATGAGAAATCTTTATACAAAGGCCACTTCCTTTCAATGGCCAGTTCGATTTTGCTTTAGGGGTGGAGAGGCTAAGATGTATGATATTTTCTGAATGCAATGTAATCATGTTAAATAACATACCAGACATTGAGAAAAGCTCATAACTAAGTTTGAACGTGTAGCAGACTCGACGTGATGGATAAACAGTTGCTGTAATCTTCTGAGATGTTCTGGCTGGAATGACTCCATTCTGGTTATTTATTTCCAGAGCTACAAGAGATGTCATAACAGTAATGATGTTGACGCATGCCCTCATGAGTTTTTAAGATAAAAACAACACTATAAAACTCTTGTTCCTGTAACAATGTTTATTAAAATTCATCTGTGACTGAGATCTTAAAGTGTAATCATTTGAAACCCTTGTATGTTTCCTATCATTCCAATCAACTGAGAGCTGTGACAAGTTTTTTTTTTGGGTGACTGTACATACACTTGCTTACCTAGGACATCTCTTGCAGACTCTTCATCATCATAAGGTCCTGATATCCTCTGGTCAATAAGCAAGTTGTAGTGTAGACTGCAGTCACTGTTGTTGTGGATTGTCAGTTCTCGTGATGCAGAGCTTCCCACAATAATATCACCAAAATTAACAGCCTCCTCTGTGCACTAATGAAGCAAGAAAATAACTGAAGTTAAATACAAGAAAACGAATTATTTTATTCAAAAAAAATTTACACTCGCAAACAAGAACTGACTTAAAAACCTACCACTATTTCTCCAACAGATCCCTCACCGATAACTCTTACTAAATAGGTTTTTTCTTCTGGAGTCCTACACAAGACACAAGGATGATCAAGTTAAATTGTTGTAATGGCAAACAGGCTGAGGAGTCAGCAGAGATTATTGTTGTCATTAATAACGTAAAATGCACTCAGTCTAAATTGTCAGAACATTAAAATTTGCCAGCTCTGAACATCCAGACAGAACTTTACTGCAAGAATGTAAAAACAATTAATTTACAGCATTTCTAAAAAAGAGCATCTGATATTGACATTTCCCACAATGGTGCCTTTCCAAACAAACATGTGTAAAGTAGAATGACAGATTGATGCATTTCCTAATGAACAGGGTGGGTAATACTAGCATTCTACTCAAGGAGTGCCAATATAGTATGGCCAAATAAAACTATGGAACACAGATTTATAAGTACAATCAAAAGTTACACAGACTTTCTGTGTTATTATATTATCCATAAACAACCAAACAGTTCAGGGAAAAACATTGTTGAAAGAAGAAGACTGTTACTTACAGCTGTTGATCATCTACTTGCAATCCTTTGACAGTAAGTTTTGTCTTGATGACATATTTATCTTCGTCATGAGGACTAAAGTGGAATGTGTGTGACTAGGAGAGGAAAAGTTAACTGTTAAAAGACAAATTGTAGCAAAGAAAGAAGGCAATGAGTACCTGTGTTAAAAAAATAGCTGATGGAAGATGCTGTGGGTCAACTGATTAGCCAGCAGCTGTTATCCGGGGGGGGGGTGGGGGTGGGGAACCCCAATGTTGGGGTTTTTTGCCTGAAAATTTTTAAAAGAACCCCCTATGAGGTAGTACGATTCTGCTTTGTAGGCCTGGCTTAAAATTGTTTTTTACCCCCAAGAGGTACCAATATCTACAACAACACATTCTCCTAAAAGGTACTGCAAAACCTCCCACCCTAAGAGGTAACAAACTGCTTTTTAAGCCCTTTAAAGGTACAACAAACACCACCTCCTGGGTTGTTATACCAGTTCCAAACCAATACCCAATGGCACTCATTGCAGTCACTTAATAACAGATCGCTGCATGCGGATGATGGGAGAACCAAAAAAGCCTGAAGAACATGAACATACATGCACATCAAGCTATTGTAACAACCTTACCTGAGTTTCATTAGGTAGTATGAGTCCATCCAAGGGGTAAATGCTCAAAGTTTTAATTTGCAGACCAGGAATCTTCCACGTAAACCTGTGCAGGCAGTAAAACTTGTTAATACTACACGTGTAATAATGTTCTTTTAAGAGAATATCAATCTTAACAATTTACCCAAAGAACGTCTACAGGCCACACCTTTTTTCTCCCAAAGATTCAAAAATTGAAAGAGAAAGAAACAAAGAAACAAAAAAGAAGGCTGATGGGAGATATACCTCAATGGAATCCTACAAGTATTCTTGAATTCAAATGACCTCATAGACGCTGTTCCCAAACAGGTTGGTTTGAAATAAACTGTTCCCTGTTCAAGAAAAAATAATACTAAAGAGTAACACATGTACTAGAAACAGTGAATCTCTAGGATTTAAAAGATATCCCAAGTGTTGTTTTGAAAATGGTTGCTGAAATAAAAGCTTCAAAATCAGTGCAAAAGGTAAATACCTGATTACTAAGTTTGAGTAATGGTGTCTCTGCTGATCCAACAAGGATGATTTCCTGAGTAAAATATAAGAGATCTCCTTACATTCATAGTAAAATGTGCAGTAAAAATATTATATCAACACAAATTGACTTATTGACAGATTGGAAAAGAGTGATGTATGCTTATTCTGTCATTTTCTTAGCATCAAAACTCTTCTTGATTAAACATTCAAAATTCTAGACATAAATAATTATTCTTGTTGATAAAAAAACACATTTGAGTTTCTATACCTGAGTAAATTTGTCAGCATCATTAAGCTTGCACTTGACTGTATGTTTAAAAGTCTTTGCCTCAGTGGGCATCATTTTAAAAACAATCAGCTGGTAAAAAAAAAAAGCATAAATTACAATTTCAATCTGGGTACAAGATTCACATACAAAAAGATATTTAACAATGGCTTAGGGACAACTTGCAATTAATCAATCTATCTAATATAATTATATTTGTTTGAATCTCTATACATTTTATCTCTATACATTGTACACATCTTGTAAGCCATGACAAGAGTGTGAAATACATTTTTTGAAAAGTTCTCGAAAAGAGCTCCAGTAAACATTTGATTATCAGTCTTGCAAAAACAGCACTTTTTCATTATCTTAAAAAAACTCAAGAACCTGGTATTTGTCAGTGAGTAGGCCTGTTCTTGGTCTGCATGTAAACACCCTGTAAACAAAAATAAAGAACACTGTCTTACAGTTACTGTAAAAGCAATTAAAATATATATCACATCAAGGCAATTTTATTTAAATTCTGCTTTTTATTCCGAAACAAGAACACTATAAGAAAAGAATTCTTACCCTGATGGGTCATCGTCAAATGCAAAATGGATTGGATTCTGTCCAGTGTTGGTTAGCAACAGCGTTCTATATGATACACCATCCAATGTGACAGCAGGAAAGACCTGTTAAATGAACAGAACATGTTTATGTTATAAAGAACTTACTAACATGCAGGGAGAGGCTGGAGAAGGTTTGCTTCTTACCAAGTGCTCGACATCCCACTGACTTCTGGGGATAAATGTTTCAGTACCCAGTGCAAATGTATGTCCTGAAAAATGACATTCAGTAAAAAATAAATATACTGTGATATATAGGACAACAAATTGACAAGAACGAACTAATTACCCGAAATTTAATGACAGTCAAATACACTGAATAGTACACTTCAGACTTTCCGTAGAATGTTTAATAATTGTCTTATCATTTGCTTTTCTTGGTCAAAAGTTTGCCAATTCACAAACTACACATTTGTTGAACAAGCAATCATGGTAAGAGGCTCACAAACCTGTAGCACTGAGTGAAAGACACCAAGGAGGACAAAGAGTAGTGTCCTCAACAAGTCGATAATCTCTCATACTCTGTAACAAAGCAGAAAATAAACATACAGTTAAAACTCACCATTACAGATCAAGGGGCTCTTAACCTTGTAAGGCCCTCTTGTTATATCTAGGGCATAATGTACTAAAAAAATTCAGCCTGACAGAAATACTTAAACTTACAGTGTAAACAGCACAGGCATTTCATTTCATGTAATGACACCTCATTTATTACCTTGTAAAATGTGTAGCATTCCAGGTCAGCGCTGAAAAACTGATTTCCAGCATTCTAGAATAAAATGAAAATGCAACTTAATTATTGCAATTGACATTTACTAATTGCATCTTCAGAGGAACAATAACTAGTTGGTACTTACAGGTCTAAACGTAACTCTAAACGAAGCAGTTTTTAAGGGAAGGACGTCACATTGCTCAGGAGAAACAGAAAATATTCCTTTGGTATCTGTAAGGCAATGCAAATTAAATGAGGCTGAGATAACCTGACAGAGGTAAAAATCAAATATTGTCAAGGACTCTTAAGATCTTTCTTGGTCTAAATGGAGCTGTAGATCAGACAAAACTTCTGCTAGACATGACAAAAACTGATGCCATACTAACCTTTCATCCACATGCATGTGATTTTTCCCTTTGTATGATTTGTAATATTGACTGTCTGCAAACAAATTAGAGCCAAATTATTGTAAGTTACAATATAGTAAACATTGTTTATGTTCGTTTCCGTTCCGCGCAGGCATGGCGCCATTGTCCAGACAGCAATTAATGATAACATTCCACAAAAACTTTTCATTCACAAGACTGTACTTCAAATTGAAAAGCTCTTCTATGGATACTGATAGTTCATCAATAATACTCCAAGGTTTTGCTGACTTTTCAGTCTGTGGGTTACTCAATACCTGGTGTGTTTCACATCAAAGCTATTGAGCAGTACTTTCATGTGGTACTGAGTAATATCAGTATTTTTTTGAAAAGTTTAAAACTGTTTAAATTATTACCTTCTGTTCTACTGCATTAGGATCCAACAACTTTCCAAAGTCTGCATGGTGAATATCTAAACTGACATGAGGGACAACTGCAGTCTGGAAATCACAAAACAGAGACAATTATTATTAAGCTTTATTTACAGCAAGTTGAATGAGTTAAACATGGACCAGAATAATAAATAAATATTCTGATCTCATATAAACTAGTAAGAAAAAATCTACTTACTGTTTCTCCTACTGATGCATGACAGAAAAGCTCATCCATGGGTGAGAGTTGAGACATGGAAGGTAGCAGGTCTCCTGGTGAAGTGTTCTGTGAATTGAAAAAAGAAATGTTATTAGAGTTAAACAGCTGCTATTATACTACACTGTAGTGGGAGTTGCATAGATAGGTGCATGCTTTCTCTTCTTTTCTTGATTGAATTTGGGCTAACAACATCTTTGAGCATGTTTGTCAGCTCTAAATTACTCAAAACGTTTAATTATAAACAGTGTTAATACAAACCTCTAAAGCCATTAATGCTCCGTCTTCATCAAGCTGAAGTTTCTTTGCTCGTAGATCTTCATTAAGTTGCTATAAACCACAAACAAAACTAAATTATAATAATAATTGTATCTAACAGGTTTTACTTTGGGGTTCAGATAAAAGAAGCTCAGAAATTAATGTTCTTTTATAGAGCCTGTAGTTGAAGACTTACCTCTGGTGAGATTTTTGAGAATCCCCGTCTGACATGAATATGATACCTATCCAGATGCTTCTTCTCCAAAACAGCTATTAAATGAATATTTGTTTTTAGTTTATTGACTGGAAAAACATTGAATTTTCAAATTGTACATGTATCCTCATTTTTTATACACTGTGGTAGAAACAACAACTTTTCAATACCTGGTTTCACTTGTTCTGTGTGACAAGTTCCAAACAGATCAACAAACAATGGATTCTGAAATGAAAACACAAAATGAAAATATCAATTGAATATATAAGTGGTGGAAATGGAAACACTTGAAGTAAATATCAAAATATTAGCCGATACTGACCTGATTTTGGACTAGGCAAGTGAGTCTCCTGTAGTAATTGATGGGATTTGTTGGTGAAAATCGTACAACGACAGTTTGAGAACCTTTGCCCGGTAGCAAACCACATGTTGTTTCCAGCTTGAAGACACTTTGACTGCAATCAATCATGAACTGAAAAATTTTAAGAAAGCATTTTAACTACAAAAAAACTGACTGTTACAATTCAAGGATTGCCATTTTTTTCTTTTTAACCACCAGTCCTCTACTAAAGGCCACTATACAAATTGAGTATATCTTCAAGTAAAACTGTCTGCTTCTTGGTTACAAAGCTGACTACACACCACTATATATGCAATCAAATAGTGTAGTCAATCATAGGTTCACCTATACTTATTTAAATGAAACCTGATGATGTGTGCCCTAGTTTGAGGAACACTATTTTGCCTACCTGGAATGCAGCAGGAACTTCAGCATTGTTTATAATCTTGAAACATTTAGCTGCAAATTTGCCAGACTCTACAACTCCCATATCAAGAAAGTCACAGTCCAGTGAAACTTCAGGTCCTGTGGAGTACAGGATGGATAACAATAAACTATTAACTTAGAACAATTATGGGTCCAGAAATGGAATTCACCAGGAATCTATAAAAATATTAGCTACTATGTAACAGGGCAATAATTCCTTAAATGACTGTTGTGCAGTGTCAATCAGTTTCCATGTGAAATGACAACTTCTTTTAGGCAAAAATAAATTCATCAAAAGCTATAAAACAATTTTTCCTGCACATGACTTCCAATTAACTCTAAAATATCAATTTTTGTTCTCAATTAAGTTTACAACCCTGGTAGCTTGATTTGCATAACCCTTATTGCAACTTTAATTCCTTTCTAAAATTAAGTAATTACCACATTTTTTAACAGATACTATGTGACAACATGCTCTTTTAAGAAATAGTCTTTGCCAGCTTGTGAACAGTTAACAGCTGTCTCTCTACCTTTCCCAATTCCAGTGCATTTGACAACAGAACAGTTAGTAGCTCCAAGCGCTATAACTTTCAGATAATCCACTGAATATTGGCCAGGATTTTGAGGAGAAAATGAGACCTGTAGTGCAAGAATGAATTAAATGTTACCACTGGTCACCTATCTATGTATGAAGTCATTTACAGATGATGTACATGTATACAAAAATGATGGACAGCTCTTGGGATCTCTATAAGCTTTCAAATACTAATATTTACAGTCCTCTATACAATTAGAGTACACGTTATTATGACCTTGAATCAATACTTTCCCCATAAATCCACTTTTGTAAATCAGTTGGTGAATATTCTGCATTATAACTGGTAAACAACAAATCACCTTCAGTTTTATTGTGCTTTCTGCTGGAACCACTCCATGGTAATGTGAACTTGAGAATACTGTGTCAATATTGGAAGCAGATGATGGCTGTAGCACTTGGAAGGGTGCACTGACCTGTTAATCAAAATCAAATTGCATATATATAGTCTTTGTAGCATGAACAATAACAACTATTGCCTAGTAAGCTTAGTTGGTAGAGCACCAGACTGCTACAGGTGTGGGAGATCGAGGGTTTGAGCCCCATACCAGACCAACTTTCAGGGTGCTGCCTTTGTAGTTATACCTGCAAATGGTTTAGATGTTCAAGTATTCTTGAATTATAAGGACTATAAATTGTAGGCCCCACCTCCTGCATTATCAGGGTTACATGGATAGCTGGGGATGTTAAAGAACCCATATACTTCTTTACAAGAGGAGGGCACATAGTTCCTGGTGTTGTGGCCTGGCCATGTCTCACAGGTTGGTGCTTCACATAGGGTTAACCACATTGTACCTTTCTCCCTTGGACAGAATTGTCCAAGAAAAACATTGCCTAACTATTGCTGTAACTAGCGATTAGGGATATTTGATACTTCTTCTGCATCCAACTTTAGCTCATCACAGCTGTTACTTCTTAGCATTTACTTATGATGTCCAGACAATTTTCTGGTCCTCATTTACTATGTAAGCAAAGCATGATGGCTTGCAGTTGGCCAAGACTCAGAATCTAGTTTTAAACTTGTCCATACTACTCATAAGAAATAACCACAGACCGCTGTGAATACAAATTAAGCTACAGTAAATTCTTGGTTTTCAAACCACCAGAAATTAGTTTGAAAATTCAGGAGGTTTGAAAAATGAGAGTATAAACGTTCTCTGGGTGCCTTTTTCTATTAGGAGCCGGGGTTAAAGGATTGCTTAAAATAACCAGTACATCTATAAATCAGGATTCACTGCATAAAACTGATTGCTAACCAACAGCATCTGTACTAACTGGAGAGAAGTTATGAAGTTCAATCCATCTGTTAGCAGCGCTTTGAACTGGGACTTCACCAAAGTTTAAAACCACTTCTTCTTTGCTTGTTAGCTCTGTTGATGAAGATGTCTTTGATCCTGATACACTCACCACCAAGTGAGGAAATTTACCTAACAAAGAAGTAATTTGTTAAAAATTAACCGGACAGCAAAACAACCAGCCTTGAGACAAAATGTGAACAAAATGTACCAGTCATTTACCTATTCCTTCAATCCTCACATGCTTTGTAAAAGGAGTCTTTTGTCCAGCACTGTATGTGCACACAGCAGTGGCTTCATACACTAATGCTGCCTGTAAAAAAATAACAAACAAAAAATTGAAATGAAATTTAGTCTGGTATTATTTAGGAGAAAGAGGTAGTCATTTTACAGGCCATTCACATGTTTATCAGCCAAAAAAGTAAAGGTGACAGCCGGGTATTTTTCCTGGTTCCTGGCTATTACATCTACATCCCTGTAGTACAT
>Ga0126337_10000776_pt1 | contig 17552 bp, 11 predicted proteins | sample DipCmetagenome_FD_92527 | JGI IMG/M metagenome (GOLD analysis project Ga0126337, IMG submission 92527) | Coral microbial communities from La Bocana,Puerto Morelos, Mexico - Diploria C A metagenome | ecosystem: Host-associated > Invertebrates > Cnidaria > Coral | place: La Bocana,Puerto Morelos... | reverse complement strand
TTCACTGCAACTCTGAGTTTCGTGCTTACGCACTCATCAGGCAGATTTGCCTGATGAGTGCGTAAGCACGAAACTCAGAGTTGCAGTGAATCATGTGTGTTTTCATTTAGTAACCCAATTCTAGCAGCATATATAATTAATAATAATGATGATTTTTTTGAAAAAAGGTGATACCACTTAACGTCCTATTGGAAATAATAATTTTTTAGAAGTCTAGCTGCACGTATTATCGTTAGTGTGTAAATTATGTACATTAAGCATTTGTTTGTGGGCCTGCAGCTATACATTGACAGAATAAATCACTCACTTCCTCACATAAACTGAAGTTTTCAAAGATTTCCTAATTTTATTTACCTTTGTTGTTAACACGATTCATTGGCGACTGGATTCGAGATTCGAGATTCTAAACGGAACGCGGGATCTGGGGACTTTACGATAGAAAGAGGGACTCGGGAAATCTCAATAAAGGAATCGAGATACAGGAAGTTTTGAGACAAAAGTGTACAAAGAAAATCGAGCAGTCGTCTTAGTAGCCTCCTTCAGGCTCTCGGTCAGTGAGGACGATCGAAAAAAGCGGGTGGGCGACGAGCGGTGTCTGGTACCAAGCTCGTCGCCCGCCCGCCCACCTTTCGTTCGTTCCCACTGACCGAGAGCCAAAAAACAGGCGACTTACGCAACTTATACATGTGACATTGCCGTGGCATCGGATGGCAGCTTGTAAAATGTATATTCGATCGTCATGCTCAGCTTTCATTCCTGTACCATCCCTGATGACTAACACGTTACCACACAATGGCGGCAAAACAGAAAAAAAAAAAGGAAAGAAAAGTAAAAGTAACTGGCTAAAAAAAGAGGAATGACTTGACTAACTGACTGACTGACGAAACTCATTTGAAACTGATCCCGAAAACTGATCCTCAAAACCATTGATGTCATCGTTGTGATGCAGAGAGATACGGCTAATTGATCAACTAATAGTCTGTGCTTAGGGTTGTTGCGGGAGAATCTGGACCTGGACTGCCAAAAACATCTTTTCCACTGGTGAAAGGGACCAAAGACATCACGACCAGGATCGGTATTAGCCGATAGCAACCTTCGGGATTACAGGGCTGAGGAAAATTCTGTTTGGGATTGCGCGATTGAAGAGTCCTAGCTCTGTGCACACTATGCTAATATACTGACCTCAAGAAGGGGCTGTGATGATTCCCGGTACATGCACAATATCGCTTTTATACGTTTTCCTTGCTGAAAAGCCGTGACGTTTCCTCTAGTTTTCTCGTCAGATTTTCACCTTTAAGTTAAAATATCCTGTCTCGGGTTTGTTTAAATTTCATTGTAAACACCACTGATAAGCTAGCTAGAGGAGTTTAGATCATTTGTTAACATATCACTCAGAAAACAGAGAGCAGAAAGCTTACCATTTTTAATATCCGATCGGCTCATTGACCTTGCATATTGTTGGTTGTGGAAATCAATATTTAATGTAACTCATTTCAACAATGAAATTGAATGCAGACCTCAGTTTTCGTTGCTAATTAAAAATCCAATAAGTAATACTTGCATGTGCCTCCGACGCATAATTCATAAAGTCAATCCCTCTCGAGAAAGACAAAGACAAAGACTGCCAAATTTTCGTTCTTTTAATTAATCACTGGATATTATTCATGAAACTTTCCAATTTTAATAAAATCTGATACAAAAACCAATTGTTTTTGTTTTCGCACGCTTATATCCGCTTTAATGAGTTTATGATATGTATCCTTGGCAAAAAGAGACTGACGAAATTGACAGAGGCCCTCTGTCAATTTCGTCAGTTCTTACGATACTAAGTCAAATAAAGTTTATTTGACTTAGTATCGTAAGAACTATAACGCGAGATTCAAGTCCTTGATCATGAGAGACCGTAGAAAATATTAAACACTGAAACTACATTTAACTTAGGTATTAAACACGCCACTTTCGTGGTCTATGGTCTATGGTCTATTTCTAGATCATAAATATATCACCATACAAATTGGCAAATATTCATATATTGTTCAGAGGTTTTACTTTGATTGGATTACCAATTGTCACTTTGATATGTAGCATTTCTTCCTCCAAGTAATGGAAAACAAAATTAATAGCTTTCTCTCCGTGAAACACTCTTGGCAAGAAGCCAGTCATGACTCTTTTTAAAAATTGAAAGAAAATTTTGGCCACCCATCGCGGAATTGAACAGCCATCTATGAACGTGCACTGTAATTCTAGGAGGTAGTAGATGATTACCGGGCAAAACAGTAAAACCAAACACTACATTTGCCTCGTTTCATGATCTATATTTTCTAGGAAATTGCTTATAACTTCTATCACCAGTTTCCGGCACAATGAGGAAATTAATATCTGCATGCATAAAGACAACAGTGATTCTAAAATCACAGATTGTATAAAGTTTGCCTTAGATTGGTCTAGATTGCTAGCCAACCATTTTCCTAAATGACTCTTTTTCAGGTATGTTGAGAACAAATAAAGAAATTTCATCGAATTTGCTAGAAACTGACTGAACAGTCTTTACAAGGGAAGCTATCGAAGTATTTTTTAATTTTTTTACTTAAAAACTGAAAAAACCGTTACAGGTAGACTCACCGGTTCGTGGGACGATTCGCTGTACTGGTACCGAGGTACGCAGTCTTTTACAGCCATGAAAAGAAAGAAGATCATTAAAAAACACTTCTACATAATGGTATGACGTTTCAACATGTAGAGGTCTTTTGAATGTGCTGGAAATGTCAGTACACTAGAACAGAAAGTAAATATTGATCAGAAAATATTTGAAATCTCGTCACATATTTCCATTTTTCAGTGCTCGAGTAATCGTCTCAAGTTTACCTGCTGTTTCTGCAGCCCTTCGTTGTGCTATTCTAGCAGAATAAACTGAATTAACTAGATCATTTCGTATATCATTTTGCTATTCACCAATGCCTCAGTTTCATACCAGTTTTAGACTTTTTAACCTTTGAAGGATGGAAAGTGTCTTACAGTTTCGAAACACCTTAGTTTCAATTCTGTAGATCGAGACGATTTTTTGTGTATACATTAGTTGCTTTTGATTTCGCTCTCATTTCTTGATCGGGAAAATTTCTATTGCTTATATAAAAAACCTTTTAAAAGACAGCAATCGTTATCGCTAAGATGTGCGCGGGAGTATGGAAATCAGCCTTAGTAAGAGCTTCTCGGTATTAACATTCTCAAATACCGGCGCTGCAATTGGTTCTTGTTTTAAAATGTCCGCTTCAGCCGACAATATTACGTTGTGTTCATGGGCGAGACACTTAACTCAAACAGTGCCCTTGTCCCTGTGCCCAGGTGAATAAACGAGTATCGGCGAATTTTTGATGGCCTAGCGTCTTATCCTGGGGGGAGTAAAGCTTCTAGTCGCTTCATTTTACAGAAACCAGAGGTAAGCTCCGGCCTTATTGGCCACTTGGTTCGTATGCAGACCTTTACCTTTTACCTTATTTAAAGCATCATGTAGCTCACTGAGACTGATTTGTATACGATCGCTGAGATCGCTTCAGAAAAGTTGAGGATTCTAATGACAGTTTCCATATGATCAGATTAAATAAATAAATCTAAGCACAAGAGTCTGCTTACCAGAATCTGGAATGGGAGCTTTTATCAGCATCTTCCGTTCACACTCTTTCTGATTGAGCGAATTCGGACGGTTCAGGTGTCATCGCGTGACCGAACTGTGGCTCACATGTCAACAAATTAAAGAAAAAAGAGTTTGCCGGTGCGAAACCTATCGAAGTATATTTGTATAATTTATAGCTATCAGACTCGATCTTACACTACGATAACGCTAGAAGGAGTGGGCTGCTGAACGCGCTGAGCACTAATCAGATATAATAACATGACAAACGGCATTTCGCTCCTTCTTTAGACTGAAAACAAGGTTCTTTTCTCCACACTGGATTTTAGAAGAATTTTCAACTAAAAGCCATGTAGCAGTGAAAGAAAAATCAGCCGTGCCCAGTCGCTATTTACGTGTTTTTTGGAGAGAGAACAGATTTGATACTAGGGTGGATTAAGGCGCCCGAGGTGTCATGGGAGGAGTCGAGGGAAACTGATAGCACCCTTCCCATGACACCTCGCGTTTCTTTAATGTACCTAGTATCCAACCTTCTCTCCCCCAAAACACGTAAATAGCGACTGGACAGTCTGAAGGAAATTGGTTTTCTGAGTGGAAGATGTAATGCACCCTCGCTAATAGAAATTTGTAGATTTTCTCTACACCAATACGGCACTCTTCCTTTTTTTTTTATAACAATATTGTTTTTTTTTTCTACCCATTTTAGGCTGAAAATATTTTGTAAATATCCTTAGTTATAGGAATAAAAAGTAGACTATGCCGACGCATCGTCAGATTATCTGTTCTGTCATGACTTTTACTTTACATTCAGTTTTACGGAATAAAAAAAGGCTTGAAAAATTGCCGCGGTTGGAAAATTTCGTAGCGGTTTGCAACTGGGGTCCTGATGAGAAAATCCGGGCCGCTAGATCGCGCGCGCTATTAGCATACAATCAGATTCAAGGCTGGCAAAAAAATAAGATTGTGTAAGAACCTTATTTACCAACAGTCTGCTAGTCAATCAGACGGCATATTTTCATTATGCGTTATTAGGATACGCCTTGGTGCAGAGCTGGACATCATGCTAGATAAACAGTTTTCTATGTTTTTAGCTCTTTTGCATGGGTGTAACATTAAAGGATAAACTGGCTTTCAATCCTCCAATAAATATCATGGACGAAAACCTTACTAATTTTAAAACGAGTCAATATATTTTTGAAGAATTTGAATCGCGCGTGGGGCAGTCTTTGTAAGTCTCTGCTGCTGCTAAGGACTAGAATAGTCTCTGTTTTTAGTTTTAAAATAAAGTTGCTAAGTACTTCATCATAGACGTAGATCTTAAGGATCATAACTATACTGCTCGTTAGTGGGTATATATTTTTCGTATTTTTAATATTCTTCTGACATTATCGTGTGGATGTATGTTTTTACTGAATATGTTCTATATTGCTGATCACCGGTTTACACCAGCTGCTCTCTTACGTTCAGCTGGTCCGGCGGTTTTTATCAGGATAAATAAAGATTTATACATCGAGTCGTCTTTATAGATGAGAGATTGCATGACAAGCTCATAGTTAGGAGGAAAATACTGTAAAGAAAGATCACCGGACGATCACGGAAAATATGCATGTAAGATGGTGAAAATTTCGTGTTAAACGATTGGGTTCACTCAGTTTAACCAGTTAAATAGCACAAAACCATTCGCTCTGACGAAGGGCTAACGCTCGAAACGTCAGCTTTATAACTCGTTACGGTGGCCAATTTACATTTTCAACTTAGTTGTTATAACCAAATTACATTAAGCCAACTAAATCGGTTAACATCTGGTAGTCAGAAATTTTAATTTTTTTCTAAGTTTGTTTTTAGAAGAACATGTATATATTTTTTTGGTTTTTCACCAAATGGACAATAAACGTATGGCAACGTTCACTAACTATTTTATTTCTTTTTGAAGTGAAATCGGAATTAATCCAGAAGAAGACAAGAATAAATTTTGCGTCTGACAAAACTTGAACGGAAAAATCAAAACATTTGTTTAACGCTCGCCCACAGATTTCTCCTCTTATTGAGTAAATTTACCTCCAATCTGCGTTTTTATTTAAAAATCTCACGGTATGAGTATGCCATTATTATCTAACACAATGAATAACAGAGATATTTTCCGCTGTTAAATGGCGATGAAGTTGTTTATTCGTAAGTCTTTAACTAGAAAGAGTATAGCTGCGAACCGAGAAAGTCATTTATGATCAACCATCAACTGGATAGCACGACAATCACAGCCTAACCTCTCGCAGTGAGTACCTTAACATTATTTACTCGTTGCTATGTTTAACAAATCGATCAGGCATCAAGATGAACTCTAGCGACATAGATTCATCTGCAAACGCTTCAAGTAACGTGCTTTCCGAGTATTTTTGCCCAGTTAAACCAATACATATTTGGGTTTTAAGCGACAGAACCATGTTCAAGATTAGCGCCGCGATTACCATCATTCTTTGTCCCGTGATAGTTCTCCTAAACGTCTTAGTAATATTGGCGGTAAAAACGAAAAGAGAGCTGAAAGAACACAACTCGAACCATCTGTTGGCAAGCTTGGCCATAGCAGATGTTCTAACTGGCGTTATCTCCGCATCAGTAACTATCAGTTTGGATGTGTTACTTCTTCTCAAGCGGTTTTTAATCCCCGATGTTTTCTGTAGACTAGCTTGGATAAATGAAATGACACTGTTTCTTGGAGGTTGTTCGTCTACGTATCATCTAGCTGTGATTGCTTGGGAGAGGTACGTGGCGATAAGAAAATGGACAGAGTACAAAGTCATTGTCACCAGAGGTCGTGTTAAGAAGTATGCAAGAATTGCGTGGCTGGTAGCTGTGGTGGTAGCGATTCTACCGCGCGCGATGAAATTGAAATTCTTTGAGGTCCCTTACAAGTACCGGATGATTGCTAGCCTGGTCGGCGTTATCCCGGGAGCTGTGTCCATCATACTGATCGGTTATTTCTACATACTGGTTTACCTCGGAGTGCGCAAACGGAATATCGACATAATCACTGAGGTCCGTTCTCTGATGAAGGCCAAACTCGCTACAAAAGTGGCCAAGACGACTGCCATACTGACAGGAGCTGTGTTTATCTCGTTCATACCGTCGTTAATCTACCTGTTCTTCGGAGATGCTTATCCCATATTTCGTAGAAGTTCGTACTTCCGTTGGTCGATGATGCTGGTTCATGTCAACTCTGTTCTCAACCCGGTTCTTTATTGCTACAGGGATCGGCGCTATAGGGAAGCAATACTGGAGATTTTAAAGATCAGAAAGCCAACAGCCGGCGTAAAGAAAAAAGTCAGAAGAAATTGCTCCATTAAGCCATTGGAAGATCTCCAAGAGAGAAAAGGCAAACCAAGATTACGAAGCTGCGGCTCGATAAGAAACCTACCAAACACAGATGACAAGAAGACGAACGGGAAATTGAAGAGGGAAAGACGTTCTTCGGCTCCATCGTCTGAAGCAATCAGAGTGGTTTGTATCGATGTACATCAACCAACGAGCGTGAGAAGAAAACCAGAAAAGCAAGTTAAAGGTACCCAGCACCATTACAGTGGAGTAATAAGATCAAAGTCGTTGGATGAACGAGCGTTTGCCAGGATGATGGGCAGCCAACGTCAATACTGGCAGAAAGCGACACGAAGAGCGAAAACAGCGCCATTGATGACGAGAAGCTTGAAAATCTCAGAGTGTGAACTGGATGGTTATGAAAGAAAACCAAGACCCAAAATCTTAAGAAGTGTGACAACAAAAGGATCAAGGACGCACGGTGCGTTACTTAAGCCCTCGCATTCTCCTCCCAAATCATCCTGGCAGCGTGAAATAAGAAGATCAGAGTCTCTAGCAGGTCATGAATGCCAGCAGAAGAAGACAAAACGTAGACCCAAGAGAGTGCTATCAGCGTCAAGAAACAAGGAATTAACAACTTTTAAAATGACTGGCCAGACTGCATCTACAGGAAAACTGCACCTCAACGTTACCAGTGACGTGTCAAAAAAGGAAAGCCAAAGCCATGATCTCGAGGACACCACTAAACAGCTCCAGGCCTCAAGATTCCAGGCAGCGCTTCATACTCAGTCAGCGAGCCTTCGACGCAAGGGCTTCCAGCACCAGTCTCGTGAAAACGTAATATTAGAGTCTTTGGATGAACCTGATCCATTTACTGAGATGGAAATGCAGTCTGCATGCAGTCAAAATTCGGCAGGAAGCGATACGAAGACCGAAGACATCGACACGAACTTTATTAGCAAAAAGGGTAGTGCCAGATGGTCGACTACTACAGGGCACTGAGGTACGTGAAAACTTCAAGGACTGCCAGGCCAGGGTGTAGACGTGAACTTTCCATGAAAGGTCAGGCTGCCTTAATTAAGTTATAGTTAGTTTCAGTTAATCGCGTATCTAGAGTGGTTTATCCGTGCAATTTCTACTATACCTACCTATTTTTACCTACTCTTGCACCTTTGGACCATACATGTACCGTTGATTTGGCATCGCGTTCGCTTAAGACGTGAATTTAGTTAAAAACAAAATAGAGACCCATTAGTGATTTTCAGGAGGAGAGTTTTTTTGTGATATCTAGTTTTGTTTCTGTGATTGTCTGGATGTTTTGGCTTTACAAGTGTCATCAAAACCCAAGCAATAAAGGTGGAGATGATTTGTTGTTTCTTATAGCAAAAGACGGTGACCGTGATTATAAGTACGATTTACAGTCAAGCGCATTATTTAAACGATAGCGAGTTTAATATTCAAATAATCAATTCATTAATGTGATCTTGAGGGGTACACTTCACTCACTTGGCAAACATGAAAATATTATTGCAAAATTGAACCCACTAGTCGAACCAAGAATACGGAATGCGAATATGGGTTTAAAGTTGTAAAAAAATCAATTTAATATTGATTTTTGAAACGACTAGAGAGTTCAAATGTTTTAAAAAGTCAAATCATTATTTCATTCTTGAAACGACAACTATGTGCAATTAATATTCAAATAATTTTCAATGTATATTGAAGTAATATTGAGGGGTACGCTTCACTTGGTTCAGAGCCACCCTAAAGTTTTGAAAATTTATGAACTTGTCCTGAACCCAAGGTAATCCATGAGCTCTGTCAGCTTCAGCCCTGTCTTTTTTATTCAATATTTGGTTAAATTATACGTAATTGCTACCATAATGTCTGCCAGATTTAAGTAATATTTCTACCTAAGTGCAAAAAAAAACCCTGCAAAATCTCTCCTTTATTTCAGACAACTGTGGTTTACGACCATTTACTGATAACCGTGAGAATTTTTTTACATGCACAGATTAAAAAATACAATATTTTGAATAAGACGGAAATCCCTTTTCACAAGCTAAACAAATAACTTCGTTTTCTTGTCCTTTGAGGTATTGTCAAATACAAAATGTGAATTATATATTTTGATAAATGCCGATTTCCCATCCAAAAATTTCGGAACGAAAGACAGAGATTAACAAGCGTACGTTCTCTACTGAGTTAATTCACCGCGTATACAAATATATATATATATAGTATATATAGTGAGGTTTCGTCGTCTTTTTTTTCTATTTTAAGGAAATGTTTCGTTAAGCATCTGGCGTCCCGCTATCGTTGTACAATATGCTATAATAGATTTTGAGTTAAAAAGGTTTTCAATTGGTGTGGTTACTCCCCAGTTCGTTCGTTTAATTTGCATAACACAAATTAAAAAACATGCTCTTACCATCTGTTGAAATGTTTAGTAATTGAGTTTGGTTTTCAGACGAAAAATTATGTTCATTTACAGAATAGTGGTTATGGAAGTTCATAACTGGCTTACACCTATACCTTTATTTCGTAGTATACATGTCAGCCAAGCTTCCTGGCCTCAAGATATGTAAGTCCTAGCATCACAGATCTAGTTTTTTTGCCTATAAAACCAATACATGTGTGGGTTTTAAGCAACAGAACCACGTTCAAGATTTACGCTGCAGCTACGATCATTCTTTATCCCGTGGTCGTTCTCCTAAGCAATTTAGAAAATGAGTTTAATATTAGCGCAAGACAGGGTTCAAAGAATACAATTTGAACATCCTGGCAAGCTCGGCTGCGGCAGATGTTTTAACTGGCTCTGTCTCCACGCCATTAACTATCACAGATGTGTTAATTCTTTCCGTGGAATGCAGTAGTTTTAGTTGTCTTTAATTCATCGATCGAAGGGAGGGTCAAACCATTTTTTTAGAGAGGGAGGGAAGGGGACGTTGAGACAATTTTCTGGGACATAAATCTTTCTTTTTACCTTTAAGCATAATTTGTTTTCTTTTGCAAGAATTTCTTTAAAGTCAAACATAGGATCTTATGTGTTGTAGAAAGCTTTGCTCGATTGTTTTCTTTATTTTTCCCCTTGCACGAATTTTTCGGCATTCTTTTTGCTGTGCAGGATTTAGAAATTAGAAATTAGAAATTCCTCAATCCCCCTCAAAAAAAAATAATGGCCGTCCATAAGTGACCTGTATTTACTTTTCACAGTGCGCTGTACGCTAGATATCTTTACCGGCGGTACGAAAGAGTATAAAGAAAAGAAAACGAAAGGAAAGTTAGCCAGCGCGCTTAAACAAATGAAGTTGAGCTTATCGTACCACTTTGTAGAACAGACCAGCAGACCAGACTTCCACTGAAACATACACGTGTTTCCCCATTTAAAAAAAAAAAGCGTTTTTGTAATGACTGCTGTATTACCAAAAACACTTGCATCGTATCTTGCCGAACATAGTAAACGTCAAATGGCCGGCCACGTCAATCAGTTCGAAGTCACAGCGAAAAAAAACGTCAGTTAACTGTTACCAAACACCGGAAAATGCATGTAATTAAAAGTACTACTGGGTGTTTTTCATATTTGACTTATTAGATAAACTGCATCGTTTTCTGCGATGGATAAGTACAGTTCATAAATTAGTACTAGTTAAATTTGACAAGGAAACATTGAGTGGAAGCAAACACCTTTTGTGACACTCAGAAACCCGGGAGCATAAGAAAGATTTATGGAATGTTGTTGCCATTAAAGAGCAAAATGCCCATCATGCCAGGGGTGAAGAAACTAAACCTTACAATAGTGATTTGGTCTGTGGTTTGAAGGTTTGCTTGCTTGTCCTGGACTTAATTGCGATTCGTCAGGACACAATTGACCCTGTAACAATCAAATCACGTTTTCACGGGTTTTTGACTTGTAATGTAATTACAATAAGTAAGTATGCAAGTAAGTGAAAGAGTAAACAATTAAGTAAATAAATTATTAAGTAAATAAGTAAGCAAGTAAGTTATCAACTAACCAAATGATTAATTAATTAAATAAGTAAGTAATTGGACAATAAGAAAATAGATAAGTAAGAAAGGAAGTAAATAAACAATTAAGTAAATAAATAAGTAAGTTAATAAGTAAGAAAGTATATAGTACGTATATAAATAAGCGAGTAAATAACAAAGTAAGTAGCAAGTACGTAAAATTTATTTTAAAATTTGCTTTCCTTATTGCTCTCTGCTTTCTTTATTTTAAAGACCGCCATTTTTGTTGGAATAGGCCAATACGATACGGAAATCTAAAACAAAAGGAACTGCATTAAAGCTGAGGCACCAATAGACAATTTCTTTTGTTTGTAGTCCTTTGAGCTTCGGTGCCATGTTAGACTCAATTTTGATTTATCTTTATTATCCTATTAAACATTTAAACTTCCTTAGAGACGAGTCCAGTGTTGCTCTTTTAGTATCAGACAGGCCCGTGCTGCGCAACTGTATTTTTACTATTACTAGACACCTTTTAACGGTCTTGGAATGTCTTTTGTTGTTGCAATCGCTTCAGCTCATCATTTCTTTTTTGTCTTTATAGCTACTCGTTTTTTTAAAACCTATTCACAGACCTAGTATTTTCTCTAACATCGACGAGGGCACGTGCAAAATAATACTCTGCCATGGCGGATTAAACTAGTAAAAATGCAAGAAGTGGTCGTAGGATTGAGGGTGGAGTGAGGGTGAGGGCGATAGTTCTTCTGGTCTTGTTGGCTGGCTCGAAAAATAGATGAAGGGGAAAACGGCTGTGGACAGACTAATGTATATACTTAATTCTGATCACATTTGTATTTCCAAGATGATTTTGTCTTAATTAAACAAAACGTTAACAAAAGTTTCACTCTATATTTATTTTAGATATCAGCTGCTCTTTAAAGCTATGGGTAATAGTTTTCTCTTTCTTGCATGATGTCACATTTGTAAGCTTTACACGTTCAAAGGTATTCCCGAAGTCGCGCCTTCTCACTAGGTCTGGTCGACAGCGTACTTCGGTCGTACTAGGTTTGCCCCCATAGCATCATTTATCCGAAAGACAAGAATAAAATTTCAGGAGATATACACGTGCAAAGACTTAAACCGCGAGGAGGACCGAAAACTAGGTGCGGCCAATTTTCCGTTCCTTAGCAAAAACGAAGTTTTCGCTTACCTCTTTCTCCCAGTTGGCTTGATAGCTCAGTTGATAGAGTACTGTACCGATGGGCTCGAATTTTCAGGCTTTCTCTTCGCGCTTTGTCCACTGCGCTCCGAGAACTCATGGAGGGCAAGGTCATTTAACTGAGTTCATATGTGACATGCGTCCTGCATTCTGCTAGGATCAGCGCTGTCGAAATCATCGAAGACATCGTATTCAAAAAAGCGTGGTCGACGTTTTGATGACGGTACTGATCGAATATCTGAAAGCTACTTGTAAAGAGTTTTTCTCGGCTAGACTGACCCGTACTTCGAAATCTTTGGCTTATGAGAAACGAAATTTATCACAGAGGCTACAAAAGAAAAGGTTCACACACTAAATTGTCTAAATTCAGCGTCTACGAACGCTCGGGTTTGACAAAGCACTTGTTCGAAACTACAGGGATGCGTCGATCTTCCTCGCTCTTTTTTTTTTTTGAATGGGATTAGTCCTTTTGTTCTCGACTGCTTACGACTATAAATTGACTTGGTTGCACATTCCTGTGTTTACGCTAGCTTGCCTTTTCATTTCATGTTACAAGCCACGAAATGTAAACCTTACCTTGTGACGTCATATTTTGCGGTACAGACTGAGCATTTTTCGATTTTCTTTTTTACTCCTCCGTGGTGTCGTTAGTGCTAGACGGCACTCTTACACCAATGATAGCTTTAAAATGAAGACTAACAGGTACGGCTTGCGGCCAAAGTGTCAAGGACGCAAGGAACTTTTTCGGGAGCCTATGTGTGATTTTTTACACGGAAAAGGCATATGTGTAAGAAATGGCTGGAAAAGTCTCCTGTTACTCTGAGAATCTGGGACTAGCTACTTGAGTTTTTAGTTCCCAGTCTCTTCAAGATGGCGACCAGGGCGCTTCGTCGTTTTGTCTGAGAACAGATACTTTAATTTTGGTATTTACGAGAACAAGCCACTAATGCCACCATAAGAGGAGCTGTCGCTAAATGAACATTAAAGCAAGGTGAGCACTTGCAGTTTAGAAAGTTAGTAAGACTACTACAGGACGTACGGGTTATCTTACATGTGGACGATTGGGGCTCAAGGCATCATTAATTCAGGCCTGCAAATGATATATTTATTTCACTTTTATGTTCAGTATGGTTACGTTTGCTAGAATCCATTTTTTTACGGTCTGTAATAAGGGGAAAGCAAGCTTATACCCACTAGTACTGCTAAACCTCGAGCTCCCTGAAAGCGGTGAGCTTTTACCGCCATTGCAGACGGGGTAGAAATGCTGGTTGAGGGACCGTTCATACGTTGTTTACATGCATACCTGTTAACTTTTCCTAAGTAAAAGTGCTTGTGATTTTTGTATTCTCAATGCCCAAATTTCTGACAAAAATCCATTCCAATCCACGAAGACATTCCGACGACTTGACGACTTGACGACTTTTTATTTATAACATTCACTCAAACATGACATTTACATGTAGTGCTGTTCACTGAACTGTTTTGGGACTTTTTGCAATAGCTACTGAACAAGTAATGCCAAAGAAGCTTTTATTCCTCTGTCACTTAAAGGTTTTCCATCAAAAGCCACTTTCAAGGAACCTTGCAAAGTCTCTGGGGAGGTGGGACAAAGATAAACATGATATCTAAGAAGCAGCATAATTTGCAACAGTTTTACTCCTACTTTCCTTCATATTTGCCTGAGCGACATCTTTCAAACATCTTTTGACTTGCCATCTTTTGAAATGCTATGTAAACAGCTCAAAGACTGTTTAACTGTGAAACGGGTAATTTTTCTGGTTGTTAGCGGAAGAAAGGACAAATAAATGATAATTACATGTATTTATCTCAAATGGCTGAAGAAGATTGTGAACAAAGATTGTGTATGTTTCCTTCAAAATTTAAACAGTCAGGAACTACTTTTTACATGCACAGTAGTGTTGATACAGGACAAAGGATAATGTCTATGTTCAGGCCTGGTTGTCCTTTGACACTTAATTCAAGTTTCTGTAACATGAAGAGACTGAAGGTTTATTTTGCTTCCCCCTGGATGGGATTCTAGTCCATCACAATGTAATCCACCCATTGAAAATCCAGGGTGGAGAGAGGCATGGTAGGAGTAAAGTGCCATGTCTAAGAACATTACACAATGACCTGCACCAGGGCTCAACTCAAGCCACTGGGTCTGGGTGGGGGAAAGAAGATGACCACCACTGTTTAACTAAGCAATAAGGTACACAAAGCAAACAATGCCCCTGAGAACAATAGAGATGCAGAATTACAATAAAAGATAAAAATAGACTTGAGGTTTTTAAGAGGTGCAGGTCAACTGGGCTCTGCCCATAAGGCTAGCATGCCTCTCAATAATGAAGAGTGTTGAATTACCGGTAATTAATTAATGATTACTATATATATTTCAAAATGAATGTTTAGTACTGAACACTTGAATTTCATTTTGTTTTCAACAGGAATATTAAACTAATGAAGAAATTCCATTCCAGCCTACATCCACAGTCATGTTGCAGGAGGTCAGATGAATGTAGCAAGGACAGCTAACAGCAAAATTGGTCTGTCAGTAATTTGATTTATATAATTCCTTCATTAATGGGTTCACTCAAGGCATATTAAAGCCTTTTCTTGGATTTTCTCTGTTTCCTCTATGAGTAGTAATTGCAGGAGGTTTTACCCCATGGCCTTATTGGCCTCGAAGCTCCTCGAACAAATAGTAAAAGAGCAAGTCTACTATAGGTGCATCTTTGTGTATTTTACATGTAAATTCAAAACATATGTTAGCCATGTATTTGTCATTTCTTGGGGCACCAGGCAGACCAGTAAAGGTATCTGAGGTCAGGGTGGCTTGAAATTGCTGAACATCAACCAAGCAGCTGCACCCATGAGGTTTTCCGAGGTGTTGGCTAACAGAACATGGGAATCACTTCAGAGAGCTTGAGCTGACTGTTGTGTTCCTCTAGGTCTTGTGAGTACTTTGATGTGCATCTACATGTAAGGAAAATGATTCCTGCATTTTGAGATCATAGGAAAGCTTGACCTTTAAATGTTTTGTGGTTTGATTAACGCATATTATAGTGAGCCCTTGGGTTTCCCTGTTGCAAGTTTTAGTTATTGCTGGAAGTCTTACCCATAGCCGCCATGGGGTATTCTTCTTCTAGTGAGTTGTAGTTATCGCGTTAGGTTTTAGTCCATTGACCATGCGAAAATAGTAAAACAGCCAAAGGTACATGTAAGTACTAGTCTACTGTAGATGCCTCTTTGTATATCTTGCATGTAAATTCAAAATATGTGAGCTGTTTATTTGTCATTTCTTGGATTACCAGGCAGACCAGTGAAGTTTTCTGAGGTCAGGGTGGCTTGAAAATGACATGGATCAACCAAGCAGCTGCACCCTAGAATTGCGTCAACTGAATTCCCCTGTTACTCCTAGTAGAGACAAAGAAGCCCCACCCATCTACTGTCGCGATTTTCTGGCAGGTAAGTAAACGTTGATATTTTTCCTGTCTTCATATCATTTTCAAGTTCGTGAGCATAGGCAGAAATGATGCAATGGGTAACTCTTAGTCAATTGCCCAGCCGAGCAGGGATTGAGCTTTGAGTTCTTTGAAAGGCCTGGGATGAAAAGTGTTAGCTCCTAGTTTAAAGTGTTAGCTTCTAGTTTGCCGACCCAAAATTTGACCATTAACATTCTATTTCTAGTTTCAAAGTTTACAAATGTTATTCAGTGGTTCATGGGCTAACGAAGAGACAAATATAGAGTTTTTTGAACGCAAGATAGAAAAGCACAAAACAAAAGTAAAATTTGTGATTGTATCGATGGGTTAAGATGGGAATTGCAATCATGACGATTATTGTCATGTTTCAGCAATCACATCTACTTCTTTAAGGATGTCGTCGGTTTAGTGAGAACCAGAGCAGCAATGCTGTAGGTATTTACGCTGTATTGGTATTTTGATGTATACTTGTGTTGACCTACAGTGGAGTTGGTTCCATCATCATGCCCCGAATGCAGATTAGCGTGCGTAGAAAGTGTTTCCGTGGGGTCGGGAAGCAAGGAACAAGATTTTAGGTGTTTTGCCCGCGCGAAAAATGGGGCGAGAGCCAAAAAAGTGACAGAAGGGAAGGGTAAGGAAGGAAACTCTAGCATACAAATCCCTGGATTTTGAAAACCTCGTTCGTGATTGACTGGGCTGGTCGAATGTTATTGGCATGTGTCGATCAAAGGTCTTGATCTTCTTAGGCGTTTGAAACGTGTTTACAAAAAGCTTTAACTTTTCTCGCCGAACGAGAATTTAATCGTGAGCTTTAACAAGAACAAAAGTTTTCCGTAAAACAGCTCTTCACGGGAGGAGATGTACATGCGTGCGTGCGAATCATATGTTTTGGAGACATAAACGATTCATACTTAGGAGATCTTCGTGTTTTGCACCGCCGTGGAACAGTACGGTAGAAATCATAGTAGTGCAACGCCGACGCTTTGTGATTCCGAAGCCTGCTCAATCAAGTGCGATACTATTTGCAGTTGTTTCTTTTAATTTTATAATCACTTTCTTGACTGCCACATGCGCCAAGAACAAGATAATAAACCATGGGACAGAAAATTCGCACTTCCTCCAAGGATACTGTGAAATCCGGTGATTTCGTCTGGCTTATTACATAGCAACATGCTTTCAGATGTCAGGTACTCTAACATTTCATTAAAAGCATTTTTTTGGTGACTGCGTTTACAACTTCTGGGTACAGTTCTGAATGGTTTGTTATAAACACCTTTGACTTGGAGGCCGCCGACGGGAAGATTATCTATTTTCAGATACTCGTCAAGACTATCGTTATTTGACTCATTTTCCTTCTCAGATGTTTGAATCCTCTCCTGCCCAAATTCCAAAGTTTTCCGAGAAGACTTCCCGTTCTTTGTTTTTGTCACGGGCGATAACACTCGCACCGATTTGCGGATCGGCTTCTTCCCTCTGGCGTGTCCAGCAAACGCTCCTTTACAGGAGTTGACTTTGTCTGAGTTGACTTTACTTGTATCGATATACAGTGATCCAAGATTTCGAATCTTGCCAGCACAATTCAGAGATTGAAAACGCCTCTTGAATACTTGCCAAATTTTACCACTTCAGTTCCAACTTTGTTTAAGATTAGTGCTAAATAAATAATAATCCCCCCCCCCGTTGTTCAGGTAGCACTCCGCACATATCAGCACAAATTGATATGTCAAAAAAAAATATCGAGTGTTCAGAGTTCGAGAGTGATCTTCGTCACTGTAAATTGATCTGGAATAACAGAGATCAGAAACTTTTATTAATTTACCGTTGTAGCCGCGAATCATCAGGCGGACACTACGTTTAATTTGAGAGATCACCGAAGATACTGACTGTACGGGAAATAAACGGGCCCGTCCCAGCGTGACAGTTCTTATCGGTGAAACTCCAGGAT